>JGI20214J51650_10002771_pt1 | contig 11007 bp, 10 predicted proteins | sample WetSurMetagenome_FD_51650 | JGI IMG/M metagenome (IMG submission 51650)
CCCGCCATGGTTTGGAGGAATACGTTTCCGACTGCGTCATCCTTCTCGACCACCGCATGATCGAGCAGATTGCAACGCGCCGGTTGCGCATCGTCAAATACCGCGGGACGACCCACGGGACCAATGAATTCCCCTTTCTGATCGACGAAGGGGGCCTTTATGTGCTGCCCATCACCTCTATGGGCCTCACTCATAAAGCCCCCACCGAGCGCATATCCAGCGGTGTTTCGCGCCTCGATACGATGCTTGGCGGCGAGGGGTACTTTCGCGGCAGCAGCATTTTGATCACGGGTACGGCCGGTACGGGGAAAACAAGCCTTGCCGCCCATTTTGCGAACAGCACGTGCGCGCGCGGCGAGAGATGCCTCTATTTGGCCTTCGAGGAATCCGAAAGCCAGATCGTACGCAATATGCGTTCTATCGGTGTCGACCTCCAGCCCTGGCTTGATAATGGATTGCTCCATTTCCACGCCACACGGCCCACCCTCTTCGGGCTTGAAATGCATCTGGTCACTATGAACAAGCTGGTGAGGGATTTCAAACCCTCCGTGGTAATCATGGACCCGATCTCCAATCTGGTTTCAGTAGGCAGCGCAGCCGAAGTAAAATCCGCACTGATGCGTTTCATTGACAGCCTGAAAGTGGAGGGTATAAGTACGCTTTTTACATGCCTGATCTTCGGGCAGCACCAGGATTTAACCGAAATGGGCGTTTCCTCCCTCATGGATACNTGGATCACGGTGCGGGACATGGAAAGCGGCGGCGAGCGCAATCGTGGCCTCTACGTGATTAAATCGCGGGGTATGGCCCACTCCAACCAGGTCCGGGAATTCGTTCTGTCCTCCGAGGGCATACATCTCGTCGATGTTTATGTCGGCCCCGGAGGCGTTCTGACCGGTACTGCCCGGCTTGCTCAGGAATCGATTGACCGGCAGGAGGAAAAGGAGTGCGCAGAGGAAATCGAACGAGGAAAGCGGGAGTTTGAAGCCCGGAAGCTCTCGGTGGAAGCCCAGGTTGCGGGAATGTTTGCGGAATTGAACGCTCAGGAGAAGGAACTCAAAAAGACCGTCGGGAAGGCGGAGGAAAGGAAGCGCCGGCTCGACCGTCAGCGGGCCGATATAGCGCGCCAGAGGCATGCCGATTAGGTTACTATCAGGAGGATTCCCATAATGGCTTCATCAGGCGACAATCGCTCAACTGTATCAGGCGAGGAAGAAGATCAGACCCGGGCCGAATCCGAGTACCAGTATGAACTGAGGCTCTATGTAGCCGGGCAGACACCCCGGTCGATGGAAGCGTTCAGCAATCTAAGAAAAATATGCGAAGAGCACTTGAAGGGGAGGTACTCGATAGAAGTAATCGACCTGCTTGAGAATCCGAGGCTGGCAAAGGGCGATCAGATTCTCGCCATTCCGACTCTGGTAAGAAGACTGCCGGAACCGGTTCGAAAAATAATCGGAACCCTGGCGGATACGGAAACGGTCCTGGTAGGATTGGACTTACGTCCCCGCAAACCCTGAAAAATGTCTCGGATATGCAAGCCGAAGTGCCCCTCCAAGGAAAGTGCGACTATGTTTGATCACAAAACGACAACCGAAATATTCGAAGAAGCTGCAGCCACGGGCGGATCGCAAAAATTCATCCTGACCCTCTTTGTCGCCGGCATGACGCCCCGATCTTTGCGAGCGATAGAAAACGTCAGNCAGCTTTGCGAAAAGTATCTTAAAGACAGATGTGAGCTCGAAGTGATCGACGTCTACCAGCAGCCGGGTTTGGCCAAGGATGCCCAGGTGATTGCCGCTCCGACGCTTGTCAAGCATCTGCCGCCGCCGCTCCAGAGATTCATCGGCGATCTTTCCGACCCCGAACCCATCCTGGTCAGGTTAGCAATAAAAGCGGAAGAAGAGAGCTCCTGAGCCATATTTGTTTGAATAAGCAACCGAGGTGTATCAATGGAAAAGTGCGAGCCGACCAGAGAAGAGTTGTCTGCAAAGATCCGAACTCTGGAAGAGCGCCTGTGGGAAGCGGAACAAACCATCGCGGCGATCCAAAGCGGCGAGGTCGATGCCCTCGTTATCCAGAAGCCCGATGGAGAGCAGCTCTACACGCTAACGGGGGCCGACCACGGGTACCGGATCCTGGTGGAGTCCGTCAGCGAGGGTGCGCTCATCCTCTCATCCGACAGCTCGATTTATTACTGCAATCGCACCCTGGGGGAAATGCTGCAACTGCCCATTCAGAAAATCATCGGCAGAGAACTGGACTCTTATGTTGCTTCCGAGGGTCGCGCGCAATTGATGGAGCTTATCAAGGAGAGCCGCAGTTTGGGGGCGGCTAAGGGCGAGTTCCCGATAAAACGGGTCGATGGGACCATCTTGCCGGTCAACGTTTCGCTCAACCGCATGAGCGTTGAACATTTTGAGGGCGTCTGCGCGGTTATCACCGACTTGTCCGAGCAGAAACAAGTCGAGGACGAGCTTAGAAGACACCGCACAGAGCTTGAATTATTGGTGAATGAGCGCACGGCCGAGCTTCAGCGGGAAATCATCGAACGCAAACGAGCGGAGGAGGAGGTCCGCGGACAGCGCGAATGGCTGCGAGTGACACTGACCAGCATCGGTGACGCGGTAATCGCCACGGATGAGGCAGCGCGGATCACCTTCATCAACCCCGTCGCTGCCGAGCTGACGGGATGGCGGGAAGATGAAGCTCGGGGGAAATTGGTCCAGGAGGTTTTGACGATCATCAACGAGAAGACGCGAGAGCCGGCCGAGGATGTCATCAGGCGCGTTTTACGTGACGGCCGTGTAACCCTCCTGGCAAATCACACCGCCCTGGTCACCCGTGATGGACGCGAAATCCCTATCGAAGACAGTGCCGCCCCGATCAAGGATAGCGCCGGCAACGTGATTGGGGTCGTGCTCGTCTTTCATGACGTCACAGAGAGGCGGAGGGCGCAGGAAGCCCTGAAGCAGAGCGAGGAACGATTGCAGGCGCTCATGACGGCATTGCCCGTCGGAGTCAGTTTTTCCCATGACGCCAACTGCCGGTTTGTTACGGGAAACCCGGCGGTGCTTGCTCAGTTTGAAGTTGCGCCTGAGGATAACCTCTCCGCATCTGCAGCAGACCTCAATGCGCCTGGCAGACAGGTGCGTTTCTTCCGGGAGGGTCGAAAAATCAGCGATACCGAGCTTCCCCTCCAGAGGGCCGTTGCCGAGAATCAAGAGATTCCGAAGATGGAGCTTGAGGTTTTGCTGCCGAGCGGCCGGCGTTGGTTTTCCGAAGCTTCGGGAGTACCCCTGCGCAATGCTGAAGGCAAGGTTGTTGGCGGCGTCGCTGTGACCGTGGACATCACGGAGCGGAAGCTGACCGAGGAGAAGATCCTGTATCAGAGGGCAATCCTCGAGACAATCAATCATATCTTCCACCAGGCCCTGACCTGTGAAACGGAAGAGCAACTGGGCGTCACCTGTCTGAAGGCTGCCGCAGAACTGACTCAGAGCAAGTACGGCTTCATCGGTGAGTTCGACGGGGATGGCTCGCTCTACGATATCTCAATGAGCGACCCGGGTTGGGAAGCGTGCGCCATGGATGACCAGAGCGGGCACGGCAGGCCGAAGATTGATTTCAAGATCCACGGACTCTTTGGCCGTGTGCTGCTGGATGGCAAGAGCCTGCTGACCAACGACCCCACGTCGCACCCCGACAGCATCGGAACGCCCTCGGGGCATCCGCCCCTGACTGCCTTTCTCGGGGTCCCCCTCATTCACGACGGAAAAACACAAGGTCTTTTGGGCCTGGCGAACCGTGAGGGCGGGTACACCTCGGAACACCAGCAGGCTATTGAGACGATTGCTCCCGCTATAATCGAGGCCTTTTTTCGCAAGCGGTTGGAGGCTGAATTGCGCGAGAGCGAGGAGCGCCTCCGCCTCCACAGAGAGCGCATGCCAATCGGGTTTATCGTCTACGACGCAGAGTTCCGGTTTCTCCAGCTTAACCCCGCTGCCGAACAAATCTTTGGCTATAAAGCCGAGGAGTTGATTGGTCGACACGCTCAAGCCATCGTGCCACCGGATGCTAAACCGCACGTTGACGACATTCTTCGCCGCCTTGCTAAGGGAGAAATGACCGCCCACAGTGTCAACGAGAACCTCACTCGGGACGGCAGGCTCATCTTTTGCGATTGGCTGAACACACCCCTTAAGGACGCCCAGGGGAAATTCCTGGGGTTCCTGTCTATGGTTCAAGATGTCACCGAGCGAAAAGCCGTTCAAGAGGCGCTGCATCGAAGCGAGAATCTTCTTCGTAGAGTGGTGGATTCCATGCCCATCGGAGTCTGGATATCCGATGAGCACGGTAATCTCATCGTTGGAAATCCTGTGACCGAGCAGATTTGGGCAGGCAAGAGATATGTCGGCATAGAGCACTTCGGGGAGTACAAGGCCTCGAGACTGGATACGGGCAAGCCCATCGAACCCGATGAGTGGGCCATTGCTCGAGCCATACGATACGGTGAGATAACCCTCAACGAAGAGCTTGAGATTGAATGCTTCGATGGCACCAGGAAAATCCTACTCAACTCGGCGCTTCCCGTATTTGATGAAAACAAGAAAATGATTGCAGCCATTGCTGTGAATCAGGACATCACGGAGCGCAAGCGGGTTGAGGAGGCTCTGCGCCAGAGCGAAGCNCGCTTCAAACTGCTCTCGGAGACGGCTGGACGGCTGCTGACGTCGGAGAATCCTCAGGGAATCTATCTTAATCTTTGCCGGCAGGTCATGGAACATCTGGACTGCCACACCTTCTTCAACTTCCTGGTGGACGACCCGTCCGGCAAGCTCCACCTCAATGCCTGGAGCGGTATCCCGGAAGAAGAGGCCCGAAAGATCGAATGGCTGGACTATGGGGTGGCGGTCTGCGGCTGCGCGGCGCGTGACGGGGTACGGATCGTTGCCGAGGACATTTTCAATACCCCCGACGTTCGAACGGAATTGGTCAAGTCCTATGGCATCCAAGCCTACGCCTGCCATCCCCTCAGGGTCGAGGGCCGACTCATCGGGACGCTTTCCTTCGGCACCAGGACGCGAACCCGTTTCTCGCTCCAGGAACTGGAGATCATGAGGACGGTAGCCGACCAGGTTGCCACTGCCATGGACCGGATACGACTCATCGAAGAGCTTCAAAGATCCAGGGATGAACTGGAAATCCAAGTGCAAAAGAGAACGGCCGAATTGAATACTGCGAACGAAGAACTGAGACAGGAAATCCTTGAGCGACGACATGCAGAGGAAGCGGAGAACAGGGCAAGAACTTCACTTCAGAACGTTTTCGACGGTATTCCCACACCATTGTTTATGATTGACCAGCACCTGTCCGTCGGGATGCTCAACGAAGCCGCTCGCAAGTATTTCAAGATTGCCGACGACGATGAATCTGTCGGAAGATGCTGTCACGATCTTGCCTTTGGAAAAGACTCGCCTTGTGACCGCTGTGGCATCCTCCTGGCCATACGTGAGGGCAAAGAGATCACCTTTGAGCGGGAGGGCCCCTCTGAACGTGAGCGCATCGAACAAGTTACCGTTTATCCCCTGGAAGAGGTTGTCACCGGCATCCCGGGCGCCATTGTGCGCATCGATGACATTACTGAAATCAAGAACCTGGAGAAGCACATGATGCGTGTGGACCGTCTCTCCTCATTGGGGCAGCTTTCAGGCGGCATCGCGCATGAAATCAGAAATCCTCTGGCGGGAATCAACCTCTTCGTCGATGTACTGAATGACGAAGAAAAATTTGCTCGAACAAGCGTGGAATTGGATATTCTGCAAGAGATCAAGAGCAACATCAAAAGAATCAATGGCATCATAAAGAGAGTCCTGGATTTTTCAAGACAGCCGGAGACTGCCTCCTGGAGTAAACTGGAAATCAGTTCACTGATCGAGGATACTCTCAAATTCTGGCGATCAAGGATGGGAAAGGAGGGCATTGAATTGAGAGTATACGTCGAGGAGGACCTTCCCGACCTTCTCGGGGATCCTATTGAGATCCAGCAAGTCTTGAACAATTTGGTAGAAAATGCCATCGACGACATGAGAGGCGGCGGCCTCCTGAGCATCGCCGCTCGCAGGTGTACCTTCTCGGCTGAGAAGAAGCGCCCCGCCGTGAGCATCACGGTTCAGGACAGCGGTTCGGGGATCCCGACCGAAGCGCAAGGCAGCGTTTTTAACCCTTTTTTTACCACGAAACCCACGGGCACCGGGTTGGGTTTGGCTATTTCCCACCGCATTATCAGCCGTCACGGGGGGATTATCTTTTTTGAGACCTCAGAGAACATGGGTACCACGTTTCATATCGAGTTTCCGGTTGCATCAGGAGGTTGAGATGCCAGAAACCACCGTGCTTGTGGTGGATGACGACAAAAGTATTCTGACCGCACTCAAGATGACCCTCGAAGGGGATTATGTCGTCTGTACGGAAGAGAATGGCGCGAATGCTCTCAAACTTTTGCGCGATAAGAAGCCCGATGTGGTCTTGCTCGACATCGGACTGCCGGATATCGATGGCATCGACCTGATTAGCCGGATCAAGACTTTGGACCCGGAGATCGTGATCATCATGGCCACCGCAGTGGAAGAAACACGAATGGTCGTTAAAGCCTTGAAACTCGGGGCCTACGACTATCTGGTGAAGCCCATCGATGCACAAGAGCTTAAAATAACACTTAAAAACGCCCTCGAAACCCGGGGCTTAAAAGACAAGATCCGTCGTATTCAGAAGCCGAACATGGAACGCTACCGGTTTGATCTGATCGGCCAAAACCCTCAGATCAAGGCCATGATAAAGACGGCTCAGAAGGTGGCGAGAAGTCCGGATACACCTGTCCTGATCACGGGCGAGACCGGCACAGGAAAGGGTGTTTTGGCCCGTACCATTCATTTCAGCTTCGCCGAACTCCCCGGCCCCTTTGTCTCCGTCAACTGTTCAGCCATCACCCATGACCTTTTCGAGAGCGAGCTTTTTGGATACGACCGCGGGGCATTCACCGGCGCAAAGAGCGAAGGCCGGATCGGTCGTTTTGAAGAGGCCGCGGGCGGCACCCTTTTCCTTGATGAAATCGGTTCCATGTCGCTTTCAACCCAGTCCAAACTCTTGGGAGTTCTTGATGATCGGGTCTTCCACCGGGTGGGAGGGAGTAAATCCCATTGCGTTTCCGCAAGAATGATCGCGGCCACCAATACTGACCTGCAACGGGCTGTGGAAGAGGGCCAATTCAGAAGAGATCTCTTTTTCCGGCTGAATGTGGTGAGTATCCGCGTTCCTCCACTGCGCGAGAGAGTGGATGACATCATGCCCCTGACGGAGCACTTCATCGGATTCTTTAATCAAAAGTACGGCAAGAAATTCAGCGAGGTTGCTCCGGAGACCAGGAAGGCTTTGCTGGACTATCAGTGGCCGGGAAATGTGCGAGAACTCAGAAACCTGGTGGAAAGAATCATTCTGCTTGAAAGCGGGAACACCATCCTCACGCATCATTTTGCTTCGCCTCAAGCGGAGCGAGAAGCAGCGACCCTTTCGGGAAAGGATGCTTCCGAGGAACGGCTTGAATATGAAGAGACCATCAAGCGGCTCATGCAGGAAGCACTCAGGAAAGCCAGCGGCAATGTTCTGGAAGCAGCCCGACTATTGAAAATGCCGGCCCACAAGATGAGATACCGGATCAAGAAATATGGCCTCAAGAATGGATGATAATAATGACGTATTGGATCGGTGCTCATCGCAAACTGGTACTAAAACTTGTCTGCCACATCATACGGTAATTTTGCATCACACCCGAAAGTGACGGCGGCTATCTCTGCCTGCGTCGTGCATTCGGCGCCTACCACGGTCACTACTCCAAGACTGGCTTCCAAATTTCGAATCTTGATAAACCACATTTGGCTCTCACTGTCCCATTTCATCGGACCATAATCAGACACCTCCAGATTGGCTCTGTTATTGAATTTACTGGAGGCTGCCACAATGAGGGTACCGGTATCACAGGATCTTCCCTTGAAGAAGACGGCCAAAACGACATCCGTTGAACAGTCTCTGTCTGGGGAAACCCGTGAACCGGCACTCATCTCAAGAGTTCCAACCGAGAGGGAAAGCGCAAAAGCGGAAGCGATCAGGATAATGGTTCGCCTTATATACATTATGAATGATCTTTCGACGTTACTTTCCTCACCAACCATATCACTCGGATGGGTTCTTCTCCTGTCACGCCGCTGAACACGCTGCCCTGGCCAACCCCCGGGGCATGGCAGCCGCTGCCAATACAAAACACATAAAACGAAACTCCCTTTGCCTGTTCACATTCTATTGACGCTCTGTTCCTCCTCCCGACCAACCAAACTGTTCCAACTCCTTTTTCGCGTTCGTGGCTTATGAGCGGAAGGCCCGTTGGACATCCATGCGATGAAGATCCCCCATATCTTCACCGACCACGTGCCTCCACTGGGTCCGAGCGAGGTTCTGCCGCTGCTCTTCAGCAGTAATCCGGATCCTTGAGGCGCACTCGCTGATAAAGCCGTATGCCAAGATGCCGCCTTCGCCTTGAGAATCAGACAGGCGGGCAGCCTCAACGAAAAGAAGCAACTGAACACAGAGATCGTCGATTTGCCGAAAGCTCTCATTATAAGCAGGCACCATGTGCTCCCCCCTTCTCCTTTCAATCAACTGGTCATCACCTCCGGGTATTTAAAATTTTCCTGAAGAGCCGGCCATTTTTTGAAGACACTCCGCGACGCCCTCGCGCAACAATTCCGATTCGGCTTAATCATCGACAGCCTCTGTTTAAAAGAGTCAGACTCCCCGCAAATTGCGCTCGGCGATTCCTTGCGAAATCGCCTCTTTTAAAGATTGAATCTGAAAAGGTTTTTCAAAGTAACTATTGACTCCCCACTCCCTTGCCTCGGCGACACTCTCTCTCTCGCGATGAGCTGTTATAATTATTGGAATAATTTGAGGGTTTTCCTCTTTGAGTTTTAGAATGACCTCGAAACCATGCATATCAGGAAGCGAAAGATCCACGATGAGAACGTCATACTTGTCTTGATTGCCTTTCTTGATGGCAGTATTTCCTGTACCGGCGACGTCCACTGAGTACTCATTTGATCGAAGCAGGATCGCAAGGCTATGAAGGATTGATGGTTCATCGTCTACGACAAGAATGCGATACATGGTTTACCTTTGCCCCTATCAATCGGCCTCTTGGTGATCAACGCAGTCGTGGATTCTAGTAGCATTTAGCGTACCACACGCCGTCAACACGGTGGATAATTGAAAAAGATTGAATGATTATGAGTCATTACAGAGGATGAAGAACTGGTCTGACGGCAAAAATGAGGAGGTTCTCAGCCGTACAATTTAAGAATATTGAGAAAGGTGCACTTTGAAAGTTGAATAAGTGACACTTTTTTGCAAAGACTTCAGAGGGTTAACCATTTCATGGGACATGATAATATTCTCATCAGGTTATCACTCAGCAGATCGGATAGAATTGATACCTTCCCGATCCATACCTGACACGGTTGACCCATGCCTTTTCCTTAACGCTGGAGCAAACGGCAAGCGTATTGGGAGTCGGACGGGCGACTGTGCATCGCCTGCAACGCCGTTTGCGTTGTCTGGGCAGTGCGCCAAGCTGGCCTCGGATGAGCCATGGTGGGCGCCGCCATGCCTTGATGTCCCTGGAGGAAGAACGTGCTTTTCTGGCGCCGTGGGAACAGGCCTCACTCGATGGAAGCATGCTCGTGGTCTCGCCGTTACGCGCCGCCCTGTCGCAAGAACTGGGACGGCCCGTGGCGGCATCCGTCGTGTATCGCATGCTGGAACGGCACGGTTGGCGCAAGGTCGCGCCGGATACGAGACATCCGAAAAGCAATGCCGCTGTGCAAGAAGACTGGAAAAAAACTGCCCGAAATGCTGGCAGCCATCGCCCAGTCGGAAGCTGGAAAAGGGCTTGCCACGTCTTGCAAGCCAGAAGGAAACAGTGCGCAACATTACTGGCTGGCCTTGGATTATTAGTCTCAACTTAAACNCTACTTATACTCATTCAAGGAAAGAATCCTTCATTTGTGATGTCGATTTTGCGGGACATCACGGCTCCTCTTTGCTAGGGGTCTCAATGGATCAATTTGCATCCTTTGGATACCATGGCTCAAGCACAGGAGGTCCCCTATGAGGCGCATCGCATTCACGGAAGCCGGGATCCTTCAACTCAAGAAAGAACGGATAGATCATGAACACCCCATTGTCCGTCGCCGGATGATGGCCTTGTACCTGAAAGCCATGGGGTATCGTCACAAAGAGATCTGTTGCGAACTCAGCATTCAATTCTATTCGGATTTTCAATTGTTTCGTGCTGCAATAACAAATTGCCTGAAGAAGACGCACACGGAGTACCGAGATGAACTCGACTCACTCCTGAGGCCAAACTATCAGTCATTTACAAACGTACCTTTTAATCCTTAACGAGTATAAATCCCTTTCACGCCGCAGAGAAGGTTTCTATATCCTGCGCGTGCCTGCCGGAGATGGTTCTCAGCCGAATCCATTTTTCCAAACCGATGACCAGATAGACAATGAAGCCGGCCGCCAGAATGTATCCCCACGCCGCAGGGTGGACGGGCGCGCCGTGGAACATCCAGTTCATGGCCGGCACATAGGTGTAGAGGAGCTGGAGGATGACCATGAGAGAAACGCCGACAAAGAGCCACGGATTGGAGAAGAGGCCCAGCTGAAACATGGACTTGGTCAGCGAGCGGCAGTTGAACAGGTAGAAGATCTCCACGAACACAAAGACGTTCACCGCCACCGTACGGGCTTCGGCCTCGCTCGTTCCCCGCTGCAACTCCCATTCGAAGAGGCCGAACGCGGCGGCGCAGAGCATTCCCCCGACCAGAATGATCCGCCAGATGAGGATTCGTCGATCTGGAGATCCCGCAGTTCAATCAGGCGCATATCGGCGGG
>JGI20214J51650_10002772_pt1 | contig 11002 bp, 5 predicted proteins | sample WetSurMetagenome_FD_51650 | JGI IMG/M metagenome (IMG submission 51650)
ACAACTGTCGGTTGGCCGCTTGTAAGAGTTATTTCAGGAAGTAAATTAAGACTCGACGGATTGGTGGAAATCAGGATACCATTATCTCCTTTCAGAGATGCCATTAATCTGATCTTAAAACTTGGGAATGTACTGCTGTTATGAACAGTTATAACCACTTTGGAAGGATTTGTTAGAAAGTCCGATATCCGGTTTGAATAAGGAGGAATCAGAATAACATTCAGAATTGAGATATCGACAGCAGGAGGTGTAAGGGTAAAGGAATTGCTGCATTTCTCAATTGAGAGTGGTTGCCCTGCTACCTGTTGAGTTGAAGGATCAGTCACGGACATAACCGGGGTAATACATAATTCATATGTTCCGGCAGGTAAGCCATTTCCATTGACAAGTTCATTTTGGTTGATTCCCTGTAAGATCACCCCTTCTAAATTGAATAGATTCTGGATAGATGTGGCATTCAGAACAGCTGTTGGCTGGCCGCTTAGAAGGGTGATTTCAGGCACTAAATTCAGACTGGCCGGATTAGTTGAAATTTGAACACCATTATCTCCTTTCAGTGATGCCAGTAATTTGACTTTGAATGTTGGATATGTACTTCCGTTATGAATAGTAATTACAACTTTTGACGGATTATTTATGAAATCGGAAAGCTTGCTGGTAAAAGGCGCAATTAATAGTACATTCTGAATTGATACATCAGCCGCAAGCGCAGCAATGTTAAATGAATTGCTGCATTTCTCAGCTGAGAGCGGTTGCCCTGCAACCTGCTGGGTAGCAGGATCAGTCACGGACATAACCGGGGTAATACATAATTCATATGTTCCGGCAGGTAAGCCATTTCCATTGACAAGTTCATTTTGGGTGATACCCTGCAAGGTTACGCCCTCCAGATTAAATAGATTCAATATAGATGTGGCATTCAGAACGACTGTCGGCTGACCGCTAAGAAGGGTGATTTCAGGAACTAAATTCAGACTGGCCGGATTAGTTGAAATTTGAACGCCATTATCTCCTTTAAGTGAGGCAAGTAATTTAATTTTATACTGCGGGTAGGTTGTATTGTTATGAACGGTTATAACCACTTTTGAAGGATTATTTATGAAATCCGACAGCTTGCTGGAAAAAGGTGAGATCAACAAGACATTCTGGATTGAAATATCAACTGTAGGGGGAGAAATGGTAAATGTATTACTGCACTTCTCAGCGGACAAGGGTTGTCCGGCTACCTGCTGAGTGGCAGGATCAGTAATAGAGAAAACTGGTGTTATACATAACTCATATGTTCCGGCAGGCAATCCATTTCCATTAAGCAGTTCATTCGAAGTGGTTCCGACTATATTAACACCCTCCAGATTAAATAGATTCTGTATTGATGTGGCATTCAGAACAACTGTTTGTTGTCCCGTTTGCAGGGTTATTTCGGGAACTAAATTCAGATATGCAGGATTCGTGGAAATTTGCACGCCATTATCTCCCTTCAGAGTGGCTAGCAATTTGATTTTTAGTTGAGGATACGTAATATTGCTGAGAACTGTTATCACAGCTTTTGATGGATTATTTATAAAGTCGGAAAGCTTGCTGGTAAAGGGAGCGATCAATAAAACATTCTGAATAGTAACGTTTGCTGTCAAAGGAGCAATACTAAATGAATTGCCGCACATCTGGTCCGATGCAGGAGCACCGGCCTGAGCACCTGTAAAAGGATCAGGGTCAGCCGTAACAGCCTGAACACATAACTGGTAGTTTCCGGCAGGAAGTCCATTGGTTTGTAAATCTGTTGCAGTGGTTCCCTGAACATTTACATTATTCAGATCAAATATATTTCGTATAAACAAGGCATTCACTACCTGGGTAGGCTGAGTTGAGGTCAATGAAATTTGATTCAGCCCGCTTAATGCTGTCTGATTGGTAGTGATCTGAATTCCGTTATCCCCGATAAGCGAAGCAAATAGTTTAACGTTTATATCGGGTGTCCCTGCGAGTTTCTGTACTGTGATAAGAACCTTGGCAGGATTACTTACATATGCTGATAACTGTGAAGTGTAGGGAGCAATAACAAGAACTGAAGTTACATTTACAGTAAAGCTTGTCTGTGCAAAAGCCTGATATGGAATAAACAGCAGGAATTGAAAACAAAATATTACAACTAGTTTTTTAAGGTTGAGTAAATATTGGATCGTTTTCATTTTCCTGTAATAGTTAAATGATTAAATTCAAAAAACATACCTGTAATTAAGGTCTGCCTGCCATTCGGAATATGATGGTATTACCAGTGTCTGTTGAGATTTATTATTTACATAACTTACCGTTGTTCCGAAACTATGGTGTTTGTTAATCCTGTAATTCACGGTTACATTCTGGTTAAGAATCAGTCCGGTTGACTTACCGTGAAGTCCTTTTAAGAATGAACCGAGCCAGCCAAGTGTTAGTTTACTGTTATTTAAAACTTTATTCGCACCCAAAGTGATGCCATAATTTCCATCCTCATACGACGCTGATTTTACATCAGTATAATTCAGATTGAAAGTGTATGTAAGATTCTTTGGAACAAGTGTAACCTGATAATTAAGAAAGTAGTTTTTGCTTTTTGTATCGCTCAGATTGTCAATGGTTTTATCCACACTTGAAAAAACATTGTAATTCACAGAGAATATTAATGAATGAACATATTTTTCTGTCGCCAGGATATACCTGGGAGTAAATGAATAATTCTTAGAAACCTGTGCAATCCGAAAAGTATTTCCAAGAAGAATTGTCTTTCTGAGCTGATTGTTGGAATAATTAGAATAGGAGAAGTCAATTCCAAAATGGTCGGTAAAATCAGTGGAAAAATTTGCTGAACCTATAACACGGCTGCTTGTAGTTTGCTTCTGTTTTTTTAGATTATCGTGTTGAAATCCGATGCTGCCACCAAATCTGAATTTATTTTTCAGCAGATTAAGAGAAGGGGCAAATGTGACATTTTCTAGGTCGCTGTTAAAAAAGTAAGCACCCATGGTTTTATAGTCAGGGTCAACTCTCCGGTACTGCAATCTTGCAGAAAAGATCTTCCGGTGAAAAATAAGGCTGGTCTGAATTGCATTGTACCGCTCAGTGGTGCTGTTTGTACTTATAAAATTTCCTAAAATTTTAGTAAAACCTTTATTGGCACTATCACTTAAAGGAGTATTGTTTTTCAGGTTCCTTGTGTAAAGACTGGTAGCAGCTTCCAACGCAAAAGTGAAGTCTTTCAGAAATTTGATCTGCCCGTTTATTCCAATCACAATATTTTCTACTGGGGTAACAGTACCTTTAAACTCCTTCAGTGGATGAACGCTACTGCTGTCGTCTTTTGCTTTTAGCATGCTCACTTCAAAAAAGTTTGCACCTTTGCCTATCCCTATTTTCCCGGCACTGCCATGATTTGAATAAGTAAATGGCTGGAAAGATTTCACAATGGTATCCACAGGCGTTGCCCTGTTGAACCTTCCGGAAATAAATCCAAACCTGAATATTCCAGGATGAAGATCAACACCAGCGCCTAAAAAGGTGTGACCTGCAAGTGTAAACTGAGAGTAGTTGATATTCCTGTAACCGGCATGAATTGTTATCCATTTGTAATACGGACTCATGCCAAATTGATTGAAAGGTTGCCGGAATGACCTGTCCTGCTCACTGTAAGTAAATGATAAAGGTAGTGTGAAACTGTTGAAAATGCTTATTGTTGGACTGCCTGTGAAGATGTAGGAAAATGGTTTTCTCCTGTTCACGATCCCGCTGGCATCATAGAAAATTGCCCTCGCTGTTAATCCTCCACTTAATAATACCGGTTTCTGCTTGCTGATTCCTTCCAGGTTTTGTGCCCGAACAGCAACGGTAAATGAAATAAATAAAAGGAAGATTGAGAGATGTTTAATCATACTCTTAGCTTCAATTAACCAACTTTAACAATCAATCAATTGCAACCTAAATACGTAAAAGTGAATTTATTATTATTGTTTCCAGTATGCACCATTGTTGATACCTTGCCATCACCGTCATAAGTATAAGTATACTGTTGTGTGAAATTTATTGTCGGAATAACAGTGCCATCCGAGTCGATGCCATTTATTTTGATAACCCATTTATTGATTAAATGCTTACTTAAATAAAACCCATATGCAAAATAGATTGTAAAAGGAGTAACTTCTGGAACGAGGTATAAATAATTAGGTTTATCTGTCAGATAATCTGCAGTAATATCATAATCAGCGGTAGTTGTCCCTGAAATATCTGTACTCACTAAATGACCTAGGATTTTAACTGGATCATCATTTGTGTCATATGTATAAGTATATTTAAATGATGATGTACTTGTCTCATCTGAGTTCACAATATCCACATTTGTTAGATGAGAGTTAGAATCAAATGTAAAAGTTCCTGACCCTGAAGCCGTTCCATCACTCGCCACGATTTTTACCAATTTGTCCTGATTATAGGAATATGTCAAACCAGATCCATTTATAAGATGGCTTGAAGCATCTCGTGTTAAAGTCACTATTTTTGATATTCCATCTTCAGTTATGCTTTCAGAGGTCAGGCCAAATGTACCGTTTGTCAGTGCTCCCTTAAAATATCCTGATAACCCAATTGAATTACTCCAGTCAATCTCGTTACAGTACTTATTGATTGCAGTTGATGGGTCATTATTGTTTTTAGAACATGAAAAAATAAAAGAGACAAATATCACTGTAATTACAATTCTCATAGAGACATGTGTATAACCATTTATTGTTTTCATAAGTTTTATTTTTATTTAGACTAAATATAAATGATACTTTATAACTAAAACACTTAAACGGGCAAGAATATATAATAGAATATAAATGGAATTTCTACAGAATTGTTACTTTATTACCTAACAAAACAATTAATAAAGTAAAATGTTAACTGAATAACAATAATTATTTGGATTAGTACTTTTGTTGGTATAATAAATTGATTTATCAATGATGAAGATGCAAATCTCAATAGAATAGCAAAGAATATTTAAATGTTTTACCTCAATAGTGATTTTAAGTATTAAAATCTGTTAAAACATCATATTCATGGCAAATTCGACAGCAAAATCATCTTCTCCTGCCAATTCCACGACTATCGCTTTTGATTTTATCTTATCAAGAATATCATCAAACCTGATCGATTTCAATGCAGCTAAAGCTCCGGTTCCGGAGGTGTTCCCCAGGGGAATAATCCTGTCTTTCAAAGAAGGTGACAGCAGCCCTATTTTTACAGCACTTTCAATATTAATATAATTTCCAAAACCTCCGGCAAGAAATAATGTATCAATCTGATCAAATGTCAGACCTGAGTTCCTGAGCAATATTTTTACGCCCGAGGCAATAGCAGATTTTGCAAGCTGCACTTCGCGGATATCAGTCTGGGTAATGGAAATTGTCTGTCCTGTTCCTGATCCTGAGGCAGAAACAACAATAAAGTCTTTTGCCATCAAACCATCGGAATCGATTTCATCATTTTCAACGAGCCAGGCAACAATATCAATAAGACCTGAACCACAAATACCAATTGGTTCTTCATCTCCGATAACAGTTATGCCATCTTTTCCATAAGCGGATATTGCACCTTCAACTGCCCCCATACCGCACGATATTTTTGCTCCCTCAAAAGCTGGTCCTGCAGCAGTTGAACAACACCATATACGATCCTCTGTAACTAAAGCCAATTCACCATTTGTTCCAATATCCATAAAAAGAAAATTTCTGTATTTATCTGATGGTGCAATAGATGCAAGGCCTGCGGTTATATCTGCTCCTACAAAGGAAGAAATTGACGGTAAAATTTTTACCTCAGCTTTGGGATGGCAGTTCAATTGCAGATCTTCTCCTGTAAGAATCTGTTCTTCAAGAAATTGTGCTTTGAAAGGGGCAAGTGCCAATGGTAATGGATTGACACCAAGTAATAAATGAAGCATTGTGGTATTACCCGCTACAACAATTTTAATAATTTCGTTTTCAGTAATTTCTGCAAAGTTAACAAGGTGTGTTAACTCATGATTCATTGCATTCACAATTTCGTTCTGCAGAATTTTAAGGCCATTTTCATGTTCTGCAGTATACTGAATACGTGAAATAACATCAGCACCATACTTAGCCTGAGGATTAAGTATGGCACGTGTTTCAACAATAGATCCTGTAATCAGGTTAACCAGGTACAAAACAAGACTCGTTGTTCCGATATCAACTGCCACACCATGGGGATATCCGGATAAGTCCGAACATTTTCCGGGTATTAATGGCAGGAGAATTGAATAATGATGCTGTTCTACAAGTACTTTTGCCTCCCGTTTATCCGGTAATACAATTTCAACTGAATCTTTTATGATGTAAATACATGAGGTAAGGATCCCCTCTCCTTTTACCATTATCTTGCATTTGCCACAGGTACCATTCCCCCCGCATGGAGAATATACATCAAAACCATTGTTGCGCAACACATCAAGCAGCCTTTCACCCGTTTCGGCTTCAGTATGAGTCACTTTCGACTGTTGATGAATAATAATCTTTGCCATTTTTTAAACTATGTTATGCTATATTTTGTGACTTTTAATATACAAAACATAATTATATATTGACAGATTCAGCTCAATACTTCGTAAAGATTTCTTTAGGAAAGATACTCTCAGGTAATCCGATCAGTTTCAATATAAATTATCTCAGCTAAGCTCTTCACGCAATTGAATTAGGGTATCTACTATTGACGGATCGGCAAGTGTTGTTATATCGCCAAGGTCTTCTGTCTCTTTTGATGCTATTTTTCTCAGGATCCTGCGCATAATCTTTCCTGACCTGGTTTTTGGCAGTCCTGGTGCAATAAGAATCTGATCGGGGGTTGCAAAAGCGCCGATATGACGTCTTACTTCATTCCGCAATTCACCAACCAGCTCTTCATCAGTCTCATAACCATCTTTCAGGATCACATATGCAAAGATACCTTCTCCTTTCACCTGATGAGGGAAGCCTACGACGGCAGCTTCCGAACAGAATGGATGAGTTCCAAGGGCACTTTCAATCTCAGCTGAACCAATACGATGTCCTGATACATTCATTACATCATCAACCCGTCCTGTCAGCCAGTAGTATCCGTCGGCATCACGGGTGGCACCATCACCTGTCAGGTAGTATCCCTTAAATTCTTTCAGATAAGTTTCATAAAAACGCACATGATCACCCTGAATAGTACGTGCCATGCTGGGCCAGGGACCTTTGATAGCCAGAAGTCCTGAGGCTTTAAGAGCTTTAATTTCTTCTCCCTGAGGATTCAGAAGAACCGGTTCTATACCAAAAAACGGAAGTGCCGCTGATCCGGGTTTAGTCGGGATAGCACCGGGAAGAGGTGTAATGAGAATTCCCCCTGTCTCAGTCTGCCACCATGTATCCACTATGGAGCATCTCCCCTCTCCAACAACATTATAGTACCATTTCCAGGTATCCGGGTTTATAGGTTCACCAACAGTGCCGAGTACCCTAAGGCTCGATTTATCGTACTTTTTCACATAATCATCACCCTCGCGCTGGATTGAGCGCAATGCTGTAGGTGCCGTGTAAAACTGGTTTATCTTTAACCTCTCAACCATTTCCCAGTATCTGCCTGCATTAGGGTAATTCGGGACACTCTCAAAAAGAACAGTTGTTGCGCCATTTAACAATGGTCCATAAACAACATATGAATGCCCGGTAATCCATCCTATATCTGCCACGCAGGCATAAACTTCTCCCTCTTTATAATCAAAGACATACTTATGAGTCATAGCTGCAAACAGTAAATATCCTGCAGTTGTATGTGAAACTCCCTTTGGCTTTCCGGTACTGCCTGATGTATAAAGGAGAAACAGGGTATCCTCGGAATCCATATGCTCAATAGGACAATAAGGACGCTCTCCGGCCATTGCTTCATCAAGCCATATATCGCGTGGCGGATAAAAAGGAATTTTAACATTGGTTCGTTTTGCAATGAAAACATGCTCAACACTTGGGCAGGCCATAACAGCTTCATCTGCCATTCGTTTAAGGGGGATGATTTTTTTCCCGCGAACAGCTTCATCAGCAGTAATCACTGCTTTGCATCTGGCATCGTTTATCCTGTCGCGAAGTGATTCAGCGCTAAAACCAGCAAACACAACCGAATGTACTGCTCCTATACGTGCACAGGCAAGCATAGAATATACAGCTTCCGGGATCATAGGCATATAAATAGCAACCCTGTCGCCCTTATGTATGCCATTATGCCTCAGTACATTTGCAAGTCGCGAGACTTTGCGCTGAAGTTCCCTGTAAGTAATCCTTTCCTCCTTTCCAGGTTCATCCGGTTCCCAGATAATTGCAACCTGATCGCCTCTGTCTTTAACATGCCGGTCAACACAATTTTCGCATGCATTAAGCTTGCCGCCAAGAAACCACGATACCAACCCTTCGGAAAAATCGCAATCGCTTACCAGCTGGAAATCATGTTCCCAGTGTAAAAGCTCACGGGCATTCCTTTCCCAGAATTCCGAATTATTTGTTATACTGTCAGCATACAACTTTTTGTATTGCTCCAATGATGAAATAAATGAATCTTTGAAAAGTTCTTTGTCCGGCAGGTAGGCACCTGAAGCATTTATAGGCATAGGGATAAGTTTTATTAGTACTTGAATCTATACTACTTTTGTTTAAAAACATTTAATCAGACAATTTGTTCAAAACATAAATTAACTTTCTTCAATTGCCTGAAAGTTATTCATAGTCTGATTAAAACCCGGGCAAAAAGAATCCTGGAGAAGATATCAGGACTGATCTTTGCTTCTCACAAAAAAAATAAAGAGATAAATAAAAGGAAGAGAGGAATTTTCAGTCAAAACATGACTAGTATAAACTATTTCTTTTTTCCATCAGTTTTTCGTCAGATATGTAATCATCATATTGCATCTGTTTGTCGATCATTCCTTTGGGTGCAATTTCAATGACCCTGTTACATACGGTTTGAATAAATTCATGATCGTGAGACGACATGAGGATATTCCCCTTAAAACGGATAAGCGTATTATTAAATGCCTGTATTGACTCCAGGTCGAGATGGTTGGTAGGTGTGTCTAAAAGCATAACATTGGCATTGCGTATCATCATACGTGCTATCATACAACGAACCTTTTCTCCTCCTGAAAGAACATTTACCTTCTTATATATATCCTCTCCGGAAAAAAGCATTTTTCCCAGAAATCCTCTCAGATAAAGTTCACTTGTATCATCAGAATATTGTGCGAGCCAGTCGAGCAGGTTAATATTCTTTTCGAAGAATTTATCATTTTCTAAAGGAAGATAGGCTTTAACGATTGTTTGTCCCCATTCAAATGTACCATGATCCGGCTTTTCATGACCCTTAAGTATTTCAAACAGTGCTGTCATCGCCCGAGAATCTCTCGACAAAAAAGCCACTTTGTCATTTTTATTTACTGTAAAGTTAAGATCTCTGAATAACACCTTACCCTCAAAACTTTTATTCAGCCCCTTCACTGTCAGAATATTATTTCCAGGTTCCCGGCCGGGGGTAAATATTATTCCCGGATATTTGCGTGTAGATGGTTTTATTTCTTCAATATTCAGCTTCTCAATCATTTTTTTCCGGCTGGTAGTTTGCTTTGATTTTTTTACATTAGCTCTGAAACGTGCAATAAATTCCTGTAGTTCCTTTTTCTTCTCTTCTGCTTTTTTATTCTGCACAAGTTGTTGTCTGAGGGCAAGCTGGCTCGACTCATACCAGAAAGTGTAGTTACCTGAGAATTGCTGTACCCTGCTGAAATCAATATCCACTATTTGTGTACATATAGAATCAAGGAAATGACGGTCGTGTGATACCACCAGCACTGTATTTTCAAATTCTGAAAGGTAATTTTCAAGCCAGTTCACAGTATCCAGATCAAGATCATTGGTAGGTTCATCAAGTAAGAGATTATCGGGTTTTCCAAACAAAGCCTGTGCAAGAAGGACTTTCACTTTTTCTTTTCCGGTGAGCTCTTTTAGCAGCTTATAATGATGCTCCTCCTTAATCCCGAGTCCACTTAACAAACTGGCAGCATTGCTCTCCGCATTCCATCCATCCAGCTCGTTAAACTTTTCTTCAAGCTCGGAAGCCCTGATTCCATCCTTATCCGAGAAATCAGTTTTTGAATAAAGTATATCCTTTTCTTTCATGATACTCCATAACCTGGAATGGCCCATCATAACTGTGTTAAGGACAATACATTCATCAAATTCAAAATGGTCCTGCTTCAGAACAGACAAGCGTTCTCCCTGTCCAAATGATACTGATCCTGTCCGGCCCTCCACCTCTCCGTAAAGCATTTTCAGGAATGTGGATTTCCCTGCACCATTGGCTCCGATTATCCCGTAACAATTGCCGGGAGTAAAGACAAGGTTAACATCCTGAAATAAAATTCTTTTTCCAAACTGGATACTAAGATTTGAAGTTGTAATCATTTATGAGAATTACTGAAATAAAACTGAAATTAACTGGTAATGTCTGTTAAAAAGGCTGCAAAAGTAAACAATAATTTCCAGGAACAATAAAATATAAGCTTTTAACCTGATTTCGCTCCTGAATATATCCTGCCAATTTTAAAACACTGGTTACCAGTCATAAGCGGTTATCATTGTAAAACAATTACCTCTCCGCCACTCCTGTTTGCCGATAATTAAAGCAGTTTTAAAATCTTATATTCCCTATTTACTTTCAGGGAACCGACCGGTTAATTGCCTGTCGACCATCCATCCCGGATATTCAGGCTTTAAGGCGCTGATTTCATCTAATTCTTTTGTCTCGTCCTGTGTCAGCTGGAGTTTAGTACAGGCAAGGTTATCCAGCAACTGCTCCTGATTTTTTGCACCAATTATTACACTGGTTACACCTGGTTTGTCTTTAATCCACGATAAAGCTATACGGGCAGGTGATACTTTGTACCGTTCCCCGATTTTGGTCATAACATCAATAA
>JGI20214J51650_10002774_pt1 | contig 10999 bp, 12 predicted proteins | sample WetSurMetagenome_FD_51650 | JGI IMG/M metagenome (IMG submission 51650)
AAGAACCTGGCCACCGATTTCAAGAACGTCCCGATATACATCTATGGTTATCAGGACAAATACAAGGCCTTGCCCGGGGATGACGCCAATGCCCAATTGCACGTGGGAACGACCGCCCAGCAAGCAGCTACCGTTAGTGGTGGGCAAACGGTAGGAAACGGTATCATCGAAGGCTCCTGGAAAACTACGACCAACACCGACGAAAGCTATCTGTTCTGGCAACATGTCCGTCTGGCCGGTTTTGGCCCGGGGTCAACGGACACATCTGTTGCGGGTCAGTCAGCTTACCTGCCCACCAATACGCTTGGCGGACGTCTCGGGGTTACCAACTCCTTGGCTGCCAACAACCCAATTACCTTGCCCACCCCGCTACAAGGAACCTACGTCGTCTGTTCCGATAACATACCCTTCAAATTCGCGAAGCAACTCGACGTCTCGCTGGATGACGGCAACACGGCTACCGGTTCTGTGCAGGTAACTGCTGCCGGCACTGCGAACGGTGGAACTGCAATCCCTACCTCGGGCGCATCAACACCGGTTACTACCGACGATACTCCTGTCCTGGTGTGCATGGGCTACTAGACAATCACCCGGCGTGACCAAGCCCGCTGTTCGCAGCGGGCTTTTTTATTGGCCCCTATTTTTATTTCCCATGGCGCAGTTGCAACTCGGCCGCCTGCAAAGCTTCCGGTGGCCCGAGCAGCACCAGTATGTCTCCGGATAGCAGCAGCATGTCCTCGCCCGGTTGTGCGCCATGCACGTTTCGCCTGCGCACCGCATTCACTTCCACACCCAACTCCGCCAATCCGAGCTCGCCCAATCGCCTGCCCACCGCGGGAGAATCTTCCTTGAGCAATACGCTGGAAAAGCGCGGCTGCAAATTTTCCCCGGCTTCATCCACTTCATTCTGGACAGTGCGGAAATAGCCGCTGAACGCCGCATATCGGCCTGCGCGGCTTTCCTGGACGCGGCGTATCACGCGGTTCAGCGGCACACCGGACATCAGTAATGCCTGTGAAGCCAGCATCACGCTGCCTTCGGTCACTTCAGCCACCACCTCGGCCGCGCCGGCTTTCTTGAGCTCTTCTATGTGGGCATCGTCGGTGGTGCGCACCACCACCGGCAGGTCGGGGCGCATCTGGTTCACATGGTGCAATATCTTGAGCGCGGAATGCATGTCGTTGTAGGTGATCACCAGTGCTTTGGCGCGCATCAATCCTGCCGCGATCAACACCTCGCGTTTGGCCGCATCGCCATACACTACGCTCTTGCCCTCCGCCGCGGCCTCATGCACGCGGCGCGGGTCGAGATCCAGCGCGATGAATCGCAGATTCTCCCGTGTCAGGAAACGCGACAGCTCTTGCCCGCTGCGGCCGTAACCGCAGACGATTATGTGCGCGTCGCTGGCCATGCTTTTCACGGCGATCTGGTGTATCAGCATGGCACTGTCCATCCATGCAGACGGCGTCAGGTTACGCACGATGACTTCGGCGTGCTGGATCAGGAACGGCGCTGTCAGCATCGAAATCAGCATCGCCGCCAGCACGTTCTGCATCACCTCCGGCGGCAGCAGATTGACCTGGCCCGCCAGGGTCAGCAACACGAAACCGAATTCGCCCGCCTGCGCCAGACCCAGGCCGCTGCGGATCGCCGCACCCCAATCCCCGGCAAACCAGCGCGCCAGCAGCGCCACCACCGCGGCCTTGAACGGCAGCAGGATGAGCAGCACCAGCAATATCCAGCCGAACCCGCTGATCACGCTGTGCAGGTCGAGCAGCATGCCTATGGTGACGAAGAACAGCCCAAGCAGCACATCGCGGAACGGCTTGATGTCCTCTTCCACCTGAAAGCGGTATTCCGTTTCCGAGATCAGCATCCCGGCGACGAACGCGCCCAGCGCAAGGGAAAGCCCCGCCTGTTCGGTGAGGTAAGCCAGGCCCAGCGTGAACAGCAACACGTTGAGCATGAACAGTTCGGAAGATTTTTGCCTGGCCACCAGATGGAACCATGGGCGCAACAAGCGCTGCCCGAACATCAGCAGCGCGGCCAGCACCAGCGCGGCCTTGAGCAGGGCGTAACCGAGCGTGGCATAAAGTTCCTCTCCGCTGCTTGCCAACGCAGGGATGATGATGATCAGCGGCACCACGGCCAGATCCTGAAACAACAGCACACCCATGATCTTCTGGCCGTGCGGCGTGTTCAGTTCGGCACGCTCGACCAGCATCTTGCTGACGATCGCGGTGGAAGACATCGCCAGCACACCGCCCAACGCCAGTCCGGCACGCCAATCCAGCCCGAAGAACAGCGAGGTGAGCATGACCAGCAACATGGTCGCCGCGACTTGTGCCGTGCCCAGGCCGAACACCAGCCGTTGCATGCTGCGCAGGCGCGCCAGACTGAACTCCAGTCCGATGCTGAACATCAGAAACACCACGCCGAATTGGGCCAGATGCCGGGTTTCCGGCGCATCGTGTATCCAGCCCAGTGCATGCGGCCCGATCAGGATACCGACCAGCAGATAGCCCAGCATCACCGGCAGATGCAGCAGGCGGCACAGCACCACGACAACGACCGCGACGGCGAGCAGGATCAGCAGGAGTTGCAGCGAGTTAGTCATATTCGTTTACATGCGGCATTGTTGCCATGACCGGATAATGCCCTAATTGGCGCATGCTTTCAAAATTTCTTGGCAAAATTTCTTGGCAAAATTTCTTTCTAAAATTTAACTGCGTGTCAAGATTCCCTTACTGGTCAAAATCTCGCTGCGGGTTGCACGCGCTGTTATAATCCCCTCCATGGACAAACCCATCTCCGCCGCACCCCGCGCACTCGACCTTGCCCGCGAAGTATTGGACATCGAAGCTGCCGCCGTACAGGCTCTCAGCACCCGTCTCGACGAGAATTTCCTGCACGCGCTGGATGTCATCCTGCGCTGCGAGGGCCGCGTCATCGTCAGCGGCATGGGCAAGTCAGGACACATCGCGCGCAAGATCGCCGCCACCATGTCCAGCACAGGGACCCCCGCATACTTTGTCCACCCCGGCGAAGCCAGCCACGGCGACCTGGGCATGATCACCAGCGCGGATGTCNTCATCGCACTATCCTATTCCGGCGAGAGCCAGGAGCTGCTGACCATCGTNCCGGGCATCAAGCGCCAGGGTGCGAAACTCATCAGCATGACCGGCAACNCTGCATCCAGTCTGGCCAAGGTCGCCGATGTNCACCTGAACGCGGCAGTGGACAAGGAAGCTTGCCCGATGGGCCTGGCTCCCACCGCCAGCACCACGGCGGCGCTGGCGCTGGGCGACGCGCTGGCCGTGGCATTGCTGGATGCCAAAGGCTTCGGCGCGGATGATTTTGCTCGATCACATCCCGGCGGCAATCTGGGACGGCGCTTGCTCACCCATGTGAGCGACATCATGCGCAGCGGTGAGCGCCTGCCGATGGTGCGCGAAAACGCGATGCTGGGCGACGCGATCCTGGAGATCTCGAAAAAAGGCGTGGGCATGACCGCCATCGTGGATGCCGGGCAGCATGTGCTGGGCATATACACGGATGGTGATCTGCGCCGCACACTGGCTAAGAAGCTGGATTTCAATGCCACACCTATTCGTGAAGTGATGTCAGCCAATCCGCGCTGCATCTCCCCGGACAATCTCGCAGCCGAGGCTGTGCAGGTGATGGAACGATACAACATCAGCCAGATCCTGGTGGTGGATGAACATAACAAGCTGGTCGGCGCACTGAACATGCACGACCTGTTGCATGCGAAAGTGATTTAGCCGGGCCGGTGTCCAGGAACGGCACAAAGATACGGCCCACGGAATTTTCCGGCACCCCGGATGAGAGGAAAACCATGCTGACAAGCCGTGCAAAGCTGACACGCTTGATCGCGTTTGATGTGGACGGTGTGATGACCGACGGAGGATTGTATTATTCCGATTCAGGCGAGGAATTCAAACGCTTCAATTCGCTGGACGGGCAGGGACTGAAAATGCTCCGTGCCAGCGGGGTGGAGATCGCCATCATCACCGGGCGCACTTCGCGCTGCGTCGAAGCGCGCGCGAAGAACCTCAATATCTCGCATGTCTACCAGGGCGTGGAAAACAAGCTCGAAGCCATGGTCGACCTGCTCAACAAGCTCAAACTGTCGCGGGACGCTGCTGCCTACATGGGCGATGACATAGTTGACCTCACGGTGATGCGCCATGTCGGCCTCGCTATCAGCGTGCCGGAATCCCCGCAACTGGTGCGCGAACACTCCGCCTACGTCACGCTGCGCAGCGGCGGTCATGGCGCGGTGCGCGAAGCCTGCGAGATGATCATGTCGGCACAAGGCACACTGGATGCCCAATTGGCTCAGTATTTGCGATGATTTTCCTTTCCCGTGTCCGCTACTGGCTGCCGCTGTTACCCTTGCTTGGTTTGCTGGGAGCAGTTTATTGGCTGGACCAGCAAGCTCAACCGCGACCTGCCAAAACAGACAGCGGCCCAAGACACGATCCCGATGCCATCGTGGAAAACTTTTCAGCCACGAAGATGAACGAGCTGGGTGTGCCGAGTTTCATCATGGCTGCAAAAATGATGCTGCATTACCCGGATGACGACAGCACCGTGCTGGAGGAGCCTCATGTTTCCATGCTTTCTGCCGAACATCCGACAATACTTGCCAATGCCAGGCACGGTACAATTTCAAGCAATGGCGATGAGATTTTGCTGCGCGATGATGTCGAGGTATTGCGCGAAGCGAGCGCGCAGCAAGATCAACTTACGCTGCATACCGAATATTTGCATATCGTTCCGGGGCAGAACCTGACCAACACTGACCGCGCTGTCACGATCGCCGATGCACACAGCACCGTGCACGCAATCGGACTGGAGATGAACAGCAAGACCCGCATCCTGAAACTGCTTTCCGAAATTAGAAGCGAATATGTACCGGCCAAACGGTAAATTGCTTTTGGCATTTTTTTTGCTGCCGGTTCTTGTGCTGACCTGGTCGCCCGCATGCTTTGCCGATCGTGCCGACCGGAACCAGCCCATCCACCTGGAAGCAGACCAGGTGATGATGGACGATGCGCATCAGATCAGCACATTCACCGGCAATGTACGGTTATCCCAGGGCACACTGCTGTTGAGCGGCGACAAGATCGTCGTTGTCGAGGACAAGGACGGCTTCAAACACGCCACGGCGTATGGAGATACTGCCAGGTTCCGGCAAAAGCGCGAAGGTTTTGATCAGTACGTGGAGGGCTACGGCAAACGCATCGAATATGACACACGCAGCGAGACATTGAATTTCCACGAAAAAGCCCGTCTCAAACGCGGTCTTGATGAGGTGAGCGGCGACAACATCGACTACAACACCAAGAGCGAAGTATTTCGGGTGAACGGCAACGAAGCGACCCCGGGGAATGAACCGCCGCAACGGGTGCGTGCCGTGCTGCAACCCAAACCCAAAGATGCTGAAACTGCTCCATCCGCGCGGGATCGGCAACCCCCCGTGCCCGGCAAAACGCTTACCCCAACGGAATGAACATGAGTGAACTTCGCGCAATCGGGCTGAAAAAAAAATACGGCCAACGCACCGTGGTCCACGATGCGTCATTGTCGGTAAAAAGCGGGGAGGTGGTCGGCCTGCTCGGTCCCAACGGCGCGGGCAAAACCACCACGTTCTACATGATCGTCGGGCTGATTGCCGCCGGCGGCGGGGAGATCTTCATCAATGATCAAAACATCACCCATTTTCCGATCCACCGCCGTGCACGCCTGGGGCTGGGTTACCTGCCGCAGGAAGCCTCGATATTCCGCCGCCTGACTGTGGCACAAAACATTCTTGCTGTGCTGGAACTGCAAAGCCTTTCCGATGACGACAGGCAGAATCGCCTGGAAAATCTGCTGGAAGACCTTCACATCTCGCATATCCGCAACAACCCTGCNGTCAGCCTTTCCGGCGGGGAACGAAGGCGCGTTGAGATCGCGCGCGCATTGGCGACCGCTCCCCACTTCATCCTGCTCGATGAACCATTTGCCGGCGTGGATCCCATAGCCGTCCTGGACATACAGAAGATCATCCGTTTCCTCAAGGAACGCAACATCGGGGTGCTGATCACCGACCACAATGTCCGTGAAACGCTGGGAATATGTGATCGCGCCTACATCATCAATGCCGGCTCGGTGATGGCTGAAGGCAAGCCCGATGAAATCATCTATAATGAGGGCGTAAGGAAAGTGTATCTGGGCGAGCACTTCAAACTGTGACACAAGGTCTCCCGGAAACCATTCCCTGCCACGATAATACGCAATGAAACCCACTCTCCAACTTCGCATATCCCAGCAGCTGACGCTCACCCCGCAGCTGCAGCAGGCCATTCGTCTGCTGCAGCTGTCCACGCAGGATATGCATCAGGAAGTCGCGCGCATGCTGGAGGAGAATCCCATGCTGGAAGTGGCCGAGGAATCATCGGCCGGCAACTTTACGGGCGAGTTGCGCAGCACCGCCGGCACATCCAGCAATGAAGCGGAACAGTCCCAGAACGAGGATCGCAGCACGGACGATTTTGGCGCGGATAATTTCGGCAATGAACCCGCCGACTGGAATACCGGCGGCGGGACGATGCGCAGCACTGATGACGAAGACGATACCTATCCGGAACAAGCCGCCGAACAGGCCAGCCTGCGCGCGCATCTGCAGAATCAGTTGACCACCAGTTCAGTGGATGGCAAGGATCGAAAAGTGGTCGGCTTGCTGATCGATGCACTGGATGAGAACGGTTACCTGGCGCAGGACCTCGACGAACTGGTAATGCTGCTGCCCCCCGAGCTGGAAATAACCCTGGACGACCTGGAAACTGCGCTGGTGCAACTGCAGCACCTGGACCAACCCGGTCTGGCCGCACGCAATCTGGGCGAGTGCCTTGCCCTGCAACTCAAAGCCCTGCCTGAAGACACGCCGCACCGCGACCTGGCGATCCGCCTGGTGACCGAGCATCTCGACCTGGTGGCCGCTCACGATTTTTCCAGAATCAAAAAGTTGCTGCGCTGCTCGGATGAAGCCTTGCGCGCTGCGCAGTGCCTCATCACGGGGATGAATCCAAAACCCGGCGCCGAGTTTGGCCAGAGCGTTGCCGATTTCGTGGTTCCCGACGTGGTGGTCGAGAAACACAAAAACAAATGGCGCGTGCGCCTCAATGTGGAAGCGATGCCCAAGCTGAGGGTGAACCAGATATATGCCAACATCCTGCAGCAGCGCGGCGACAAGAACTCCTCGCAACTCGCCACCCAGCTGCAGGAAGCCAAATGGCTGATCAAGAATCTGCAGCAAAGATTTGAAACCATCCTGCGCGTAGCCCAGGCCATCGTGGAACGGCAAGGGAATTTTTTCGAGCATGGCGAGATCGGGATGCGCCCATTGGTATTGCGTGAAATCGCCGACGAGCTGGAGTTGCACGAATCAACGGTATCGCGGAGCACCACACAAAAATTCATGCTGACCCCGCGCGGCATATACGAATTCAAGCATTTCTTTGGCAGCGGTCTGGCAACAGAAAGCGGCGGCACCTGTTCTTCCACCGCGATACGCGAATTGATCAAGCAATTGGTCAGCGCGGAAGACCAGCGCAAGCCGCTTACCGACAGCCGCATGTCAGAAATTTTGGCGCAGCAGGGCATAGTCGTCGCCCGCCGTACCATAGCAAAGTACCGGGAAGCCTTACGCATTCTCCCGGTCAATCTCCGTAAATCACTTTAAACAATAAGGAGCACACCATGAACCTCCATCTAACCGGACACCATCTGGAAATCACCCCGGCCATTCGCGGTTATGCGGCCGAGAAATTTGATAAAATCAAACGTCATTTCGACAACGTCGTGATCGATGTGAATGTCATTCTTTCCGTTGAAAAACTGAAACAGAAAGCCGAAGCCACCATGCATATCAGCGGCAAGAATCTGTTCGTGGAATGCGATGATGAAAATCTATACACGGCAATTGACCTGCTGGTGGACAAGCTGGACCGCCAGGTGCGGAGGCACAAGGACAAACTGTCTGCCAGGCGCCACGATGACTCGGGAAAATTCGCAGCAGCGGAGTAATCAATAACGGGCGGCCAGGAGACAAGATGCCATTTCCATCCTTGATGGGACTACCAGCCATTCGGCCAGATTGCCGAAATGTTATGCAAAGCCTTGCGGCCAGGTCACCAAAATGCGGTGACATAAGCCGCTGGTCAACATCAGCCAAGTCGCCGGTTATCTCCCCAGCCCTCTTCCAAAGGGAGAGGGCAATTAAATAACTGACCTCCGCCCATCTTTATCCAATCCCCATCATGAACCTGATCAGCAAAATCCTGCTGCCCGACAACATTTTGTTGGACACCGAATCAGCCAGCAAGAAACGTGTATTTGAACGCGTTGGCCTGCTGTTTGAAAACAACCAGCAGATTGCACGCAGCCAGGTGTTCGACAGCCTGTTCGCGCGCGAAAAACTCGGTTCGACCGGCTTGGGCCAGGGTGTGGCGATTCCTCATGGACGCATAGCCAAACTGCGCGATGCCACTGCGGCGTTTGTAAAAACCAGTCATCCGATCCCGTTCGATGCGCCGGACGGGCTGCCGGTCAACCTGATATTCGTGTTGCTGGTACCGGAACGCGCCACCGATCTGCATCTGCAGATCCTTGGTGAACTGGCGCAGATGTTCAGCGACACGCAATTCCGCAACCGCCTGCTTGACTGCGCGGACAGTGCCGGTATTTATCGGTTGTTTCAAGACTGGACAAGTGTTGCATGAGCCAGGTCAACGTCCGGCAGCTGTTCGACGACAAGCAGGAACGCCTGCAGCTCACCCGTGTTGCCGGAGCGGATGGCGCCGAACGCACCATAAACAGCGATGAGGTCAACACCTCCAACAAGGGGCTCATCGGCCACTTCAACCTGATCCACCCGAACTGGGTTCAGGTATTCAGCGAGACCGAGCTGGATTATCTGCGCAATCTGGACGCGGCCCAGCGCAACGACGCGTTTCGCCGGCTTGAGCAGAACGGCACGACATGCCTGATCGTGGCAGGCACGAACAATATCCCGGAGGAATTGATCTCCTTCGCCAACCGCTCGAATATTCCGTTGTTCGCTTCACCCAAGGCCAGCGTGCACCTGATGTGGCTGATCCGCCACTATCTCGCCAAGGAACTGGCCGAGTCCACCACGCGCCACGGAGTATTCCTCGATGTGCTGGGCGTCGGCGTGATGATCACCGGGGAGAGCGCGGTCGGCAAGAGCGAGCTCGGGCTTGAGCTGATCTCGCGCGGCAGCGGACTGGTTGCCGATGACATCGTCGAATTGCACCGCATCGCGCCTGATACGCTGGAGGGCAGATGCCCGGCGCTGTTGCGCGACTTTCTCGAAGTACGCGGTCTCGGTGTGCTGAACATCCGCACCATGTTCGGTGAAACGGCGGTGCGCCGCAAAAAGAGCCTGAAACTCATCGTGCACCTGCATCGCCCGCCCGGCGGCGACGTGTCACAAATGGAACGCCTGCCCATCAACGCCACGCACCAGGAAATACTCGGCGTGAACATCAGCACCGTGAACATCCCGGTGGTAGCCGGACGCAACCTCGCCGTGCTGGTGGAAGCGGCGGCGCGCAATTTTGTCCTGAAGCAGCGCGGCATCAACAGCATGGACGAGTTCATCGCGCGGCACGAACAACAACTGCACGAAGACCAATAGCATCGCCATGCAATTATTCCTGATCAGCGGCTTATCCGGTTCCGGCAAGAGCATCGCGCTCAAGGTGCTGGAGGACAGCGGCTATTATTGCGTGGACAATCTGCCCGCCGACATGCTCGCCGCCCTGGTGGAACACCTGCAGCGCGCGGGTTACAGCAACATCGCCGTCAGCATAGACGTGCGCAGCGCCAACAGCGTGCAGCGCCTGCCGCCACTGTTGCAGCAGATCAAGCAGCATGGCGTGGATGTACACATCCTCTTCCTCGATGCACAGACCGACACGCTGGTCAAACGCTTTTCCGAAACGCGCCGCCTCCATCCGCTCAGCGACGGGCAGCGCACGCTGCCCGAGTGTGTCCAGCACGAGCGTGAATTGCTCGCCGAGATCAGCGACATCGGCCATCACATCGACACCACCGAGCTCAACGCCAATGCATTGCGCGCCTGGATCAAGCAATTCATCAATGTCGACCGCGCGCGTCTGACGCTGCTGTTCCAGTCATTCGGCTACAAGCACGGCGTCCCGCTGGATTCGGATCTGGTGTTCGATGTGCGTTGCCTGCCCAATCCCCATTACGACCCGCTGTTACGCCCACTCACCGGACGCGATGCAGCCGTGATCGAATTTCTCGGCAACACGCCGGCTGCCCAGGATATGTTCGGCGACATCCGTGACTTCATTGCACGCTGGTTGCCGAGTTTCGTCGCCGACAACCGCAGCTATCTGACCGTGGCCATAGGCTGCACCGGCGGCCAGCACCGTTCGGTCTATCTGGCAGAAAAACTCGCGCGCCATTTCGAGGCCCAACAACAGGTATTGGTGCGTCACCGCGAACTCGCTTGAGGTTCCCATATGTCCATGTCTATACCAGCGTTGCAGCACATCAAGTCCGGCGACTGGCTGACGCTGTTGCTGGGCAGCATCTTCGTCGTACTGCTGGCACTCAAGCTATGGAGCAGCGACCTTGCCGACAAGGCCATCATCCGCAGCGGCGGAAAGATATTCAGTGTAGTACCGCTGTCGCGCGACCAGCAGATCGAAGTGCGCGGCCCGCTGGGTATCAGCATCATCAGCATCCAGCAACGCAAAGCGCGCATCGCCTCCGACCCCGGCCCGCGCCAATACTGCGTACGCCAGGGCTGGCTGAAACAGGCAGGCGAGATCGCACTGTGCCTGCCCAATCAGGTGAGTGTCGAATTGACAGGCAGCAGGAAAAAATATGACAGCCTCAATTATTAAGATCAGGACTGAGGATCGAGGACTAAGGACTG
>JGI20214J51650_10002775_pt1 | contig 10996 bp, 9 predicted proteins | sample WetSurMetagenome_FD_51650 | JGI IMG/M metagenome (IMG submission 51650)
AGAGCCTACCAAGAGTCTCAAAGAAAAACGTCTAGCAAAAAAGGCTAAAAAAGAGGAGAAGAAAAGACAATAAGAGAATGTTCTTTATTAATTGATAATCACTAACTTCCCTCATAAACAGAGCCGGTTATCTTTAAGAATTGAATATCCTTGGTGAACTCATATTCTGTTCGGTTCCTCATGTCGATAATTTCACAAGTTTTCTATCGACATCCGTGATTGAGATAGGGAGATCCTTCGCTTCGCTCAGGATCTCCTTATCGCTTTTACAGAGTTATTTATACAAACTGATTTTTACGGGCACTGATATGTTTGATAGTCTCGGCTTTATCCAATAAAAAATCCCGGTCGAGAGACCGGGATTTAATGTTAAATCTTTGTATGGATAAACTAAGCTAGTCTTACGTCTACTGCATTAATTCCTTTTTTACCTTCCTGAAGTTCAAATGTAACTTCGTCATTCTCTTTGATCTGATCTTTAAGACCTGATACGTGTACAAAATATTCATTATCAGAATCTGCATCTTTAATGAATCCGAATCCTTTTGATACGTTGAAAAATTTCACTGTTCCTTTGTTCATTTTATTCTGTTTTTAAATTAATGGCGCAAGATAGATATTTATTTTGAAATAATCTAAATAATTTTTCACTTTCTGATATTTATCATAAGTGATGAGTCAGAATACCGAAGTCGGAAGTCAGGNGTAAGAAGCTCACAGGCCGAAAATGATTGGTTCTTGATACGTACTTCCGGCTTCCGACCTTAAATGCGAATAACTCTTTTCAATTTTGATCCTGCCTCAAAATTATTTCTACTTTTGTTTCCTGATTTTCTAATTATTCTACATTATGAATAAATCAATTTATTTCTTTTTTGTATTTCTGTTGAATACCACAGGTATAATTGCACAGGGAAGTCTCCAGACTACGGCTGAAAAGTCTGATTTCAAATCGACTTCTAATTATACGGACGTCAAAAGCTTTATTGAAAAGCTGGGGAAAATGTCAAATGACATAAGGATAGAGTCTATTGCAACTTCAGCAGAAGGCAGAGATGTCCCTCTCATAATAATAGGTAAACCATTGCCAGTGTCTCCGAAGGATCTGATAAAAGACAAGCGTATTGTTGTATATATCCAGGCTGATATACATGCAGGTGAAGTAGAAGGCAAAGAGGCTTCATTGATGTATGTAAGAGATCTTCTGAATGAGAAAAACCCTGAAATTCTGAAAAATGTGGTAATTCTTATCTGCCCGCTATTTAACCCCGATGGCAATGAGAAAATAAGTCCTCTTAACAGAACGTATCAGAATGGCCCGGTTAATGGAGTGGGAGTAAGGTATAATGGTCAGTTCCTCGACCTGAACCGCGATGCAATGAAAGCTGAATCACCTGAAGTAAGGGGAGTTCTGACCAACGTTTTTAATAAATGGGATCCGGCAGTTTTCATGGATTGTCACACAACAGACGGATCTTTTCATGTTGAACCGACAACATTCACATGGATGGTCAATCCTAATGGTGATAATTCTTTAATTGCTTATATGCGTGATAAGATGATGCCTGAAATGTCTAAAACACTTTCAGCTAAATATAAAACAGAAAACTGTTTCTATGGCGAGTTTTATGATATGTTGAATCCCGAGAAAGGATGGGTACTTGATGCATCAGAACCGCGCTATATGAGCAATTACTATGGTATCAGGAACAGGCTGGGAATTCTTAATGAAAACTATGTCTATGCCGATTTCAAATCAAGGGTCTTTGGTTGCTATTACCTTATACACTCGTTACTTGATTATGCCTCTGCTCATAGAACGGAGATCTCCGATATGTTAAAGGAAACAGACAGAAAGACAATTGCAAGAGGTGAGAATCCATCAGTTACAGATTCATTTGCCATAGATTACAAAGTTCGTCCGATGTTGGAAAAGGTAAAGATCAGAACGTTTGAAGCTGAGCAGGGACCTGTAGTAGACGGATGGAGAAATTATATCCGTACCGAGAGACAAAAAGATGTTACAGTGCCATATTATATTGATTATTACGCTACGAGAAATGTAAGGTTTCCATTTGCATACATAGTCACCACTCAGGATCCGGCAATTACCGATCTCCTTAAGATACATGGCATCAAAGTTGAAAAACTGCTTTCAGATTCTAAAATNGATGTTCAGCGATTTGAGATAANCGAACTGAAAGGGGCAGAAAGATTGAATCAGGGTCATCATANAAATACAATTACCGGGAAAAACATTAGTGGTTTGATGGATTTTCCTGCAGGAACCCTTGTTATCAGAACAGCTCAGCCACTTGGGAATCTTGTTTCATATCTTCTTGAACCACAATCGAATGACGGTATGATCGTTTGGAATTATTTCGATCGATATCTTGTACCCCAATGGGGACAGGGNTATAATCCATGTCCGGTNTATAAGGTCCTTGACAGAGTTGATTTGAAAACTATTGAAGCAAGATAANGAGTGGGAGAAGGGGAGAANAGGAGAATGGGGGATTACTTTTTTCCCTCTTCACCTCTTCTCCCAGTCACCCCCTCACTCAGTCTNCCCATCATTTTTATAATTTATTTTTCGGAGATAAATTCATCAAATTTAAAAACATTGTAAAAAACACATTTTTTTATGACCTTTGGCATCGATAAACCAAGGCAATAAATCTGATCATGAGAAAATGGCGAGTAGAAGATTCAGCTGAATTATATAATATTAATGGATGGGGAGTTGATTACTTTTCCATAAATCAGAAGGGACATGTTACTGTGACTCCCCAGAGAAACGGAACTTCTGTAGATCTGAAAGAACTACTGGATGAGCTTATCTTGTCGGATGTATCAACGCCTGTACTCGTTAGGTTTCCTGATATACTAGACGACCGGATAATCAGTATTTCAAAGTGTTTTAAATCGGCATCCGAAGAGTATGAGTACAAAGCTCAGAACTTTATAATATATCCGATAAAGGTGAACCAAATGAGGCCCGTGGTCGAGGAGATTGTTAGCCATGGTAAAAAATTCAATATTGGCCTTGAAGCAGGTTCGAAGCCTGAACTTCATGCAGTAATAGCTATAAATACCGATCCCGAATCGCTGATTATCTGTAACGGGTATAAAGATGAAGATTACATTGAACTTGCCCTTCTGGCACAGAAGATGGGGAAAAGAATTTTCCTTGTTGTTGAAAAACTAAATGAGCTCAAACTTATAACATCTATTGCGAAGAGGCTGAAGATAAAGCCAAATCTTGGAATCAGGATCAAACTGGCAAGTGTTGGCAGCGGAAAATGGGAAGATTCAGGAGGTGATATCAGTAAATTCGGTTTGACATCGAGTGAATTGCTTGAAGCAATTGATTTCATTGAGAAAAACAAGATGAGAGATTGTGTTAAGCTGATCCATTTTCATATCGGCAGTCAGGTCACAAAGATCCGCAGAATAAAAATTGCTTTACGCGAAGCATCCCAATTTTATGTACAACTTCGAAATCTTGGTTTCAATGTGGAATTTGTGGATATCGGAGGCGGACTGGGAGTTGATTATGATGGTACAGGATCTTCAAACAGTGAAAGCAGTGTGAATTATACGATCCAGGAATATGTAAATGACTCGATTAGCACATTTGTTGATGCAAGTAATAAAAACAACATACCTCATCCCAATATTATAACGGAATCGGGCCGCTCACTTACAGCCCATCATTCTGTACTGATTTTTGAAGTTCTTGAGACAACCACACTACCATCATGGGATGTTGAGGACTTGCTTACCGATCATGACCATGAACTGGTGAAAGAGCTTTTTCTGCTCTGGGATAACTTCAACCAGTCGAGAATGCTCGAGACATGGCACGATGCACAACAGATAAGGGAAGAAGCTCTTGACAGGTTCAGTTTTGGCCTTATAGATCTTAAAACCAGGGCACAGACTGAAAGACTTTTCTGGTCCATAGCGCGTAAAGTTTACCAGATGGCAAACAATACAAAACATGTACCCGAAGAACTACGACAGATATCAAGAATATTGTCTGACAAATATTTCTGTAATTTTTCTTTATTCCAGTCACTTCCCGATGCATGGGCAATAGATCAGATTTTCCCGATTATGCCTATCCACAGGCTGAATGAGGAACCGTTAAGAAATGCTACTATACAGGATATGACATGCGATTCGGATGGGAAAATCGATAACTTCATTTCAACACGCAATTCTTCACACCATTTACCTGTTCATTCACTGAGAGGCAAAGAACCTTATTATCTTGGGGTTTTTCTGGTTGGCGCATACCAGGAAATACTCGGTGATCTGCATAACCTTTTCGGTGATACGAATGCTGTTCATGTATCTGTTGACGGCGACGGCTACAAAATTGACCAGGTAATTGATGGGGAAACTGTTGCTGAAGTGCTTGATTATGTTCAGTATAACTCAAAGAAAATGGTACGAACTGTTGAATCGTGGGTTACAACATCTGTAAAAGCCGGCATTATTACACTTGAAGAGGGTAAAGAGTTCCTCTCAAATTACAGATCAGGGTTATATGGTTATACCTATCTTGAATAGTAAATGCTAATTTTATTCAAATTGCAAGTAATTTGAATAAAATTACTAGCAATTTTAAGAAATTCTTCTTAATTTGGATTCTTAATTTCAGTTTTCTGATCGTTAATACTAACCTACTAATCTTTTAAACTATGAGCGAAGGTACCTTTGATTTAAATCTGTTTATTAAGGAATCAAAAGATGTCCTGTTAAATCCGAAATCATACTTCTCAACCATGAAGACTTCCGGGGGTATGACGGAACCTTTAGTAAAGGCAGTAATTTATGGAGCAGTTGCAGGCGCAATAACATTTCTATGGAGTCTTCTCAAGTTAGGTGCTATGGGAGGTAGCGGATTTGGCGGCGCAATTGGAATAATGGCCTTTATCTGGTCAGTTATTGCCGCTATAATAGGTTTATTTATCGGTGGTGCAATACTTCTGGTAATATCATCAATATGCAAAGGCAGCACAGACTTTGAAGCAAATGTCAGAGTTACAGCTGCTTTGATGGTAATTATGCCAATTAATGCACTTCTTGGTTTTGCCGGTCACCTTAATCTTTATTTTGGGGTAATAATAAGCCTCATTGTGAGTCTGTACTCGCTTTGGATGCTTTATAATGGTCTTGTTCAAGCTCTGAAAGCAAATCCTGAAACAGCAAAAATAGTATCATATATACTTGCTGCATTATTAGTTTTGATTTTGTTGGTGGGAATTGGGACCAAAAGGAAAGCTGCACAGTTTATGAAGGATTTCAACAATACTGATGTCAAAGAGATGATGAAGGATTTCCCTAAGAATTAAATATATTTGATCAGATTGACGCCAGGTTATGAAAGATACTTTTCAATCGAACCTGGCGTTTACTTTTTAATTATTTGGCTATCTTGGAAAATAAAATGATTAGTACCTGATTATAAGGATGAAATCATTGCTCATAATATTATCTGTTTTAATATGTACCAGCTCGTTTACCCAGAAAAGGAATTTGAATCTGAGCAGCTGGCATTTCAAAGATAAAATTCAATCTGACGATTACCTTCCAGTTGGGAAATCGGGTCTTTCCTGTTTTTTATCTAATGATAACAACAATATCTACATCGATATTAAGGTTGAAAATAGGAAAATTCAGCACTTGATTTTGACAGAGGGAATGACTATCTGGGTCAATATGGATGGACAGGAAGTTAAAAAAATGGGCATTAGGTTTCCACTTGGTTCACAAAATAAACCGGGACATAAAAACACCGTTCAGGATGTAAATACTTCAGCTCATGAAGAGAGTATCGACAATCTTATTTTAATGGCAAATACTATTGAAATTGTAGGATTTATTAGTGAACAACAAAGGCGTTTTCCTTCGGAAAATCATGATAGTTTCAGAGGTTCAGTAAAAGTTGAGGATGGATCTGTTCTTTATTATTCGTTGATAATACCGGTTGCAAAAGTTCCTTTGAGAAACAGTAGGGATGGCCATGGCGCAATGCCCTTTATTCTTGGATTTGAATATGGTTCCTTATCTGTAACCAATAATTCAGGGCCAAGCAGGGGACCCGCACCAAAGTCAATATTTCATTCGGGCTCAGCAGGAAAGAAAGCATCTGAATTAACATGGATAAAGGATGTCAGACTTGCAACTTTAAGGTAGTTTTTATAGTTTTAATTTTCATATTGTTTTTTGACCTGCCTGGTTTGGGTCATATTTGTCTAACTCATAACCAATAATATTATGAAAAACTGGGTATTCTCCAGAAATATTTTTGTGGTTCTCATGTACCGGATTCTTCTGATTATGTTGCTTTTCTCGCTATGCAGAATCGGGTTCTATATCTTTAATCACAAAATGTTTCCTGATATATCTCTGGTTCAGTTAATGACCATAATGAAAGGCGGTTTGATGTTTGATATTTCTGCCGTTGTATATGTCAACCTGATCTTCATTCTGTTGCATATAATTCCTTTTGAAATCAGGTATAATGATGTTTATCAGACTGTATTAAAGTATATCTTCTTTATTACAAACGGGATTGCTATTGCGATGAATGGAATGGACTTTGTTTATTACAGATTTGTTGATAAGAGAGCAACAGCAGATGTATTTGACACATTCAAGAATGATACAAATAATACTAAAGTATTTTTCAGATTCCTTATTGACTACTGGCCGGCAACGCTTTTTACATTCTTCCTATGGTTCCTCATGGTTTACTTTTACAGAAAAGTTAAAGTAGAAAAACCCGGAAGTGTTAATAAAATAGGATATTATTCCTTTAACATTCTCATGATTCCTGTTGTTATTGCTCTTGTAATCGGTGCTGCAAGAGGTGGCTATAAACATTCAACCCGACCAATTACAATCAGCAATGCTGCTCGCTACGTAGGGTCAACACGAGACGTAGCCATTGTGCTGAATACTCCCTTCAGCATCTTCAGAACTCTGGGTAAGAAAGCTCTCGTGAGATACAATTTTTATGACGATAAGAAGCTAAATGAACTCTATAACCCTTTGCATGTCCCATTAAAAACAAAACCCTTTACCAATGAAAATGTTGTAATAATTATTCTTGAGAGTTTTGCACGAGAATATATAGGCTCTTTAAATCCGCAACTGGAGGGAGGAACATATAAAGGATATACACCATTTATTGATTCTCTTGTTAATGTGGGAATGACATTTGATGTTTCTATTGCAAACGGGAAAAAATCCATTGATGCGATGCCTTCGGTGCTGGCGTCTATTCCTTCGCTTGAAACGCCTTATACCATTTCTCATTATGCTAATAACCAGATTAACGGTATTGCTGATTTACTTAAAAAGAAAGGTTACTATTCAGCATATTTTCATGGTGCACCTAATGGATCGATGGGATTCGATTCTTTTACAAAGATGGCTGGATTTGATGAGTATTTCGGACTCAATCAGTATCCATATAAAGCTGACTTCGATGGGATATGGGGAGTATGGGATGAACCTTTCTTTAAATTTTTCGGAGAAAAGCTGAATACCTTCAAACAGCCATTTCTGGCTTCAATATTCTCTGTGTCATCGCACCATCCGTTTAAAGTGCCTGAAAAATATGCCGGTAAATTCATAAAAGGTCCGGCTCCGATCCTTGAAGTTGTGGGATACTCAGATTTTGCATTACGCGAATTCTTTAATAAAATTTCTAAAATGGACTGGTTTGCAAATACTCTTTTTGTGATCACAGCCGATCATACAAACGAATCAGTCCATAAGGAATTTCAGAATAATTTTGGTGCTTACTGTGTTCCTATAATATTCTATAAACCTGGCAGTGATCTTAAAGGTTACAAACATCGTATTGCGCAACAGATAGATATAATGCCTACTATTCTGAGCTACCTTAATTACGATCAGGAGTATATTGCATTTGGCAATAATCTGTTAGATGATTCTTACGAATCTTTTGCCTTTAATACCAATGGGAATACCTATAATCTGTATATGAAAGATCATATTCTTGAGATGATAGATAATAAACCTGTCGGATTGTATAATTATAAACAAGATCTGTTTCTCGACAAAAGCCTTTTGGGAAAAGAACCTGAGCTTGAGACTATAATGGAAGCGAAACTAAAAGCCATCATACAAACTTATAACAGCAGGTTGATTGATAATAATATGGTTGTAAATAAACTACGATAGGAAGTTTTTAGGATAAAGATATTTTAGATGTACTCAATTCAATTATAAATTTAAATTATGAATTCTCGCCGTAAATTCTTAAAACTGGCAGGAACCGGAGTCCTTGCAGCAGGTGCAACTTCTTTGTATTCATTTCCTAACCAGCAGGTCGCTGCTGAAAAAGATATCAATACTTTCACTATTGGTATGGCTGGATTTACATTCATGGAATTCACAGTCGAAAAGATCATCGAGATGATGAAACGGATAGGTGTAAAAAATTTGTCGCTGAAAGATTTTCAGATGCCTTTGAATAGCACTCAGGAGCAGATTAATTCAGTTCTGGAGAAGTTTAAAATTGGCGGAATTAATATTTATACTGTTGGTGTGATATATATGAAGACCCAGGAATCAGTCGATCAGGCTTTTGAATATGCAAAAATGGCTGGTGTTAAAATGATTATAGGGGCACCGAACTATGAACTCCTGCCATACGTTGAAAAGAAGATCAAGTCTTATGATTTTAAAATTGCTCTTCATAATCATGGCCCTGATAATCCTCTATATCCAAATGCGACTGATATCTGGAATCATATAAAAAGCCTTGACTCACGTATTGGGATCTGTATCGATATTGGACATACCACCCGCGATGGTCAGGACCCTTCGATAGATATATTAAAATATAAATCAAGAATATACGACATTCATATTAAAGATGTCGATAAAGCTACAAAAGAAGGAAAAACAGTTGAGATGGGCAGGGGCATAATCAACATACCAAAAGTTGTTGGCACACTTCGTAAAATTAAATACTCAGGTTGCTGCAGCCTTGAGTTTGAAAAAGACATGAAGGACCCGCTTCCTGGAATAGCTGAATCAATAGGCTATTTCAGGGGAGTTATGGCATGTCAATAATAGCTCCTGATTAAGGTCTTATGGTTTCATTTTCAAATTGTTTTGGAAGATATAAAATGGTTTACTGAATTATGGGTTAGTTTATTAGTATCTTTGCACCATGAAAGATGAAATAGACATACCAATTCAGAAAGAGGAAGATTTAGTCGCTGCGAATGTCAGGAGAGACAATTATTCCAAAGTAAGAGATTTACAGGCTATGGAGTTTAATACGGCAATTGCCGGCAGGCTTCTGGCAAAAGACAAAATTCAGGTAAAATGTGAAAAATGCGGTAAGGAGTTTACATCTGAAACAGCAATAAGTGATTCATTGAAGTGTCCTGAATGCAGATAAATGATTGAGAGTCAGCGGACTTTTTAAGACAGGAGATTCAGTGATATTGTTCCTGTCATTATAAATACTACAATAACATCTCAAGGATATTAAGCATGAAGAAGGACCTGTTTTTATCAGGTCCTTATTTTCCTTTTTCTTGCGCTATATCGAATGGCCAAAAGACTAAATTGCAATCTACTTATTTATTAATGTTTACTCTGAGGGATTGAATTTGTGTGTTTCAGACTATCAATTATTTGATCTATACGTACCCAGTACACATGCACATCAGAATAGTCCCGTTTGGTACCAGTTGAATAAAACATGTATTTGTTATCAGGAGTAATGTAGGCACCCCAGCTTCCGAGACCAAAGTCTATTTTCGGCCCAAAATTTTTGGGATTTGTCCAGCTTCCATCAGTATTTCTGTAACTTATAGCCAGTCCTGGCCTGTTAGTTGCTATTATAAATGATTCATCCAGGGAAACAAAGAAATCGAGATTTTCACCACTTGTATTTAATGGTCTTCCCAAACTTGATGCAGTGGTGTCCGCTTTGCTAATTAATACCCGGCACCAGTCACTTAATCCGGCACCTTTTCCCGATTTAGTTGATATATAATAATTTCCATTTCTCGTAACCTGGTAATAATGAGCTGAATCTAAACATGTTAAAATCCTTTTAGGCCTGGTCCATCCGGAGCCTTTTTTTACAGAGATATATGTTTCAAAATTAGTTTCCACATACATTGTGTCTCCTGTAACCGACAGGACCGGAGCAGCATAACCTTTAAATATAGTTACAGGTCCTGTCCATTTCCCTTGTGATAAGCTATATTTTTTGACACTCTCACCTGTATTAGGATAATATCCTTTAAGTTCTGAATAGTATATATCCTTACCATCATAAGAAATGGCTATTCGTTCAGCTGCAAAGAATCCCTGGTTAACTGACAGCGGAAATATCTTTGGCGTATTTCCAGGAGGAGTCTGACCTAGGTAAAGACTTTCGGTTGTAACAGATTGAGTAAAACACAATTTTATTGGAAAAGAAAGAACAACTGACAAGAGAATTGATTTCAATCCTGTCACAAAATGAAGATTTATATATTTCATGATTTCAAGGTATTGTTTTTACAAAAGACAACCCCAAAGGAAAGGATGCAACATGTTTGATCAAAGAAAAAAAGGATTACCGGTCAAATAATGTGTTAAATGGTTATGACTGGTTCTCCCCTGATCGTTTAAGATTTAATATGCCTGTTAAGAATAACAGAATTACAGGTAAAAACTATGACAGGCATATCAGATCAATTGCCTGTGTCATATGTTCATAATTTTTTTTAGGTTCAATATTGATTATCACCTTGCCAGAAGAGTGTCCTTGCTTCAGGTAGTTCATTGCATCTGCTGTCATGTCCAGTGTATAGTGCCGGTCAATTACGGGTTTAATAGTACCTTTCTCTAATAGTTTTGCCAGCAACTCCAGATCAGTTTTATTTGCTTTTGTAGTTAGAGATTTCATTTTCTTTGACCCGAAGGATAATAGTCTGCCAAA
>JGI20214J51650_10002776_pt1 | contig 10994 bp, 8 predicted proteins | sample WetSurMetagenome_FD_51650 | JGI IMG/M metagenome (IMG submission 51650)
TCAGATTGAGCAGAATTTTTGGAATATATTTACATGTATGGGGGGATATGACCAATTTCTTATTGGAGCATTTTGGTTTTTCAGAGCTTTATTAGTTGCCAGTATTCTATTTCTTGTACTATATAAAATTTTTAATCATATAGCTATTAAAAAGAATTGGAACACAAAGTATATTCCTTTCTATATAATTGTATTTGTTCTGCTTATTGCAGCATGGAAGACATCTGAAGGTCTTAATGTTATTTCTTTGGTACAGGGAGGATACAGAGATATAATGGGAACTTTCTTCTTCGGGATTGGCTTTATTTTTAAACAATATCACAAGAAATTAAACAAAGATTGGTGGCTCACATTGATTTATTTCATTATTGTATTACTATTCTCTATTTACTTTACTTCAAACATGAATTGGAGATCAGACTTTAAAGAATTTATATGTTTGCCAATACCTGCAATTTTAGGCTTTTTGATGATATACAATATCAGCTCTACCATTGATAAACGAAATAATTGGTTTAAAAAGTTTATGGTATACTGTGGTGAAAACACACTTTGTATATACGTATTCCATATTGTATCATTTAAACTTGTAAGTTTAATTAAAATATGGTATTACGATTTGGATTATCTTCAAATAGGATGCCACATGGTAATACACGAACATGCAAAAGAGGACTTATTTTGGATACTGTATTCAATTGTTGGTGTTAGTATACCACTAATATGGAATTATTATTATCATAAAATCAAGAAACGCCTCGCACTAAATCACTCATAATTTCCATTTCAAAATTAGATATGCCATGATTTTTAATTAGGTCTGAATCATGAACAAAAAAAGAACGTAATAATTTATCCCTTGAACTAGCTTGCAAAGAATCATTATCAAAGATACATAAAAATCGTTCTTTAGCCTCTTCTATATTACCCATGAACCATGAACAGTATCCTGCATATACGTAATCTTGAATTGAGTTTGAAGACTCTGATATCAATTTTGAATAATATTGATTAGACTTATCCAACTGGTTTGTATATAATGTATTCCAAGCCAATAAACGAATCACATTATTATCATTAGGCAACTCATAGTTTAACTTATATAAGCGCTGCAAAGCCTCCTCATGCTTATGATTATTGCTTAAGCACACAATATATTTTATCTCAAAACTATTTTTATCCGGATACTTTAATAGAAAATTTTTATATAAAATCTCTGCTTTCTCAAAATTTTCACCCTTAAGATAAGTACGTCCCAGACGAACTAGTGTCCTCTCGTCATCAGGTTCTATAGCAAGAGCTTTTTCAAAGCATTCAGAGGCTTTGCTCCACTCAGCAGAAAGATAATACTCAGCACCCTTTAATTTTAGGTAAACAGAGTTAATATTTTTATCTGTATAACCTCTAAAAATTATATCAACATCTATATTTTTTTTATGTGAAGACATAAACTTTGCAAAATCATTATAAACATCAGATAATTTAGATCTATCAAATAAGGTATTCAACAAAAAAAGAGACCTGTGATCACAATTATATTCCCCAGTTTTTTTTAAATTCAACCCAAATACGTCAACAAAATTTTCTTTTCTGGAGTATAGACGGAAAAAGCGATAAATGTTTTGCAGATACATACGACGTATATATATAGGTTTAGCTAAATCTTCTTCCTGAAAAGTTTGACCAAATGCATAGCTATTGCCTAACATCTCCTTTACATTGGAAGGTAAGCTATTGAAGATTTTATCAATAGTAAGTGCAAAAGAGTATTTGTCTGAATCACAAAACGGCCCTGAATGCATTAAATTTTCCAAAAGAAGACTATTTTTACATTCGTAAGAAATATGGTTTAGTCCAGGATGTTGAATATAAAAGGGGCAAAACCAATTAGTAATATCTTCAAAGAATGGGTATCGTTTCATCTGAGAGAATCCACCAAAATAAATATCTGAACCTTGTTTCATCATGTCCATCATTTTCCCCATAGACTTTTCGACATTTTCCATGGCCCTATCTGAAGCTCCAGGATCAAATATATCCTGCATCGGATCTTCTTTTTCCTCAATCCCAAAAGGAGTTATATTAAGATTGTTATTATTTTTGATAAGATCTGGTATAATCTCTTTTTGTATTTTATCTGTATAACGGTCTGTATCTTCACAATAAATAAGTTGCTCTTGGAGTTCTAGTAATTCAATGCACGTATCTTTATCTTGGATTAATCTATCAATAGCATCTCTCTGTTCTGGAAAAATTTTATCTGCAGAAGGACGCATTGTAAGAGCCCATCCCAAAAGAGCCCTTTGACGAATATACTCATCGTCTGTATTTGTATAAACATTAACAAGGAGCAAAAATTTATTAATATCAAAAAATTCTAATAAATTAAGCATCAATGCACTTATTATAAGCTGTCTATCCTGACTTTCAACAGTTGGTGAAAGCAATAAAGCCTGCATATCTGCAGATTCATTATCAGTCCAATGCTTAGCGATCATTATTTTTTTGAACAACAGACTCATATAACTTTGATGTTCAGCATACAATTTTTCCAACCTATCATTTTTATCAGGTCCATAATTCAAATCAGTTATTGCCACAGACGAAACAAAATCTTCAAGATTATTACGTATCTCTGCAGCAGAACTAATTTTCAACTGATTTTTAGTAATATTGTATGCATCCATAAATGCAGGTTGTTCTGCTATATGACAATCTACAGATAAATCAATCAACACAGAAAAAGTTTCTTTTAATAATCTATTATACAAATCATCTCTTTCTGGATCTTTAGTACCACGCTGCATATAGTCAAGCATGAAAATATAATTATTGCGTATATTATCATAAACAGTACGAGTGTCAATATTTGCAGTGCCCTGTATATATTGACTTATTAGATCAAGAGAATCTGCAAGAAAACGATTTTCTATTTTCTCTATAGCTTTATTAATATATTCTATATTATCAGACATAACACTTTAATTATTATTTCCATTTTTTTGCAATATTGATATCTATTTGCCGCGGATAATTGACATGCTTGTACTTAATCATTGGTATTGAATCAACAACCGTTTCGCTAACATGATAGTATTTACATACGAGTTTGCTATAATGCTTTAAACCATTTTTGTTTATTGAGTCACATGCTTGATTATATGCCTTTATGAAAATTTGCAACTGTCTCTTGCGACGACGATCCTTTATAGCTTTAGTTCTAAAAACGATAGCTCCAAAATTAACATTTAGTTTTCGACTGTCCATTAAAATTGGGTTCCTTGCAATACGAGCAACTGTAGCTTGTGGTTCTGTCAACAGCATAGCATCCATTTCATTATTTATCAACATATTAAGACGGATATTTACATCATTAATCTGGATAAAGAAAACCTTATCATGTTTTATCTTAACGCTATCCATTGCACGCCTCGCCAAATAGTCTGTTGCTGAATAACGGCTCATTGCTATCATTTTATCATTCAATTGTTTAATCTCTTTCAGTCTAGCTATACGATTAGTAAAAAATTGCCAATACGTATTTGTTGCTGTTAGGTAAGTAATATTTGTGCCTTGCCTAATAAGCCTTTCTGCGCGGATTAAATCCGTAATAGCCACTTCCACCCTACCCCTTGACAAAGCTGTATCACAATCCATCTGCGCCGTATAATTTTTTAATCTGACATCAGTACCTAAAGAATCAAAAAGATTATACTCACGAGCTACTAACATAGGAAGACAATCTAATGTTGGTAAAACAGCAACTTTCAATGCAAGAGAATCTTCTTTATAAATTTTTAAACGCTCTTTAGCAGACTGTTTTTGTTCTTCATTATATGAGCGTCCACAACCCATAATCAGAATAGAAAACAATAGAAATAACAAAATATATTTTGATTTCATCATCATAAATTTAAAAATACGTTCATAATTTAATAAAAGGGCAAACCTGTGTTTAGAGCACAGGCAGCCCTTTACATTTTCATTATAATTAATGCGCGATATTAACCATATCAACGGGTGCAAAGTTAATAATTTATTTTGCCATAACAAAGAAATTTAGTAATTTTGTAGCATTAATAAAAATGTAATGGCAAAAGACAAAATTGCATACGTATGTGACAACTGTGGACAGGAGTCTGCAAAATGGATTGGCAAATGTCCAAGTTGTGGGCAATGGAATACTTTTAAGGAAATTCGAATAGCTAATAGCACAGGTTCACAAGCTGCAAAATCAGCAGCAATGTCTATACATTCAACCATTGACTCTCAGAAAAGAAATCATCCTTTTTTCTTACATGAAATTTCTGCGAAAGACGAACCAAGAATAGATACACATGATATTGAATTGAATCGTGTTCTTGGCGGTGGACTTGTACCAGGATCAATAGTATTACTTGGAGGAGAGCCTGGAATAGGAAAGAGCACTCTAACACTTCAAACTATATTAAGGATGCCTGAGCGTAAAATACTATATGTAAGTGGTGAGGAAAGTGCTCACCAATTAAAAATGCGCGCCGACCGTATTGAGCATCCTAAAAATGATAATTGTCAAATATTATGTGAGACTTCGCTTGAAAACATATTTGCACATATTAAGGATATTCAGCCAGAACTAGTAATTGTGGATTCAATTCAAACTATTTCAACAGAAGACATAGAAAGCAGTCCCGGTAGTATAACACAGGTTAGAGAGTGTGCAGCAGCTCTTCTACGCTTTGCAAAGACAAGTAGTATACCTGTAATACTTATAGGTCACATAAACAAAGAGGGTACACTTGCAGGACCAAAGATTCTAGAACATATCGTTGATACAGTAATACAGTTCGAGGGCGATCAACATTATATGTACCGCATACTTAGGTCAATAAAAAATCGCTTTGGAAGCACATCTGAATTAGGTATTTACGAAATGCAACAATCAGGTCTTAGACAAGTAAGCAATCCTTCAGAGTTACTTCTAACTCAAGATCACGAAGGATTGTCTGGAATTGCTATATCGTCTGCTATAGAAGGTGTAAGGCCTTTTTTAGTTGAAACTCAAGCATTAGTATCTTCAGCAGCATATGGAACACCACAACGATCAGCAACAGGCTTTGACCAACGCAGATTAAATATGTTACTTGCTGTTCTTGAGAAAAGAGTAGGATTTAAATTGATGCAGAAGGATGTTTTTATAAATATAGCTGGTGGGCTCAAGGTTACTGATTTAGCAATGGATCTAAGTGTTATTGCTGCAGTACTATCAAGTAATGTTGATACTGCTATAAGCTCTTCATACTGCATGGCCGGAGAAGTTGGACTCAGCGGAGAAGTAAGACCAATAAACCGAATTGATCAGCGCGTAATTGAAGCTGAAAAATTAGGATTCACACATATGATTATTCCCAAGCTTAATATGCAAGGACTAAACAGTTCAAAGTTTAATATAGAACTTATTCCTGTCAGAAAAGTAGAAGAAGCATTAAGAGTTCTATTCGGATAATACTTTTAAAATGGAAAATACCCATTACAGAATAAGGTAAAATCATTGAGCACGGAAAAACGTCATCTGCAATATGTATAATATAGCAATACAATATATAAGTTAATGATTATGTGCACTTCAGATCAAATGCTAATTGACAATTATTGCAGGCAAACATACAGAAGGATTAACCGTTTCCAGACCGCTCGACTTTAGCTATATAGAGTTTTCTAAAATAAACTTTTATTTAAATCTGGTGTATAGTTACAAAATAAATAATATTTACGTTTACAAGACATTTTAAAGATATAAAATAAGATGGAAAAAGATTCAGTAATAATTATCAGTGGAGGTATGGACAGTATAACAATGCTATACGACAAAAAGGAAAGCATTGCATTAGGTATATCATTTGATTACGGAAGTAATCATAACTCTCGTGAAATACCATTTGCTAAACTACACTGCAAACGTTTAGGAATAAAACACATCACAATTAATCTAGAGTTTGTTCATCAATACTTCAAGAGTTCGCTATTAGATGGTGCTGAAGCTATACCTGAAGGTAATTACAATGATGAAAATATGAAATCAACAGTTGTACCATTTCGCAATGGTATAATGCTTTCAATAGCCGCAGGTATTGCAGAAAGTAACAACTTAAAAAATGTACTTATAGCAAACCATGCAGGCGATCATACTATATATCCGGACTGCAGACCAGAATTCATTAACTCAATAGACAAAGCCACTCAGGCTGGCACTTTTGCAAAAGTCAAAGTACTTGCTCCGTACACAAATATCACGAAAACAGATATCGCAAAAATTGGAAAAAAACTTGGTATAGACTATACCGAAACATGGTCATGCTATAAAGGTGGGGAAAAACATTGCGGGAAATGTGGTACTTGTGTTGAAAGAAAAGAGGCTTTAGCCGGTGCCAGTATAGATGATACCACAGAATACGAATAGTATTTGTAAAGTAAGTGTTACATTTAATATAAATCAGTGCCAAAAATAATAAAAAGATTATTCGCATTATAAATAAATGGAATAAATTGATTAACTTTGCGTTCGATTTATTACAATAAAACGATTTATTATCATTATTTAAATATAAACAATATGAAAATCGATCAATTCAACTTTGCTGGTAAAAAAGCAATTGTACGTGTAGACTTTAACGTTCCATTGGATGAAAATGGTAATGTAACAGACGACACCCGTATACGCGGTGCTCTGCCTACACTCAAGAAAGTTCTTTCAGATGGTGGAGCTCTTATTATGATGAGCCACATGGGCAAACCAAAAGGTAAAGTTAATGCAAAATTATCTTTAAGACAAATTACTGAGAATGTCGCTAAAGCTCTAGGCGCTCCTGTTAAATTTGCGGAAGACTGCGCAAAAGCACAAGAAGCTGCAGCATCTTTGAAACCAGGAGAAGCTCTTTTACTAGAAAACTTACGTTTCTATCCTGAAGAAGAAGGAAAACCAGTCGGAATAGACAAAGCAGACCCCAAATATGATGAAGCTAAAAAAACGATGAAAGAAAGTCAGAAGGCATTTGCCAAAACTCTTGCTTCTTATGCAGATGTTTACGTAAACGATGCATTTGGCACAGCTCATCGTAAACATGCTTCCACTGCTGTAATTGCTGATTATTTTGATGCAGATCACAAGATGTTAGGTTATCTTATGGAGAAAGAAGTTAAAGCTATTAACAATGTACTGAAGAATGCTAAACATCCTTTCACAGCTATCATTGGTGGTTCTAAAGTTTCTTCTAAACTAGCAGTTATTAAAAATCTTCTTGACAAAGTAGATAACTTGATTATAGGTGGAGGTATGGGATTTACATTCTTCAAGGCTCAAGGTGGTAATATCGGTAATTCACTTCATGAAGATGACCTTATGCCAGAAGCACTTAACGTACTTGCAGAAGCGGAGAAAAAGGGTGTCAAAGTATATCTATCTATAGCAACTGTAGCCGGCAATGGATTTAGTAACGATGCTGAGCGCAAGATTTTCGACACACATAATATTCCTGATGGATGGGAAGGAATGGACGCTTCACCAGCATCTCTGGAAATATGGAAAAAAGTTATTATGGATTCAAAAACTATTCTGTGGAATGGTCCTGTAGGAGTGTTTGAATTCCCTAATTTTGCTAAAGGTACGGGCGAAATTGCTCATTATGTAGCTGACGCTACTCAAAATGGAGCATATTCTCTTGTTGGTGGTGGTGACTCTGTTGCTGCTGTAAACAAATTCGGCCTTGCTGATAAAGTGTCTTATGTATCAACTGGTGGTGGTGCAATGCTAGAAGCTATTGAAGGTAAAATTCTTCCTGGCGTAGCTGCAATAGAAGGATAGGTCTAATTAATGCTATAAAATAAAAAAGCTGCCAGATTAAATTTGGCAGCTTTTTATTTTATTCTATATATATTAATTCTTTTCTACTACATTTGGCAAATGAAACATATAAGATTTATCAAAGACTTCTTTAACCTTATTTATTTCTAAGAATGTTGTGCCACCTCCTTCTCCAAAACTTCCACTGAGATAAGCAATTTTATCTTCCTCACAAATATAACCTTTTTGACGAAGCATCCTCAATGCAGCCACAAAGCAATCCTGTGTACTCATTTGTTCATGCTGATATACAGGTATTACGCCATAACTCAGTGCTAACAATCTCTGCAACTTTTCATTATAACAAATGGCAAGAACAGGATTAGGACCACGGAAAGCAGCTAAATTTCTAGCAGTGCGCCCAGTACTACTATCTGTAATAATTCCTTTCACATTCAACTTCTCTGTTGCATCAATAGCACTTTTTGCAAGGAACTCGGTAACATTGCTGTTCATATTCAGAGGGACCTCAATGTCATTTTCCTTAATCTTATCTTTTTCTGCCTGTTCTGCAATAGCAGCCATAGTAGTAACAGCCTCTAATGGATATTTACCAGAGGCAGTTTCGCCACTCAGCATTAGAGCGTCTGTCCGATAATATATAGCATTAGCTATGTCTGTAACCTCAGCTCTTGTTGGTCTAGGATTATTAATCATTGTATGCAACATCTGAGTTGCAACAATAACTGGCTTTTTAGCAATAACACATTTACGAATAATCTGTCTCTGAATACCAGGTATCCTCTCTATGGGAACTTCTATACCAAGATCACCTCTGGCTATCATTATCCCATAAGAAGCGTCAATAATCTCATCAATATTATCCACTCCTTCTTGATTTTCAATCTTAGAGATAATCTTTATATCACTATTATGCTCATCCAAAATGCGCTGTACCGCAAGTACATCCTCTCTGTTACGCACGAAAGAATGGGCAATGAAATCTATATCCTCATCAATTGCCAATAAAATATTTCGTTTATCTTTCTCGGTCAAGGCTGGCAAATCAATATGTGCTCCTGGAACATTAACACTCTTATGTGAGCCTAAATTACCATCGTTTCGAACCTCAGCAAGTAAAGAATCTCCCTCCTTGCCTATAATTTTCATGTCCAACTCACCATCATCAAACAACACATCATCACCAACTTTGACATCACTGGCAAAATTCTGATATGAAACATTGACAAAATCATGTGTAGTATCATTATCTGGATTACCACATATTCTAACTTTTTCTCCAGTTTTATAGGGAATTGGTTCTTCGTTTCCTGTTGAGCGTACCTCTGGGCCTTTCGTATCTATAAGTATACCTATGTGCTTAGATACGCTTCTGGTATTTTTAATAATTGTACGTATCCCGTCGGGTGTTGCATGAGCAGTATTCATTCTTACAACATTCATACCTGCATTGAACAGGTCACGTATGAAAACCGTATCACATCTGCGATCACTAATTGAAGCAACAATTTTAGTCTGTTTCATCATATATATTGGGCATTAATTTTAAATAGTAAGTTGCAAAGTTAGCCAAAAATAACGAAACATTTTACTGATGGTTAATGTTTTTTTGTTAAAAGTTTGCTCATATAACAATTTATTGCTAATTTTGTGGCATTAACATTAATAAACAATACATTCAATTATAAAAGCCTATGGTAAATTATTACTTAATTTAAAATAAGTAAAATAATGAAAGAACTTGATAGTTTAACTGATGAACAGTTGGCCATTTTATATCTCAAAGGTAATAATTATGCATTTGATTTATTGTTGAAGCGTAATCAGACAAAGCTTTTCTCATATATTATGTTTGTTGTACGCGATGAAGAAAAAGCCAATGATGTCTTTCAGGAAACTTTTGTAAAAGCAATAAGCAAAATGCACGAATCCAAATATTCAGACACAGGGAAATTCTGTGCATGGCTTATGCGTATTGCTCACAATATTATAATGGACTCATTCCGAGCTAACAAAAATAGAAGAATCATTGACAATGATTCTGATAACGATATGTCTAATATTAGTAACTCTATTTTAGCTGACAGCAATATAGAAAACAGGTTCGTAAACGAACAGATACTAAAGGATGTTAGGAAAATCATGAATTGTCTCCCTGAATCCCAGCGTGAAGTTGTCTATATGCGTTTTTTTCAAGATATGTCATTTAAGGAGATCGCGGACAACACGGGAGTATCAATAAACACATCATTAGGACGCATGAGATATGCCATTCTTAATATGCGAAAAATGGCCAAAATAAACAATATAGCTCTAGAATTATAATTTTTTCAAAGAATGTATAGTACTAATTGGATCTATACTTTTGAAAATATATGAGCCACTTACTAATACATTTACGCCAGCTTTAACAAGTCTTATAGATGTTTCAGAATCTACACCACCATCAACTTCAATAATGGCATGGCTACCACTATCTTTTATCATCTTACGAAGACGTACAACTTTTTTAATTGTATTCTCAATGAATTTTTGTCCTCCAAAACCAGGATTAACACTCATTATCAAAACCATATCTACATCTTGGATGATGTCCTCCAATACCCATATAGGTGTTGAAGGATTAAGAGTAACTCCTGCTTTCATTCCTGATGCATGTATTTCTTGAACAATACGATGCAGATGTGTACATGCCTCATAATGTACATTCATCATCATTGCGCCTATCTTTGCAGTTGCGTCTATGTATCTTTCAGGGTTCGCTATCATAAAATGCACATCAAGAGGTTTCGTACATACAGACGCTACTGCTTCCATAACAGGGAAGCCAAAAGATATATTAGGAACAAAGACTCCATCCATTACATCTAGATGAAGCCAATCGGCCTCACTCCTATTTATCATTTCAACATCACTCTTAAGATCCAAAAAATTTGCTGCCAAAAGTGAAGGTGATACTAATATATTCATTTCTTATTTTTAGTTCAAACAAAACGTTTCCGTTTTGTCATTAATATATATTGTTCGGTAGGTATAAGCAATCTGTCGAATAAGATTTAATGTCTTTTCAGACGGTTGATGTTCCTCTTTAGACGTAAAATGTTTCATAGGCTACTTTTTAATTAATACACCTATTAAACGCAAATATACCATT
>JGI20214J51650_10002777_pt1 | contig 10994 bp, 6 predicted proteins | sample WetSurMetagenome_FD_51650 | JGI IMG/M metagenome (IMG submission 51650)
CACCTTTGCGCTGGGACCCATCCTTTGGATAGCCATGATGTCCTTGAAGAATTCCAACGACGTCATCGCCAGTCCTCCAAAGTTTGTATTCACGCCCACCACCGAAAACTATAAAGCTATTACAATTGGCCAGCGTGCGCAGAAAATGGAAACCGTGCGCTCCGATTATCCGAAGTACTTTCTGAACACTCTGATCATAGCATCGGCCACAGTCGCGGTTTCGCTTCTGCTGGGAACGTTTGCGGCATACAGCCTGGCTCGATTTTCCTTTCGATTCAAGGAAGACATCGCCTTCACTTTTCTGAGTTTCCGGTTCGCGCCCGAACTTATGGTTATCCTCCCGCTGTACGTCGTATTTCAAAAAGCAGGCTTGATCGATTCATATTCCGGCCTCACTGCCGCTTATCAACTGATTACCCTGCCGTTCATGATTTGGGTGCTGCGAGGATTTTTCGAAGATATTCCTCGAGAGATTGAACAGGCTGCGCGAGTGGATGGATATACGTGGTGGGGCGTTTTTTGGAAAATTTCGCTGCCTTTGGTTAAACCCGGAATTGCCGCCGTGGTGATTCTGTCATTCATCTTCGCATGGAATAATTTCATATTTTCCATGATTCTCGGAGGAGAACGCACCCAAACCATCACTCTTGGTATTTTGGGATTTATCGGATACGAGCGGGTTCTTTGGGGACAAATGGCTGCCGCTACCATGATCTGCGTGATCCCGGAGCTTCTCCTGGCATTTTTTGTGCAGAGCTATATTGTGCGTGGACTGACTTTCGGCGCACTAAAGAGGTAACAGGTGGCGGATATTGTTATTCAGCATGTTTGGAAGCGCTATGGCGATCACGAGGCCATTCGTGATCTGAGCCTGGAGATCCGCGACAGGGAGTTTTTTGTAATCCTTGGCGAATCCGGTGCGGGTAAAACCACCACTCTCAAAATGATCGCCGGCATCGAGTCCGTCACTTCGGGCGCAATCCTAATGAACGGTCAGCCGATCGAAAACCTCCCGCCTGAAAGGCGGGATTGTGCCATGGTTTTCGAAACGTATGCTCTATATCCGCACATGTCTGTATTTGAAAACATTGCCTTCCCGCTTCGGGCTCCTGGACGCCGGATCCATGAAGATCAGGTCGAGCAGGCTGTGCTTCGGGTGGCCCGCACTTTAGGAATCGATACTTTTCTGGACCGGAGGCCGGCGGCTCTGAGTGGAGGTCAAAGACAACGCGTATCTCTGGGACGCGCTCTGGTCCGGCAACCAGCGGTCTTTCTAATGGACGAACCACTGTCGCACCTCGATGCACGACTGCGGAACGAAATGAGAACCGAGATCAAAGCCATGCGGGAATCTTTCGGCACCACGATTGTCTATGTTACACACGACTATAGTGAAGCTTTAGCCCTGGGGGACCGCATAGCAATTCTGCATCAGGGGCGCATTGAGCAGGTAGGAACGCCATCCCAGGTGTTTCGTCGGCCGGTAAATCGCCTGGTGGCTGAATCACTAGGAGACCCGCCCATGAACTTCCTCGCGGGCACAATAGCACTCGATCAAAACCAAATTGTGTTTGCGACAGGGGATGATCGCATTCCCTTGATCGATAACCTTCGACTGCGGATGTATGCTGGAAAGGAAGTCTGCCTCGGGCTCAGACCGCAGCACATCAGCCTCGAACGCAACCGGACGGACACCCCCTTCAGCCTGCCTTCGAAGGTTTTTGTGCAAGAACTGATGGGGGACCATACCGTGGCTTCGGTTATGGTGGGAGATCGCCTGTTCACGGTCCTGTGTAAAACCGATCAGGTTTATGTCATTGACGAGCCTCTCTATCTGACGTGGGCTCCTGAACACATGTATCTGTTTTTGGAAGATACGGGCGAAACTCTTCTGGCAGAGGGCGATTGATGGCCGAGATTATCCTGAGCCACGTGAGCAAGCGTTATAGCAGGGGGCACGGACCTTTTGCCGTAAAGGATCTTTCGCTTGGTATACGCGACATGGAGTTTATGGTATTTCTGGGGCCTTCGGGATGCGGCAAAACCTCCACCTTGCGAATGATCGCGGGGCTGGAGGAAATCACCGATGGAAATCTCTCCTTTGACGACAAGCGCGTCAACGATCTGCCGCCGCAATCCCGGGATGTTGCGATGGCCTTTGAGAATTATGCACTGTATCCCACACTTTCCGTAAAAGACAATATCGAGTTTCCGCTGAAGGTCCGTCACTGGCCGCAATCCCGGATAGATGAAAAAGTCGCCTGGGTGGCCGAGGCGGTACAGATCACGGATATTCTTCAACGCAAACCTGTCGAACTAAGCGGCGGACAGCAACAGCGGGTATCGCTAGCTCGGGCCATCGTCCGGGAACCGCAGGCATTCCTGTTCGACGAACCCCTTTCGCATTTGGACACAAAACAAAGACAAGTGATGCGGACGCTGATAAAGAGGCTGCATTCTCAGCTCCGGAAGACCATGATTTATGTAACTCACGACCAGAATGAGGCGATGGCTCTGGCCGACAGGATAGCCATCATGCACAAGGGGGAACTCCAACAGGTGGGTACGCCCGAGGAAATTCTGAACGAGCCGGCCAATACTTTTGTGGCCGGGTTTGTGGGAGAGCCTGCCATGAACATTCTTGATGTTGACATAATAGCGGAGGATGGGAGGCCTGCATGGATAGCCCATGCAGGCTGCCGAATTGCGCATCTGCCCGGCACACTGACCCCAGCAGGCCGGAAGGTTTTGTCCGCGCCCATGCAGGCTGGAATCCGTCCCCATCACATTGAATTTTCCGAAAAAAGGACGCAAGCTGCGGACATGGCAGGAGAGGTCGGCATATATGAATCCCTTGGAGAACGAGGCGTGTTGACGGCACTCGTCCACTCTCAAGAAATCACGATCCTGACGCTCCCGGATCAACCATTTGGCAAAGCCCAACCCCTATGGATCCATTATCCTTTGGAGCATATGCATTTTTTCTCCAAAGAGACCGGAAAAAGACTCCATCTGGATTTGATTCGACGGGAGAATGAACTATGAAAGCCGCAAAAGACTTACCTTTATGAATGTTCGGCGCCAGAATGAAGGAGGGAGATGATTATGGAATACCAAGAAGGCAATGTCATCATCGATGGGATTAAGACTCATTACTACCGCTCCGGCGGGAAGAAACCGCCTGTGGTATTACTGCACGGCGCGACGGACGACGGGCTTTGCTGGGGTCGGACGGCGCAAGAACTTGCGGAACGATATGACGTCATCATGCCGGACGCGCAAGGACACGGCCTTTCAGATAGATTAGGCCCAGATTTTTCTTTCGAAAGCCATACGAAACAGGCGATCGGCCTGATCAAAGAACTGGGGCTGGATAAGCCGATCATTATGGGTCATTCCATGGGTGCAGGGACAACCTGTAACATAGCAACGGAGCACCCTACCCTGCCTAGAGCCATTATCCTGGAAGACCCCGCCTGGGGCATGTTTCCGCCAAAGCCGGAAAACGCAGAAGCGGCCAGAAAAAACCATGAGGAAATACGGGCCTATCAAACGGAAGTAGCCAAACTACCCCTGGAAGATATAAAAGACCGATGTCGCAAGGACAACCCGACCTGGCCGGAAGATGAAGTTTTAACCTGGGCAAATTCCAGAAAACTGTGGGATAAGGCCCTTTTTGACAGAATCGGCATCCCCTCACTACCCTATGAGGAGATTGTCTCCAGGATTCAGTGCCCTACCTTGCTCATCATCGCAGAAAAGGGCATAGTGTCCAGACAAACGGCTGAAAACGCGGCCAAGCTCTGGAAGGCCAAAGCCCCATTTAAATGGGCATATATCAACGGTGCGGGGCATAGCATACGCCGCGAGCAGTATGCAGCTTTCAAAGCAGTGCTGCTGGACTGGCTGGATACATTGAAATAACCAGCCAATCGCCGCGCGTTCAGATTACCTGGTCACATATCTGCAAAACTGCAGAGCGAAGACAGGATTGAATATCCAGGTTTTTGCGGTTTGATACCCGCCCAATTATCGATAAGATTAAAGCGATGAGCAATTCGGATGATGGAATAATATTCAATATCCAAGGCTATTGCATCCACGACGGCCCAGGCATTCGCACTTCGGTATTTCTGAAAGGATGTCCGCTACGCTGCCCCTGGTGCCAGAATCCGGAATCTCATTCTTTCTATCCAGAACTTCTTTTTGTAGAGGACAAGTGCACCGGTTGCGGGAGGTGTCTCCAGGTTTGCCCGGAAAAGGCAATCCGCATGCACGGAAAAGCGTCCCAAACCGACCGCGGCCTCTGCAAAAGCACAAGATTGTGTGTAGATGCTTGTCCCAACAAAGCCAGAACTGGAATCGGGCGGCCGGCAACAGCCGCCGAAATTTTCAGAGAGATAGCTGCGGATTCATTGTTCTATCAAGAGTCGGGCGGTGGAGTTACTCTGAGCGGAGGAGAGCCTCTCGCGCAACCAGAGTTCGCATCCAACATTTTAAAAAAATGCCGGGATGCCGGATTTCATACGGCGCTGGATACCTGCGGGTATGCAAACTGGACAATAGCAAGAGAAGTCTTGTGCCATGTAAATCTCGTTCTCTTCGATTTCAAACACATGAATCCGGAGATGCACAAGAAATATACAGGTGTATCGAATGAGCTGATCTTGGAAAACGCCAGGAAAATTCATCACGAGATGTCGATTCCTATGCGAGCCCGGGTAACGCTTGTCCCCGGCTATAATGATTCGCCTGCAAATCTCGAAGCCACTGCCCGATTCGTCGCAAATGAACTCTCGAAAGAAATTCCTGTTCATCTGCTTCCTTATCATCGCCTGGGAGAAGCGAAATGGGAGAGGTTGGACAGGAAAAATGAGATTGCATCAATCCAGATTCCTGGTGAGAAGCAGTTGGCGGAATGCTGCCAAATCTTTGAGTCCTTCGGCCTGAATGCAATTATGGGCGGTTAATTTTCTCGCAGGAAGCCTTTTCCACCAGTTCTTTTGAAAGGGGAAAAGTAATGAATACACGGGTGCAAAGACTCAAAGATCAACTCAAGGTTGAACAGTATCCGATTTGCACCGAAAAGGCCCGGTTGATTGTGGAATCCCTGGCACGGACAGAAGGTGAGCCACAGATAGTCAGGAGGGCTAAGGCAACTGCCCACTATCTCGACAACAGGACAATTTTCATCGAAGACGACGAACTCCTTGTAGGCAATGTCGCCAGTCGTCCCATGGGAATGGAAGCCGGCTCCATGGGCCCCGCGTGGCCGGAAAAAGACATCGATGATCTCAGGAAGGGCACCCTGTTCATATCTGACGAAGATGCAGTGCTTTTGAGATCGTTGGACGGCTATTGGAAGGAAAAGGGCCGTACCCTCGACGAGCGGCAGGGGCAATTTTATGACGATGAGCGGTTGTGGCCATTCATTCAATCGGGAATCCTCTGCCCGCCTTGGCAGAACAAGATTGAGGGACGGGGCGCAGGGTCTGCCGGCGCCGGATGGGGATTGGGACTGGGACTATGTCTGATCCTGCCCGATTATGCCAAAGCCCTGAATGAGGGACTGACCAAAATAGTCCACGATGCAGAAGCTGAACTGAAAGCTTTGAAGTATATGAATCTTGACGCCATAAAAAAGGCGGACTTTCTGAGATCAGTGTTGATTGTTATCCCTGCCATTATCCGCATAGCCGGTAGATTCGCCAATCTCGCCGCCGAAAAAGCCACGAAAGAAAAGAATCCGCAGCGCAAACGAGAACTGGAAAAAATATCCGCGGCTTGCCGGCACGTTCCCGCCAATCCGCCCCGCACTTTTTATGAGGCTATGCAGTCTTTCTGGTTCATATGGTTGATGGTAGCCGGCGGAACCACGCCGGGAGGCCGCTTCGATCAGTTCATGTATCCGTTTTATCAGAAAGACAGGCGAAACGACACTATCGACGATGATGAAGTTTTGGAATTGCTGGAGCTATTACGTATCAAAGTTATGCAGCTCAACTTTGTTGGCGGTGGCAAAGGCCAGCGTGAGAAGTGGGCGGGCATGGCCAGATGGAACAACTGGGTAATTGGAGGGGTCACGCCGGATGGCGAAGATGCAACCAACGAGCTATCTTACCTGATTTTGGAAGCGGCGCTTGAATGCCAGACTCCACATCACACTATCACGGTAAGGGTCCACCCTGGCACACCCGACGTTCTCATGATGAAAGCTCTGGAACTGGTAAAGACCGGGATTGGCATGCCGGCTTTTATTGGGGATCAATCCTATATCTCTTATCTCGTCGGCCAGGGCGTTCCGCTGCGGGATGCGCGAGACTATGGATTGGCCGGCTGTATCGACGTTAACCTCCCCGGCAAATCGCGCATTAACGCCTTTGGCATGTTCATCGTGCCGCGTGTTCTCGAAATCGCCATGAACGACGGCTTGGATCCACGTAGCGGGAAACAGCTGGGGCCAAAGACTGGAGAATTCGGGAGTTTTGAAACATTCGAAGACTTTTTCAATGCCTTCAAGGAACAGCTCGCCTATTTCATGGGGCTTACGGTAGAGGAGCATAACATTTTATTGCTGGCGCAAACGGAGCTCTTTCCCGACGCCGTTCATTCCGTCCTCATGGAAAATGCCTTGAAGGTCGGCAGAGATGTGCTGGATCGCCAACTCCCCTTTGAGAATGGCTCAGCCTTGAATCCGGTGGGTATGATAAATGTCGCCGATTCGCTGGCGGCCATCAAAAAACTTATTTTTGAAGAGAGGAAAGTCACCCCGCAGGAGCTGAAATCCGCTATTGCAGCCAACTGGCAAGGGATTGTGTATTCGGAGATGCGCTTGCTCTTCCAGGCCGCCCCCAAGTATGGCAACGGAGATGAGTATGTCGATTCCATAGCTGCAGAGCTTTACAAGTTCTGGGCTGACACGGCGATTACATTCCCAAGCGTCTGGGGAGGGAACGTGAAGCCGACAGGCATATCGATTACGGCGCATGCGCCCGGAGGCGCTTTGACCGGCGCTACGCCCGACGGCAGATATTCCGGAGAAACGCTGGCGGACGGCACCATGTCTCCCGCCCAGGCCCGGGACACGCGCGGCCCAACAGCGATAATAAGGAGCGCGCTGGCCATCAACCAAGCTCCCTATCAAGCCACATTGCTTAACATGAAGTTTCATCCATCGTCTTTAAAAAGCACAGAAGACGTGAAGAAGCTTTCGCATCTGATAAAAGCCTATTTCAAAGGGGGCGGCAAACACATACAGTTCAATGTCATCGATAGGCAGACGCTGATTAATGCACAGAAACACCCAGAACTGCACCGGGATCTTCTGGTAAGAGTGGCAGGTTATAGCGCATATTTTGTGCATCTTACCAAGGCAGTCCAGGATGAAATCATCTTGCGCACTGAAGTGGAAAACCCAAATTCCCATGGAGCAGGCTTTAATTCTGCTTCGGACGAGCCTGCTAAAACTGCGGCCGAATCCCTAACTTTGTGACTTTGCCTTGAAAAGGTATTTTCGGACTGGGAGATATGATGGAAACANTGGCGAAACAAATACGCAGGAGAGGGTTTCCTCTTTGTATTGAGAAGGCGCGCCTGATTACTGAATCCTTTCAAAAAACGGAGGGCGAACCATCCATCTTGAGGCATGCCATGGCTTTCTCCCATATGCTGGACAACATGCCCGCTTTGATCGATAAAGAGGAGCTTTTTGTTGGAGAGGGAGCCAGCAAATTCTGGGGCGCAGAACTGGACCCTTTTCTGGGCGTATGGCGGGAAGAGGAAATCAAAGCTGCGGCGGAAGAGGGAATTATTGCTGTCGACGAGATGGACTGGCCGTTGTTCAGAGAACTTGGCAAGTACTGGGAGACCAGATGCTCGGAGTATAGTCAATCGAAACTCTTCGATGAGAGAATATTCAGGTATCTTCAGCTTGGCATTACGCTTCCACCCATGAAAAGAAAAGATGAATTCAGAGGAGCCTATGCCGGGAGTGGACTCTGCCTGTCCTTTGCATTTACCGATTGCTACGCAGACTTCTCCAGATGGATGAACGGATTGAATCCACTCATACTGGAAGCGGAAGAAGAGCTGCGGACTTTACGCTATTTCAATCTGGAAGATGTGGAAAAGAAGGTATTTCTAGAAGCAGCAATAATGGTTCTTAAGGCGGTTATCCGGCTGGCTCTCCGATATGCCGAGGCTGCCGAAGCGCTGGCGGAAAATGAAGAAAATGCCCTGCGAAAGGAAGAGCTAAGGAATATTGCAGAAGCATGTCGCTGGATTCCGGCCAATCGCCCGACCAGCTTTTATCAGGCCATGCAATCGCTGTGGTTCAATCAACTCCTGTCCGCTCCCACCTCAACGTATAATCTCGGCAGATTCGATCAATACATGTATCCGTTTTACAAAAAGGACATCGAAGAAGGCCGGACCAACAACGAGGAAGTTTTAACCCTGTTGTGTGAATTGCGCATCAAATGCATGAAGCCCGAGAATATAAAGCTTTCGAGCGCCAAGCGGTCGCAACATTCAGGTTTTGCTAAATGGCGGAACATGACCATCGGTGGCGTCACAGCCGGCGGCAAAGACGCCAGCAATGCATTGACCTACCTGGTGCTGGAGGCCGCCAACAGGCTCAGGACGGCTCATCACACCATAACGCTGAGAATCCACGAAGAAACGCCTGAAGATCTGCTAATAAAGGCTCTGGAAGTTGTCAAAACGGGCATCGGCATGCCGGCCCTGGCGCTGGACAACTCCTTTCTGGATTATCTGACTTCCGGAGGCATCCCGATTGAGGACGCACGCAATTATCACCTCGCCGGGTGTGTGGACCCGGCTATTCCGGGAAAAGCAAGCTTCCTGGCCGGCAATTTTTTTGTGGCTCCCAAAGTTCTGGAAATCTTCTTGAATAACGGACTTGATCCGCGCACAGGCCTGGAAGCCTATCCGCTCCAACTTCCAGTTGAGGAAGTGAAAACGTTTGAAGAATTCCTCAAAGAATTTAAGTGCACGCTGTCCTATTTCATCAGTTTGTGGCACGAACACAGCTTCCTTAGCGGATATCCCAAAGATTACTATGACGCGGTTGAAATCCTGGAAACAGTGCTGGTCCATGATGGGATCAAAATAGGTAAACCGCTATCGAGAAGGAAGCCCGTTCCGCCCTATGACTTCAGGGCGGCCATGGTGCCTGTCGGTGTCATCAATGTCGCAGATTCACTCGCGGCCATCAAGATGCTGATTTTCGACCAAAATAAATTTTCCCTCCATGTGTTGAAACAAGCAATGGCTGCCAACTGGGAAGGCCATGAAAACATCCGAAAGATGTGTCTGGAGACGCCCAAATATGGAAACGATATCGACTATGTCGATTCCATAGCCAAAGACCTTTATCGATTTCTTATAGACGAGGAGGCCAAATATTGCACATTCGGACGCCCCGAACATGGAAAAATCCGAGGAATTGGCGGCGCGTCCATCTCGTCAATGTTTGCGGGCGGCACCATTGTCGGGGCTACTCCTGACGGAAGGTATGCCGGAACAACTTTGGCCGATGGAACCGCCTCTCCGGCCCAGGGGCAAGACACTCATGGACCTACGGCGATGCTCAGGAGCGCGGCAAAAATCGATCAGGCTTTGTGTGCGTCGACGCTTCTGAATGTGAAGCTTCATCCCTCGTCAGTATCGAACCGCGAAGACCTGAAAAAACTGGGCAGCCTCGTCAAAACTTATTCCCATATGGGAGGCAAATGGATTCAGTTCAATGTCGTTGGGAATAAACAGCTGCTTGAAGCCCAACAATTTCCTGAGAGATATCGAGACCTGATTGTGAGAGTCGCGGGATACAGCGCCTATTTTATAGACCTGAATAAAGGCGTCCAGGATGATGTTATCAGACGAAAGGAGGTCAGCATTTAAGGGGCTCTCCGCACAGCGCCGATTGCGCATTTCTATGCTGCTGAACAAGATTGAAAATCCGTCAGAAAATTCGTTAATAGAATTCCTTAATAAGGAGCAAGCCCGATGAAGCTGCGCTTCAGATCAGATACGGCTGTTTCAGTTCTCATTTTGTTGTGTTTCGCTGCAGATCCATCCATGGCGCAAGTTTCTAAACCGGGTGAATATAGTGGCTATTCCTCAATGGTGTACTCCGAAACAGTACGCAATTCGCAATACGTCGTCATGAAGGATGGCACAAAACTGGCGATAGATGTGCTGAGGCCCGGAAATGGCGGGACCGCGGTAAATACCCCTTATCCCGTGCTCTGGGTTTATAACTGGGGAGGCAGAACGACAAACGGCCGCCATGCGGTTGACAATTATGCCGAGCTCGTCAAGTACGGATACGTTGTTGCATTTGCAGATGCCAGAGGAACCGGAACTTCCTACGGTGCCATGATCGGGAGTTATGCCCGTATCGAAGCACAGGACGCGTACGATCTGACGGAATGGCTTGGAACTCAGCCATGGAGCAATGGAAAGGTTGGGATGATGGGTTGTTCTCATAGCGGACAAATAGAATGGCTCGCGGCCGGCATGAAACCGCCCCATCTCAAGGCTATCTTTCCCCAATGCTACAGTTTTGACTATTACTTTGGGAAATCTCAGGGAGGCATTCCGGGCACCTTCCGTTCAGCGAACTCGTACGAACGCGAGAAGACGTTGGTCTCTGTAGATGAAGACCCGACTGGTACCATGCGCAACGAAGCGGTTGAACAACATAAAAAAGGTCAATCGGATCATGACGTATTCAATACGCTGCCCTTTAGGGACAGCTATTCCGCAATTACACGAAGCAAAGCTTGGGAAGAATCCAGTCCGGGAACGTACCTCCGAGAGATCCAAACGGCGGCAATCCCTATCTACCAATGGGCAAGCTGGAATGATTTTGCGACCAAGGTGATGCGCGATGCCTTCATTTTTCGCGCCAATGTAAACAGCGTCTATAAAACAAGCATCGGCCCGCTCGGGCATTGTGCCTTCGGGAATTT
>JGI20214J51650_10002778_pt1 | contig 10994 bp, 10 predicted proteins | sample WetSurMetagenome_FD_51650 | JGI IMG/M metagenome (IMG submission 51650)
CCCCCCCGGAGTACTTCGGCGTCTATCCTCCCGATCCCCTTTCGCCCGGCCACCTGAGACACACGCCATCCCGATCAAGAAGTTACCGACCGGTAACAATTCATCCACATTCTTACAAGACGACTTATTGGCGAAGAGTTAGCGTTTATCTCGTGTTCGAAAATATGGACGTCTGATCTCGGAATGGATGATTTGTGACCGGAGGATTTTCCGCCCGGAGACGCTCCCTCCGCCTGGAAGAGAGCATGACGCGCCGGATCGCCTGAAAGAACAAGTGTGGCGCGCCTTTCCGGTACCCATGAACTTCTTACCGGGTAAATTCGCTCATTGGTATGGGCCTTGCGTATACCGTTTGCCGAACGCAAAGGAGGCTCTCATGACACCAGATGTGCTTGTGGTCGACGATGATGCGATGGTTCGGCGGACGTTGCTGCAGCTCATTCGAGAGTACGGGCACGAGGGCGTCGGCGTCGGGACAGGCGAAGAGGCTCTGTCGCAGCTGGCGCGTGCGTCATTTCGCTTGGTGTTGGCCGACGTGCGCCTTCCCGGTCTTGGTGGTCTCGACCTCCTCCGGGAAGTGCGAGCGCGCCACACGGACACGTCGGTGGTCATGATCACAGGGTACGGCTCGGTGGAAATGGCCGTCGAGGCGATGCGGGAGGGGGCGCAGGACTTCTTGATCAAACCCTTCGGTATGGCGCGACTGGGCGAATTGCTGGAGCGCATCTTGGGCGTCCCAGCCGCGTCGGCCTCCACGTCGCTGGCCGGCATTGTGACCAGAGATCCACGCATGGCAACGTTGCTGGAGACCGCGACACGCGTGGCGCAGAGCGCGGCACCGGTACTCATCCAAGGCGAGAGCGGGACGGGGAAGGAGCTCCTCGCACGCGAGATCCATCTGCGGAGCCGCCGCAAGGATCGACCCTTCGTGGCCTTGAACTGCGCCGCAGTTCCGGAGTCGCTCCTGGAGAGTGAACTGTTCGGCCACGAACGGGGCGCGTTCACCGGGGCCATCGCGCGCCGGCTGGGCCGGTTCGAAGCGGCCCATCAGGGGACACTGCTCCTAGACGAGATCAGCGAGACCAGCTTGCAGTTCCAAGCGAAACTGCTCCGTGCCCTGCAGGAAGGAGAGCTGGACCGGATTGGCCGGGACCAGCCGGTGCGGGTCGACGTGCGAATCATCGCCACCACCAACCGCTGCTTGCGGGACGCGTTGCAGGCGGGCACCTTCCGGCAAGACCTCTTCTTCCGGTTAAATGTGGTGTCACTTCGTCTGCCGCCGTTGCGTGAACGGCCCCAGGACATTCCACTCCTCGCGCGGTACTTCGCGGAAAAGCACCGCGGTGCCAACGGCAGCCAAGGGCGCGAGCTCAGCGAGGCAGCCATCCAGCACTTGCAGCGCTATGCGTGGCCGGGCAACGTGCGCGAACTGGAGAGCTGTATCCAGCGAGCCCTGCTGTTGTGCCCGGATCGGGTGTTGCAGCCCTCGCATCTGCAGATCGAGCCGGGACTCGTGGCCACGTCGGCAGAGGCCGGGACACGGTCCGAGATGGAACGGCGACTGATCTTCGCGACGTTGGAGCGCGTCGGAGGAAACCGAAGCCGGGCGGCCGAAGCCCTGGGTGTCTCCGTGCGGACGATCCGGAACCGTCTCCGACAATATCGTGAAGAGGCCGGCGTCGCACTGGCCGCACCCACCGCATAAGCAGGCCCGAGGAGTCACGGAATGGCGAACGTGAAAGAGGAGTCCCCCGCCGCTGCGACGGAACCCGCCGCGCCCGGCGCACCCAGCGCGATCAAAAAGGCACTGGCGTACCTGCCGACGGTCGGAATTTTGGCGGCACTCGCCGGGGGCGCGTTTGCGGTCGTGCTGTTCGTGGCGCGCCCGATGTTTCCGCCCGTGGCTGCCGGGGACGTGAAACCCAAACCAACCACGCACAAATTCGGGCGGGTGGTGGCGCTGGACTCGGTCGTGGTCAACGTGGCGCAGACCGAAGGGCGGCGCTATCTGAAGGCGACGGTGCACATCGAAGTTCCGGAGGAGGACAAGGTCGTGAAGGAGGTCGAATCGCGAAAGCCACAGCTCCTCGACCTCATCGTGGCCACACTGACCAAGAAGACGCTCAGTGAGGTGACGGCGCCGGAAGCGCTGGACCGGCTGCGAGGGGAGGTCCTGGAGCGGGTAACCCAAGCGCTTGGGCCGGACCGGGTGCGCCAGGTCTTTATCACGGAATTCGTGGTGCAATAGCCGCCATGTGATCGCCGAAAGGGCGGGACGGACGCGGTGTGGCCGACAGGGCGCGACTGTTTCCCGACCCGCAGATGGTCTTCCCGGAGGGACCGTGTCTGAACTATTGACGCAAGAGGAAATCGACTCGCTTCTGAGCGCCGTCACCAAGGGCGAGATGCCTCAAGAGTCGGGCGCCGAACCGTCGGCACGACGGCATCAGACGATCCTCCCGTATGACTTCCGGCGCCCGAACCGAATCGCCAAGGAGCAGGTCCGGACGTTGCAGATGCTGCACGACACCTTCGCACGGAGTGTGAGTTCCTCTCTTTCCGCGTATCTCCGTACCATGCTGGAAGTCCAGCTCACGTCGGTGGAGCAGCTCACCTATGGGGAGTTCATGACCTCCGTGGTGCCGCCCTCCACCCTGGGGATCTTCGAGATGGCGCCGCTGAAGGGCGGCGCCGTGCTGGATATCAATCCCCATCTCGTCTTTCCCATGATTGACCGGGTCTTGGGCGGCGCAGGACGGGCGTCAATTCACGTCCGGGAATTAACCGAGATCGAACGGGCGCTGGTAGCGCGCATCCTTCGAAAACTTCTCGTCGATCTCCAACAGGCGTGGGCACAGGTCGGCAAGTTCGACGTTCGGCTCCTGAATCTGGAATCGAACCCCCAGTTCGTGCAGCTCACCTCGCCCAATGACATCGCGATCCTGGTGACCTTCGACGTGCGCGTGGGGGAGGTCGAAGGCGTCATGAGCCTCTGCTTCCCGTTCGCCATGTTGGAGCCGATTCTTCCGAAGCTCATGACTCAGCGCTGGTTCGGCGCGATGCCGGTGGCAGGCGTAGGCGCGGTGACCCGGGAAATCGAGGGGAACCTCCGCACGACGTCGCTGGAACTGCGTGCCGTCCTGGACGCGGTACAGGTCCCGATCAGTCAACTGACCCAGCTGAAGCCCGGGGACATTTTGCCGCTCCCCTGGGGGGATACCTTGGAGGTAACCGTGGAGGTGGGAGGTCACCCGCGTTTTGCGGGTCGGGCGGGTCGAAAGCAGCGACGGCGGGCGGTGGAAATCACGGCCTCGCTGGAAGCAGAAGGAGAGCGGCATGGCTAACGCACACGAGGCGATTCCTCCCGACACCGCACGACGACTGGTGTCGAGTGTAGAGCGGCTCCTCGCATCGCTGGGCACGACGGCCAGCGCCTCTCTTCGTGAGACGCGCAGCGTGGAGACGCTGCGAACCCAGCCAGGCCCACTCGTGCTGCTGACCTGTCGGCTCAGTAAGGCCGTCACCGGTCGGGCTGCGCTGGTCTTACCGGGGCCGACCGGTCTGGGCCTGGCGCGGATTCTCCTGGGCGAGGCACTCGAATCGGCCCCACAAACGCCGGGGCCTGAAGAGGAGGACGCGCTGCGGGAGTTGGCCAACCAGGCCGCGAGCGGGCTCGCCACGGCGTTAGGCGAAGTGGTCGGAAAGTCGGTGGGTTTCGAGGCGCCGGCGTTCGAGTGGGTGGCGGTGGGCGGCGCCGGGCTTCCGGCCTGGACGGATGCAGTCGGTCTCGCCATGGACCTCTCGGTGGGGGACAGGAGCACCGAGGGTACGCTGGTGGTCCCGCGGGCGGCCGTAGTCCCGGAACCCCCAAAGCCGATCGAGGCCACCCTGCCGCCGCTCGGCGAATCCCCTAGCCGAAAGAACGGGAACGGCATGGATCTGCTCCTCGATATCTCGCTGCCGGTCACGGTGGAGTTGGGCCGAACCCGCATGCTGATCCGAGACATTCTCCATTTGGCGCCGGGGTCGGTCCTGGAACTCGACAAGCTGGCGGGGGAACCCGTGGATATCTTGGTCAACGACAAATCCATCGCACGCGGCGAAGTGGTCGTCATCGACGAGGCTTTCGGTGTGCGACTGACCAGCATCGTGACCCCGAGCGAGCGGGTGGCGAGCCTGCGATGACGTCGCGGATTCTCGTCACGTGCTGGTGTGTCCTGTGTCTGGCAGGGCCGGCATGCGGCCTGGCTCAGGCGAAGGGGCGGCAACGGATCGTCCAGCCGGCCGTGGCCGCGGGCGCGCCGGAGTCACCGGGGGCGAGCGTTCCCTCGCCGACCGGTGCGGCTGACCCGCCGACCTCATCGCCCACCGAGGGCGCCATCATTCCGGAGTACCGGCTCGCCACCGGGGAGCCGGAGTCGTCGCTCCTGTGGGACACGACCCGGATGGGGCTGTCGCTGGCGCTGGTGCTGTTCCTGTTAGCCGTGGGCGTCAAGGTGATTCGGCGGTGGCCCGGCCTGACGTCGCGGGACACGAGCGCGGGGGCACTCCAGGTGCTCGGCCGAATTCCGCTAACCGGCAAAGAGGCGATCTGCCTGGTACGGGCGGGGACCACGGTCCTGGTGGTGGGCGTCAGCCCGGCGGGCATTAGCCTGTTACACCGCCTAGAGGGGGGCATCGCCGAGGCCACCCGGCCGGCTGCGGCCGGCGGGGGCGAGCGGCGAGACGCGGTTTCCGGCAATCGGTTGCGGGAACTGACGGCTAAGATCCGGGAGGTTCAAACGGCCTGGGGCCTCGGACCCGTGGACCCACGAGGGGACCGATGACCCCGCGGCGTGCGATCGGCGTGGCAACCCTGGTCATGGCAGCGCTTCTCCTGGGGGCCACGACGACGGCCGCGGCGACCAGCGGTCCGGGATTGGCCTTGCCGACAATCAGCGTCGGTGTCGGGCAGGTCAAGGGCCCGCAGGAACTGTCCAGCGCGCTGCAGGTAATGCTCCTCCTGACGGTGCTCGCGCTGGCTCCCTCACTCATCATCCTGCTAACCTCCTTCAGCCGGATCGTCATCGTGCTGGGCCTCCTTCGTCAAGCGCTCGGGACCCCCCAGATGCCGCCCAACCAGGTGTTGATCGGTCTATCGCTCTTCCTGACCGCGTTCATCATGGCTCCCGTGGCGACAGAGATCCGCGACACGGCGTATGCGCCGTACATGGGTCGACAGATCGGGCAAGATGAAGCCTTTCAGCGGGGACTGGAGCCCATCAGGCAGTTCATGTTTCGGCAAACCCGGGAACACGACCTCGCCCTTATGGTCCACCTGGCCAAGGCGCCCCGGCCGCGCGATCGGGCGGACGTGGCGACCTACATCCTCATTCCGGCGTTCATCATCAGCGAGTTGAAGAGTGGGTTCCAGATGGGCTTCGTTCTGTTCTTGCCGTTTATCGTGATCGATTTCGTCGTCTCCAGCGTTCTCTTGTCAATGGGCATGATGTTTCTGCCGCCCACGATGATTGCCCTACCGTTCAAGCTGCTCCTGTTCGTGCTGGCAGACGGGTGGCACCTGGTGGTGCGCTCCCTGGTGACCAGCTTCAACTGAGGAGACCGTCCGTTCCATGACGATGCAACAGGTCATCGACCTGGGTCAGCGTGCTCTGCAATTGGTCGTCATGCTTTCCGCGCCGGTACTCCTCGCGGGAATGGTCACCGGCTTAGCCGTGAGCCTCTTCCAGGCGGTGACGTCCATCCAAGAGGCGACGCTGACCTTCGTCCCAAAACTCCTGGCGGTCTTCGTAGCCTTGGTGCTGTGCATGCCGTGGATGACGGACCTGGTGGTCCGTTTCGCTGTGGACCTGTTCGGCAATCTGGGACAGTACGCGCGATGACGGTAGACGGGTTTCTTACGCAATGGGCACCAACCTTCCTGCTGATGCTGGCGCGCTGTAGCGGCGTGGTGGCGCTGGGGCCGGTGTTTGGAAGCCAAAACCTTCCGCCCACCCTCAAGGCGGGTTTGGCGGGGAGCTTGGCGCTCATACTCACCCCACTGCTGATCGGGGGCGGTCTGACGGTGCCGACGTCGGTTCTCGGATTGACCGCGACGTTGGCCGGGGAGCTCGTGATCGGCGCGGTCATGGGGCTCGCGGTCCGGTTCGTGTTTGCGGGAATCGGGATGGCCGGGGAACTCGCGGCCGTCCAGATGGGCATCGGTCTTCCGGCGGCTCTGGATCCGCATTCGATGAGCCAGGTCTCGTCGGTCAATCATCTGTTGGACCAGGTGGCCATCCTGACGTTCTTGACGGTCGGCGGCCACCATGCGGTCCTGGCGGCGCTGGCGCAAAGTGTGACCGTCGTCCCGCCGCTCTCCGTTGCGTTCCGCGGTAGTAGCCTGGAGTTCCTGCTGGGGTTGTTCGGCGCGGCGCTGGTCCTGGCCATCCGGTTGGCAGCCCCGGTTGGGGCCGCCATGCTGGCCGCCATGGTCGTCCTCGGACTCCTCAACCGCATCGCGCCCCAGGTGAATGTGTTCATGGTGAGTTTCGCCCTCACGCTCGGGGTTGGATTCTTGGTGCTCTTGGCGGCGCTGCCGCTCTTGGGTACGGTCATGACGACCACGTTCCAGCAGCTCCCCGCGACGCTGGGTGCGCTGCTCCTCCGGATGCGCCATGGCATCTGACGACGCAGAACGGACAGAAGCCCCAACACCGAAACGGCGCCAGGAGGCGCGCGAGCGCGGTCAGGTGGCGCGCAGCGTGGAGCTGAACTCTGCGCTGATCCTCCTGGGAGCGTTCGGGGCACTCTCCTTCGGTGGGGCACTGATGGGCGACACGCTGCTTCGGGCGTTTCGCGAAGGACTCCAGCTGGGCGGTCGGACCGATCTGACGATGGAGGCCGTACGGGGCCTGATCCTGTCGGCGGCATGGTCGGTGGCGCAGGCGATCTTTCCGGTGGTCGTGGCAGGCACAGTCATGGGCGTGCTGGCGAACGTCCTGCAAGTCGGGGTGCTGATGAGTTCTGAGGCCCTCGGGTTTCATTGGGAGCGCATCAGCCCCGCGCGAGGGTTCGGGAACCTCTTCTCGATGCGCGGAGGCGTGGAAGCGGTCAAGGCGCTGCTCAAACTAGCCATCCTGGGGGTGGTCGCATACCGGACCCTCCAGCCCGAGTGGGCGCGCTTTCCGTCGTTGGCAGAGATGGAGTTACAGGAACTCGTGTGGTGGCAGCTGGATCTCGCACTCCGCCTGGCGTTCCGAGTCGTCGGGGTCTATTGCCTGGTTGCGGTCGCCGACTACGCGTATCAGCGGTGGCACCATGAGAAGAGTCTCCGGATGAGTCGCGGAGAGATCCAGGACGAAGGCAAACAGCAAGAGGGCAACCCTCAGGTGCGCGCGCGAGTGCGCAGTTTGCAGCAAGAGCGCAAGATGCGCCGGATGATGCAGGATGTCGCGCACGCCAATGTCGTGATCGTGAACCCCACCCACATTGCCGTCGCCCTCCGGTACGACGGGCGATCCATGCGCGCCCCGAAAGTCCTCGCCAAGGGCAAGCGGCTGCTGGCGGAACGGATCATCGAGATTGCGCGCGACAAGAGGATCCCGGTCGTCCAGGACATCCCGCTGGCGCGCGCGCTGTACAAGCTGGTGGACGTCGGGGACGAGATCCCGCTGGCGCTATACCGCGCGGTGGCCAAGATCCTGGCGTACGTGTACGGGCAGGCGGCGGGCCGAGGTGTGGCGTGAATAGGACCGTCGCGGGTTCGCACGCAAGGAGTGTCCGGTTCCACGCACGGAGGCACGCATGATGAAGCGCTCGTTGGCTGCCCGCACGGACGTGGCCCTGGCAGTCTCGGTGCTGGGGATCCTCGGCGTCATGCTGGTCCCGTTGCCGCCGCTCCTGCTGGATTTGCTCCTGACGAGTAATCTCGCCCTGTCGCTGATGACGCTCTTGATCGGGATGTACATCCTGCGCCCGCTGGATTTCTCCCTCTTTCCCTCACTCCTGCTCATCCTCACATTGTTTCGGTTATCGCTCAACGTGGCCTCCACGCGCCTGATCCTGCTCCACGGCAGCGACGGGACGCAGGCCGCCGGCGAGGTCATCCACGCGTTCGGCCGGTTCGTGGTCGGAGGCAACTACGTGGTCGGGGCGGTGGTTTTCCTCATCCTGGTCGTAATTCAGTTCGTGGTCATTACCAAGGGCGCGGGCCGGATCGCCGAGGTGGCGGCTCGGTTCACCCTGGACGCCATGCCGGGGAAGCAACTGGCCATCGATGCCGACCTCAACGCGGGGCTGATCACCGATGCGGAGGCCCGTGGGCGCCGCCGCGAAATCGCTCGTGAGGCGGATTTCTACGGCGCCATGGACGGCGCAAGCAAGTTTGTGCGCGGCGATGCGGTGGCGAGCATCATCATCACGGCCATCAACATCGTGGGGGGACTGGTCATCGGCGTCGCCCAAATGCGCATGGAACTCTTCGACGCATTGACGACCTACACGCTCCTCACCATCGGGGACGGGCTGGTGACCCAGATTCCGGCCCTCATCGTGTCCACGGCGGCAGGCATCGTGGTCACTCGGGCGGCGTCGGAGAACGAGTTGGCCGTGGCAGTGACACAGCAGTTCGCGGGGCACCACCGCGCACTCCTGATCACAGCCGCCACCTTGCTGATCCTTGGATTGATCCCGGGCCTTCCCAAAGCGCCCTTNNTGTTGATGGCCGCCGTCACCGGGACCGTGGCGTACAACGGACTCAAAGAGCCCAAGCGCGGCCCGGAACTGCCCGCGACCACCGCGCCGGCCGGGGCGACCGGACCGGAGAAGGTCGAGAAGCTCTTGGCGCTCGATCCGCTCGAATTGGAGGTTGGGTATAGCCTGATCCCGCTGGTGGATCCGGGGCAGGGTGGCGATCTCTTGGATCGTGTTCGGCTGGTCCGGCGGCAGTTTGCTACCGATCTCGGCTTCGTGGTGCCGCCCGTACGCATTCGGGACAACCTGCAATTGAAGCCAGTGGCATACGCGATCAAGGTGCGCGGCCTCGTGGTGGCGCAGGGCGAGATTCTGATTGGGCATTTTCTGGCGATGAATCCCGGCACCGCCACCGAACCGATTTCCGGGGTCGCGACGACCGAGCCGACTTTCGGCCTCCCGGCCCAATGGATCATCGCCGACGAACGGGAGCGCGCGCAGGTGCTGGGGTACACCGTAGTGGATCCGTCGTCGGTGATCACTACGCACCTGACGGAAACGATTCGACGACACGCCCGGGATTTGCTCGGGCGGCAGGAGGTGCAGGGCCTGCTCGACGTCATCAAGCCCAGCCACCCCAGCGTGGTCGAAACGCTCGTGCCCAATCTTCTGCCCCTGGGAACCGTGCAGAAGGTTCTTCAGAATCTGTTGGCAGAGGGAGTCTCCATCCGCGATCTGGCGCTGATCTTGGAGGCACTGGCGGATGCCGCGCCGGCCACGAAGGACCCGATTGTGCTCACCGAATATGTCCGGCAAGGACTCGGTCGCACGATCTGCCGGGAACTGACCTCCGGGGACGGAGTCCTCAAGGTGTTCACGTTGAGCCCGGCGTTAGAACAGCGACTGGCGGATGCGCTGGCGGAGGGCGATCAGGGTCGGTATCTGGCATTGGAACCGCGGACGGCACAACGGGTCATCGAGGCTATCGCGAAGACCATCGGAAAAGAGCCGCCCGACGGCACGCCGGTGGTCCTGTGCGGACCGGTCATCCGGCCGCATCTCCGACGGTTGACCGAGCGATACCTGCCGCACCTCGCCATGCTGTCCTACAACGAGATCGGACCGGAAGTGACCCTCAAGGCGTTGGCCATGGTGGAGGCGGCAGATGCGGCTGCGACGGTTTGAAGCGGCGACAGTAACCGAGGCGCTGGCGCAGGTGCGTGCAGACTTGGGGCCCGAGGCGGTGATCCTGCATGCCCGGGAGACCGAGCGCGAACGCCGGCGCAGCGCACCGGGCGGTTGGGTTGAGGTGACGGCGGCGATCGATGATGAGGTGCGGCCGGCCAGTCGGACGGTGAGACGGGGCAGTTGGGGCGCCGAGGACCTGCGGCTCAACGACGCACGGGTGGCCGGGGTCTCGGCGAGATCGGTGGCGCAACCGGCGACACTGCTGGACGGGCAGGCGAGCGAAGGCGGTCGGATCGAGGAGATGTACCGGATGCTCCTGGAGCTTCGAGCGGGCACGAGCCCCACGCCTCGCATGCCGGCAGCCCTCCGGCCTGTGTATTCCGAACTCTGTCGGCGGGAATTGCCCGCGGCGCTGGCGCGGCGGCTGCTGCTGGATCTGGCCGTGGAAACATCCGGGGGTCGCGAGGGCGCAATCCGGACGGCATTACAGACCTCGCTGGTCCGCGCCTTTCGGGTGCAGCGGGGCGCGGACACCGGGCGGGGGCAGCGGGTCGTTGCGCTGGTGGGCCCCACGGGGGTCGGCAAGACGACGACGCTCGCCAAGCTCGCCGGGCAATGCCGCCAGGCAGGCGGTCTCAAGGTCGCGCTGATGAGTCTCGACACCTATCGCATCGGCGCGATGGCCCAGATGCGGATCTACGCGGAACTCTTGCAGGCCCCGCTCCACGTGGTCCGGACCCCTGCAGAGCTGGACGGCGCCCTGCGGGCGGAACAGGATGCGGACCTGGTCTTACTGGACAGCATGGGTCGGAGCCCACAACACCGAGAAGGGATCGCCGACCTGCAACCCTTCCTGCAGCGACTCCCGAATGCGGAAGTCCACTTGGTCGTCAGCGCGACCACCAAGAACAGCGACGCGGAGGAGATCCTGCGGCGGTTCCGGCCGCTCGCATATCACCATGTGGCGATCAGCAAGTTGGACGAGGCGGGGTCACCCGGGCCGCTGCTCGGTCTGGCCTTGCAGCGCGACCTGTCCATCTCGTACCTCACCACCGGCCAGGAGGTTCCGGACGACCTGGAGCTGGCGACATCGCGTCGCCTGGCGACGTTGCTCCTCCCCAGCATTCGCGAGC
>JGI20214J51650_10002779_pt1 | contig 10993 bp, 11 predicted proteins | sample WetSurMetagenome_FD_51650 | JGI IMG/M metagenome (IMG submission 51650)
CTACGATAAGACCCACTCCGAGGCGGAGGACCTTATCCATAAACAGCCAGGAGCTATTAGCAAGAACGGCTTGCAGATTATGGCGATCCACCAACCATGCTCGCATGAAGTTGGGTAAATATTTAATCCAAAACCAGTTCGCGACTTTCTCGCTATCGAGAGTCTCTGCAGGAACCTGCGATTTTAAAGGATATTGGGCGGTGTCCGTGTTGCTCAATGCGGCTAGGCCTCAGAAAAATAACTGCCTATAGGATACAGCAACCATCTTCCATTCTGCACCCTCCGATAAAAGCTTGTTGGAGAGCGCCAAAAAATCGAAGGCGCAGACTGCTTAATAGCGTCGTGAGCGGTTAGGTGCTTCGCTGCTTTCTGGGTAGCCTGAATACGCAAGACAGCAATCTCTGGCATCATCTGTATTGGAGCATGATTACGGGCACGGCCCTTCCGGGGGTGCAACTCACCATGGGATGACTTCGCGAGTCGGAGACGATTGCCCGCTGGAAAGATCGCTTGAGCCTCGGCAGTCTGCTCTCAGCACGCTCCTCTCAATGCTACTATATTTAAGAGGCACCGTAGCTCTAGAGGTTCGCGAATCATGCAGACAGAGGCTTTGCAAACGCCGGTTGCTTTATTTGTCTTTAAACGGCCGGACACTACACGGCGAGTGTTTGAGGCTATCTCCAAGGTCCGGCCCGCAAGGTTGCTTCTCATTGCCGATGGACCAAGGCAAGACAAGGAAGGCGAAGCGGAAGCCTGTCGTCAAGTTCGCGACATCGTGACCCGCGTCGACTGGCCTTGCGAGGTATTCAAGAACTTCTCCGAGAGCAACCTCGGCTGCCAGGAACGGATGATCAGCGGGCTGAATTGGGTGTTTTCTCTCGTTGAGGAGGCGATCATCCTGGAGGACGATTGCCTGCCCGATTTGTCCTTCTTCCCCTTTTGCCAGGAACTGCTTGAGAAGTACCGCGGGGACTCCAGAATTGCTTATATTTCTGGTGACAACCTTGTGCACCGATACACGAAGATCGCCGACAGCTATTTTTTTTCGCGAATTGGAGGTATTTGGGGATGGGCAACCTGGAGATCGGAATGGCAGCGATATGACCGTAACCTTAGGGACTGGCCAAAACTCAGAGAGGAGAAGATACTTGCTGAAGTTTTCGATCAGCCAGAAGCGGTTACATTATGGACGAACATTTTCAATCTGATGCACGAAAACAGGGGACCGAACACATGGGACTATCAGTGGGTGTATACGAATTTGACAAACAACTCACTTTCCATTGTTCCCAAGGTCAATTTGGTGGCCAATATCGGTTTTGGAGAGGGCGCAACTCACACAACTAAAGTCGACCCTCGATTCACCATCTCCGCACATTCAATTGAGCTACCCCTCAAGCACCCTTCAAGTTTCATTCCTTTGCGTAGCCTTGATAGGTTCCGCATTCAGGACATGCTTCCACCATCCATAGTTCAGCGCATTTTGGGAAAGATCCATAGGATTGCCGCTCGTTTTGAATTCTACCGTGTCATTTGCTGAAAATCGCTTTCGATCAAGCTCATGCGGCGGTACCTGGAATTCACAACGCGCGCAATCTTGAAGTGGCTAGCCATACGATACAAAAAACGGCTCTTTGGACTTCTGGTGAAGAGATGATACGGGCCGACCGACAACAGGTGCCTACCGAAATTTGCGGCAAGAATGTGTAGTGATTTCTCCGTATAGAAAGAAATATGCTGACCGCTCATCGGCACGTAATACCACCAATCGGCTAATCCAGGTGCTGGCTCTGGCACAAGGCAAGTCGAGACAAGTACATTCTCTGAAAGATTCATAAGTTCCTTCAGGTCCGAGACGGGATTAGGCAGGTGTTCGAGCACCTCAAATGCTGTAAGGAAATCAAAGGTTGCGTCATTCTGGGACTCAAATCCCCTAGCGTAATCGTTTGCTGCATGCGGATCCGACCAGAAATAATTGAAGCCTCTGTCTCGCATCATCCGGACGAATATCCCATGTCCGGCTCCATAATCGACGCCATTAGTCATGTTTGGAAAGAGTAAGTTGAGAATAGCTGAGGTTATCTCGCAATTCATCAAATTCCGTTGCATGATTCCGACATCCTGGCGTGCAATAGCGGAAGAATATGCTTCCTCCAACCAATATGGCTCTTCAGTCTGTATGAATCCGCATTTCTCGCAACGAAAGTATTGTATTCTGTACTTTTTCAGTACATCTGCCTCGCCGAAGTAAGCCATAGGCGACTTACATACCTTGCAACTGGCTGACAGATAATTAACACATCCATTTAAAGTTTCCATTAAGATGAGTGCTCCTCGCGAAGATTCCTTATTTCAGCTTCAAGCATCATACTCACAACTTGTTTCATGTGGTGAGTGGCCTTCCACCCAAGACAAATCGCAGCTTTTGAGGGATCAACTTTGTTCCGCATTATGTCAGTCGGCCGCATTAGATGCTTATCGATTGAAACAAACTCGTGCCAATCCTTGCCAATGAGACTAAACGCTATTTCCACAAACTGCGTTAGAGTATGGCTCTGGCCTGTAGCTATGATATAGTCCTGTGCCGAAGGTTGTTCAAGCATCATTGCAATAGCCTCGACGTACTCGGGCGCCCAGCCCCAATCCCTTTCTATCTCAAGGTTGCCAAGTGACAGCCTTGTTTCCTTTCCCAAAGCCACAGATGCTGCAGCGTTGATAATTTTTCGCGTCACGAAACGTTTGGGGCGCAATGGCGAATCATGGTTAGATAGAACACCTGTACAGGCGAACATTCCATACGCTTCCCTGTAGTTTGCGACTGTCCAGTAGGCAGAAGCCTTTGCTACAGCATAAGGACTGCGTGGATGAAACTGTGTCTTCTCGTTGGCGACATTGTCTCCCGTATCACCAAAACACTCTGTTGAGCCGGCGTTATAAATACGGATGTCTGGATCCGAAAGGCGGATGGCCTCAAGCAATGTCAATGTTCCAAGTGCGATACTCTCAATAGTTTCAACAGGCTGTTCGAAAGAAAGTCCAACCGAACTTTGACCTGCGAGGCTGAAAACTTTCTGCGGACGAATTCGCCGGAGCAATCCAATTGCGCTGCCAGTATCACGTATATCCAGAGAAACAAGCTGAACAGAATCAAAAAGCCCAAGCCGATGCAGATTATCGAACCTACTGAGTTCGGCATCGCGTGAACTACCCCAGACTTCATAGCCATGATTCAGAAGAAGCTTCGCAAGATAAGCGCCGTCTTGCCCTGAGATGCCACAAATTAGTGCACGTTTGCTCATTCCGTTCTTCTTTCTCAGCCTGCTACAAACCTTGCAGGTAGTCCGCTATCATGAGAGGACAATGTGGCTGTTTCCGCATAAAGCTGATGAAAATTCAGAGCCATATCCTTGATCGAGTATCGTCTAAATGCAAGTGTTCCCTTTTTGATTAGATATTGTCGGAGTTCCGGCGAAACCAAAATGGCTTTCATTAATTGTGATAGCTCTTCCGGGGAATCAGGGTTGAAGTAAAGAGCACCATCGCGGGCCACTTCAGGTAATGTAGTGGCGTTTGAAGAAAGCACGGCAAGACCTACATAAAATGCCTCTAGAATTGGGAGGCCAAACCCTTCGAATTTGCTAGGGAAAACCATTGCAGTAGCTACTCTGGCAATCGCCTGCAACTCCGCAGAGGTCACAAAACCGACGAAATGGACCTGCTCGGACACCCCCAAGTCCTGCGCAAGCTTGTCGAGTATTGGCCGGTAATTTGTTGACGAACCAGTGAACACGACATGTTGAGTGATGCCATGGTGAGACTTCAGAATATAAAGAGCGCGGATGATGGTCTCATGGTTCTTATGGGGCCAAGTTATTGCCGGATAAAAGAAAAACAGGTCCGGGAGACTGTATTTCTCGATCGTTGCCTGGATTTCTGCCGCTGAAGGATTGGGGTAGGCATCAAATACAGAACCCCAAGGAATCACCACTATTTTCTTCTCTTCTATCTTGTAGTGATCAATTACATCTCGCTTTGTCCAGTCAGCCTGAACACATACAAAGCGGGCTTGAGTACAAAAAAAACGATACAATTTTTCGCGTTGCGCGAATTCAGCCGTGGAAAAAAAATGAGGGTAATGAAGATGTTGCAGATCCCACGGTTGGTAGATCGTTGGCAACGCAGTCCGGTAGGCAACTTGAGTTGCGAAGTGCACGACATCAAATTGCTGAGATTCGACATAGCTGTCGGAAACTGGTACGCGTATGGTTAGCCCGCGCAGTTGCTTCCAAATAAACCGAAGCGGTGCAACCCATCGAAGTGCGGCCCTTGCAGTGGAGAAAATTGACTCGGGCATGCCCTTCAGCTTGCAGGGGCCATAGATATATGGCGCGAGCCAGTCTTTCGTGCTTTCGCGGACAATGAAGGTGTATTCCTGATCTGTAACGTTTGAATCGGATAACGCCTTCGCTAGTGCCAACACAGCTGTGCCAACCCCCTGTCGAGGGTCGGCTATTCTGCAATCAATTGCAATACGTAGTTTACGGGACATTTGCGCTTCGCGAATTCCTTCCAAACAAGTCTACATGGTCGGGGGCTGTCGCGCCATGGTGTCTGATCGAAGGGAGTTTTTCCCATAAAGGTATTCAAAATGCTCTTTTCGAGGCTCAACTTGCTGCGTATAATTGAATATCGATGATACAGCATTGTGCAATAGGGCTAATTCTCTTTCTTAAGCAGTAACGAGAGTTCAGATGGCCTGCAGACGCATAGTTTGCTGGCTGAATGAACGGGGTCTGAGCAGGGCAGTGATCTAGGCTGGACGGCGGGAGTCGATTGTATTGTGATGTCAGCGTATCAAACGATCTTTTATAGCATGCCCTATATCTCCTACATCCTTGCTGGAGTAGCGTTGCTGTCTCTGATTTTGCAGAAGCAGGCAATCCTGGCGAGGTCAATTGCCTTTTCGCTTCAGTTCTGGATTGCGCCCCTTTTTTATTTTACTTATATGGCCATAGTTCAGCGCACCGCTGCTGTAGTGGTCATCGCGGTATGCCTTGAACTCCTCTTTCTGGCTATATATCAAGTACTCTTTAGAAGGTTGTTTGCAGCCGTGGTTATAGTTTCCGAGCAGCGCTTGTCTAAAATGTTGGTCTACCTAAAAGGTGGAACGTGGATTGTCATCGCAATGGCAGTTTTCATATTTTGTCAGGGGGGAGCGGGGATTTTCTCAAAAGGATCAAAAAGCGATATTGTCGTGGGTTCGAGATTGAATCTCTATATAATCTACGCCAGTTCCTTGGTTCAGGTTGCAATGATACCGGTAATTGCCGCCATTATCAATACCGAGAAGCGGTGGCGCGGGTCTGTACTATTTTATCTTATTGTGATTTCTATTCTCTCAGTCCTTTCTGGCTCTAAAGGAGGTATCCTCTTAACTCTGCTCGCGATCACCAGCCTGCTCAAGTTTGAATGCGTACGCGACTTCATCCGAGTACTCTGGGCCCCACTTGGCTGTGTCGTTGTGCTATTTTCTGTAACAGTCTATGTTGTGGGCCAGTTCTTGTCATTAGAGCCATCCGCAATGATATCTCTTATGTTTTCAAGAATTTTTCTTACAGACGATTGCAGAGCCCTAGCCATTGATTGGTCCGGACTTCTCGGCTATCACAGCACCTCAATATTTCGAGAGTCCTTTCGGCTCTATGCAAATCTGATCGGGAACCCACCGGCATTTCCTCCGCTAGGAAACTACTTATATGCCCTCCAGTTTGGCTTGGAAGGCATAGACGGAGCTAATACATCGAGCACTGCACTGCTGATTGCATATGGGAGCGACATAGGCAAGATACTCTTTGTCGTCCTGCTCGCTGGAGTAGCATTGGGGACTGGGATACTCGCCGATATCCCCGGCCGTGGTCATGTGCTAAGGCTTGCTGTTGGCATCAATCTGTTGTCATTACTGTCACAAGATTTTTTGGCATTTCAGCTTACCACGAATATCCTGGTGATCCTGCTTGTAGCAGTCCTTATCAAGACGATGTTCACGAAGATACTAAGGTTAGCTTCCACTAGGGAGTCGATGGCACGGAGACCGCCAATGATGTTGCCAGAATAGCCAGTAGAAGGTTGGCCAACTAAGAGCGTGTGGACCACGCAAAGTTAATGTCAGAATCCATATTTCCGAATCCGTCACTTGATCTATCGGTCATACTGCCCGCATTGAAGGCGGACACCGAGTATCTGCGCTGCATCTATGCCCTCCGCGCGGTGCTGTCTGGCAAGATTTCCTATGAAATCATATCGGTAGTCAGAGATGTGAAGACGTTTTCCGATTTGGAGTCGTCCGACCTACGCATTCTGCCCGAAGAGGGTCGAGGAATATACACGGCCATGAATACCGGATTGGATCATGCAAAGGGCACGTATGTGTATTTTATTGGACAAGACGATATTTTGCTTCCAGAAGCCCTTGAGGCTCTCGCACAAGGCTTGCAGGAACATGCCGACGTGATCATCGCTGATGTATTCTGGGGCAGAAAGCAGGTGTTTAAGAATTCACCTTCACCACGTTCGTTGATTTGGAAAAACTGGTGCCACCAAGGCCTAATGTATAAGCTTGAGCTATTCCAGCGGGCTGGTGTACACTACCCATCTGAGTTTAAGATTCAAGCTGATCACTACGTCAACATCATCTTAACGGCTAAGCATGGAGCTACGATAGTGAAGCATAATGGCTGCATAGCATGGTACTCGGCAAGTGGATTTTCTTGTAAAAACACTGATTGCGCGTTCCGGATTCGGTTTCCATCCATCATCCGGGAATACTTCGGATTTCCGTCCTTTATGATCGTTGTCTTGCGTCGTGCCTTATTGAGCATAGTCCAGGTGGAATTTCATCGATGAAGCGATATGCCATATTCTTCCCACAATTTAATAGAATTAGTGTGAACGATCTCGCCTGGGGTTATGGTTTTACGGACTGGGCTTTGGTCGCAGCAGCGAATGCATTCGATTACTGGCCACGGCGTTCGCCAGCGTGCGGATTCTATGATCTGTCTAAGGATGATGATATTTGCGCAAGATTTGAAGCCGCGTCCAGAGCGGGATTGGATGGTTTTGGGATCTACCACTATCGATTTGATGATGGCCCAGAGCTTGACGCCGTAGAACAATATTTGCTGCGAAAGGGGACCCCAAACAATTTTCGCTACTTCTACATATGGGCCAACGAAAATTGGTCGACACGATGGTGCGGGAACAATATTCGAATACTAAAAGAGCTCTCTGCGAGGCCTACTCGCACGGCTGTTGCAAGCCATGTCGATTATCTCGCTCCATTTATGAGGTCAAGTTACTATACGGAAGTTGGCGGAAGACCACTTTTCGTTATTTATAGGCCAGACAGCTTTGCGGAGCCCGATGCAACCATCGCTCTTTACAGAGAGGAGTTTAAAAATGCAGGATTAAGCCCCCTCATTGGATTCTTTGTCAAAAACGTCTCTGACATGCAGTACTCAAAGGTTTTCGACTTTAGTTATCTATTTGAGCCCCGACTGTTTTTCAACTTTCAAGGTATTAGGAAGAGCGCGGTGGCTACAAAGGCATGCCGGATGCTAATCAAGAAACTCTTATCTCCGAAGCTTGGGGAATTATTCTCTGAAATTATTGTCCGTCGCCTGAATGGGGTTTCCAGAAGTTATACTTTTTCGGAGTTTATGAAATATTTTTCTTCTGAGTCGCGTCAGAAGTTGATTCGCTCTTCCGCATGTCCCGTTCAGAATACTGTGACATGCGGATGGAATAACGCGCCACGATATCGGCACCGCTTTACCAAGCTTGAAGTGCCGACCCCTGAGCAGTTTTCCTCGATACTGGGTATGTCCGCTAACTTACCAGTATGTGGCATCGAAGTTCCACTACTATGCAATGCATGGAACGAGTGGTCTGAGGGGGCGGCGATCGAACCTTGTAGCTACTTAGGCGATGCGCTGCTGGCATGCTATATCAGAACTGAGAGGAGTATTGCAAATGAGTGCAAATAGAAGCTGTGATTCTGATGGGTACGAGGAATACTTCCATTACCTTCAGAGCATAAGCGCGGTAGGGCGCTTCTATAAGAGATATTTATCTTCTTCGATCCTATACTTTTGCGCCCGCGCTTTTGGGCCGGAGATAGTAGAGGTAGGATCAGGTGCAGGCGCAGGAGTGCTTGGCGCCTTTCCGTCTCATGTCGTTGGGCTTGAGATTAACCCTTTTGCTGTAAATTACTCAAAGAGTATAGGCTTGCGGGCCTCTCTAATAAAGGAGGATGGCGTCTTCCCGGTGGCGGGCCAAACTTTTGATGCCATGCGTTCTTGACAATGTGATCGAGCATGTCGAAGGTCCTCAGCAGATATTGGAAGAGTGCTGGAGGATCACGCGACCACAGGGAGGACTTGTCATTGCTGTGCCTGGGGCGCGGGGCTTTGCGAGGGATGCTGATCATAAAGTGTTTTACGAAGAAGATGACTTGAGTCACTTAGACCCTAGGTGGAGATTGAAAAGAATGTTTTCGATTCCTACATTTTTTAAAAGTGAAAAGATTTCAAGAGCTTTGAGGCAATATTGCTTGGTTGCGGTTTATCGAAAGTTGGGTTGAATTTGTAAGCCGTGACTTTTGGTTACGCGGTTAGTCGCCTGCTGCTCTTGTCTTAAGCTAAGAGTAGCAGGCATTCTGGATACGCACTAGTGGCAATGGAGAAATTCTTTGTCTCAGAAAGTTACCGCGAGCATTGTTCTTTACAATCACAGTGCCCAGGAAGTCGTTTCGCTGTTCGAAGAGCTCGCGAACGATGCTGCATTGTCGGAATGGGTGGTTGTCGATAATGGCGGTTCTGACGAAGCGTGTGCCGTTGCGGAGTCTCTGGGGGCTCGTTGCTTGCATCCTAGCTACAACCTCGGCTATGGTGCTGGCCATAATCTCGCTTTGCGTTCGCTCGCAGCGGCTGCTGCCCCGTACCACGTCATTCTGAATCCGGATATCCAATTGCAGGGTGGAACGCTCGGCGAACTTGCGGCTGTGATGGATGAGGTGCCGCAAGCTGGCCTTCTAATGCCGCGTGTGCTCTATCCCGATGGTTCTACGCAGTACCTCTGTAAATTGTTGCCTACACCGCTTGATCTTGTCTTAAGGCGATTCTCGGTTGGATCGCTGCGGTGGCTTTTCGAGAAACGCATGGCTCGTTATGACATGCAGGATTTCGATTATTCTCGGCCAGCGTACGTCCCGGTTCTGTCGGGGTGCTTCATGTTCGCTCGCCGTTCCGTTCTGGAGTCTGTTGGTGGATTCGACGAACGTTTTTTTCTATATATGGAGGATACAGACCTCTGCCGACGCATCGGCGATGTCTCCCAACTTTTATTTTGGCCAGGGACAACGGTTATCCATAGCCACGCCCAGGGATCCTACAAAAGTTTGCCCATGTTGCGCCTGCACATGAGAGCTGCAGTTGCTTATTTCAATAAGTGGGGCTGGTGGCGCGATTCCGTTCGCAAGGCAAGAAACCTTGCGGGGCTTACGGAGGCCAATATCGACTCTGAACGGCTGCCAGGGTTTCCTCGCGAAGATTAGACACGTTACGCGCTTTGCNGAATAGTAAGATTACTCATTCAATTCACTGAAAATGCTGTTTTGGACAAGAGTGCCCGCTGCTGGACTCTGCAAACGCAATTCGCGCAGGTCGCCCAGGATGTTTGCAGCCCAGCGATAGATATTGTGATGCATTACATACTGGCGCATCCGATGCATTCTCTTGCGGCGTTCGCCAGGGTCTCCAGGGCCTGCTACAGTCGGCCGGGAGGCCGCTGCGCTACAGTTTCATCCACGGTGGGGCGACTTCATTGGTGGAGGATTGGCACGAATGTTGCGAGGCGCCCTAGAAATGCCGGATGGAATCGCCGGAGCCAGAGGTTGGGCCAGCAGGCGGTGCGGCGCTGTGCTCGCCGGAGTGCTCCGTGTGTCTTTCAAGTGAGCGGCTAACAAGGTCGCGCGAGCCAAGCCCCACGGCGAGAGCGAGCGTAAGGACAATGCCGCCGAAGAGAATGCCAAAGGCCAGTTCAACGACGTGGCCGCCCAACTGAAGGTGATCGAGGACCATGGCGGCAGTAAGAACGAGCACGAGCCACTTGATGCCGAGCGACAGAAATCGCGCATATTGAAGTTGCTCATTGACGGCTCCAATGAGGACCGAACGAGCCAGAAATCGCGCGACCAAAGTACCGGCGGTGAGCAGTATTGCAGCCCCTGCAACGTGGGTAAGGTAGGGCAGGAACAAGCTCGGCATCGTTGTGGCCGTGGCGTAGGAGGCATCGAAGGCCGAGACGCCAATGATGAATCCCAGCAGGACGCAGGCCCAGAAAGAAGCCCGGGCAATCAACGCTGTGGGAGAAGTTGACGGCATCCAGTCGCTGCTACCGCGCCCGCGGGCAATGTGCTCATCCAATTTGGCCGCTGTAAGTCCGCGCCGCAGCAAAGCGGAAAGAGCAATGCCGATCAGAGCAAATACAGCCAGGGAAACAAGGAAGGCCAGAATGCCGGGCAGGATGGCGATCAGCAGCGAGAGAATGCGGTCGAACGACTGATGGAGCGCGTCGGCCATATGGTGCCAGATCGAGACGTTGTCGGCAGGCAAAGACAGCGAGGTCTGATTTGTGGGTGACTGGAGAATAACGGCAAAAATGTTTTGCATAAGACTCACTCCTTGAATCGACTTTCTTGATTGGTTCCAGCAACGGGATTGATTCGGATGGCGCTCATGGATTGAACCGGTCTGGCCATCGCCAGCGCGAGACGATATAGGTCTTTTCTGCCTCGAAGGCCGCGGCGACGGCCTCAATGTGGCTTTCTGAATCGGTGCCAGAGGCGGTGATGTTGATGTGGCTTGCGACCCATGCGAGGTAAAGCGGAATCAGCGCGCCAAGCAGGTGCCCACGGTTGATGGTGCGGAGCCGGTAG
>JGI20214J51650_10002780_pt1 | contig 10992 bp, 10 predicted proteins | sample WetSurMetagenome_FD_51650 | JGI IMG/M metagenome (IMG submission 51650)
TGAAACAACCATTAGATTTAAAATTGATATATTTTTAATTATGGGAATTTTTACTAAACGTGATTCTATTTTTTGCGGAACGTAATCAGCAATGATTTCTTTGGAAACAAAACTTAGTTTCTCTCCTGACGGCCATAACTCATACATTTCAACTCTCACTATGTATTTACCAGCCCTTATTCCCCGCATATCCAAAACCATTGGAAAATCAAAGTCGTCGTTTAACAGGACGCTCTGAGGTATCCCTAACGTAATCGATTTAAGCAGTTGATCTTCAAAATAAAGGTCCAAGTTTAGTTTAGAAAATGCAAGTTTGGAAGGCAACAGAGTGAATTCTATACGTAACGCTAATTCATCTTCTCTAATAACATTCGAAATTTCACTAATCACAATTCCCTTTACAGACTTTGCGGCATCAGGTTTTTGAATATTAAACTGAAAAGATAAATCATCCAACGTTGACTGCTTTGAGTGCTCGAAAACTACCTTTTTACTTTCTCTTTTTTGTCTTTTCCTCAAGCTATCATGACCCAATTTACTTTAAGCAGTAATTCTTGCATTAGTCATTATAAGCATTAGGAGTACAGTAAGTCGCCAGTCGTAACAACTTTTGACAAATAAAGATTCCCCCGAAAATTTCAATGCCCTGAGTGAGCGAAGAGAATCTGCATACCGCATTTTGGGCATTTATGATAAATTACTAAACCTTCTTGATTATAGATAGGTTTCATTTCTGTGTAGTCATTTGGGCACAGAGGCGCTTTTTCCTTCTTCATAAAAACAACCAATATCTTCTATCGATATATTTTTTGCTAAAAAAAAGAGAGAGGCTAAAAAAGAACATTGTTCAGTTCAGGTTTGTGTTTTACGTGCCTGCCCTGTTGACATTCCGGGTGGAAGATCAGGGAAGTTGCTGTTGACTCTTTGTTCTGCAACTGTTGCAGCTTCTGCCAAAATTTTTGAAGCATCTTCATTGACTGAGTCGAAGTTTAGTGACATACCGCTACTTGTTCCCGCTTCAAACATTAAGCCGCTGAGTAAATCGCCGATTCCAGCTAGTTCGCCTTCTGCTTCAGGCAACACGCCGCTAAGTCCGCCGCTGACACTGCGTAATACGCCAATGCATGGTCCTAAGGTTGCAACAACATCGCCTAGTTCACTGACTGTTCTTATGCGCAGTGCTACTTGGTCAAGTGCTAATCTAGCGTTCATGATAAGCTTGCTCATTTTACGTAGTTCTGCTAGTTCGGTTGCATAGATGTTTGCGTGAGCTTGGTCGTGTTTTGTATATGCGTCTACAAGTTTGGCGAAGAGGCTTTTGTCTTTTTGAGTGAAGCGGTCGTTTGCTTGATCGAGTTTGCTTATTTGAAGGTCAAGCTTTCTTACTGCCATGTCCAATGCCGGTTTTAGTGGCGGTGGAGGGGTTACGGTGTTTCTAATAGCTGTTCCAAGTGATTGTTCTTCTCTTTTAGGTTCCCATTTTTTTGCAAATCGTTCAGACATGTAATTATCCTTCTTGACCTCTGATTCAGCAACATAGCCTTTTATTTCTTTTTAACATGGAGATATATATGTAAACGAGCAAAAGCTTTTTTTATTAAAAGCTGCCAAAAACGTAAGCTAACAAACCAAAAATAAACAAGAGCAGAACCACATTTTTTATCCGCCTGGAGTTTTCACGTGAAGAATTTTTAAGCAAAAATATCGAACAAACTACCAATCCTACATCTGTTACCAGAACAAAAGGAATAAACCATATACTCACTAAACCTAAAAACCAGGTAACAGGTGTTAAAACAACTGCCAAAGAATAAAATGTCACAGCCACAACTGCAGCTTTTTTTTCACCATACCGCACTGCGAGCGTTTTTATGCCTTCAGCGCTGTCACCTTTAGTGTCTACAATCCCCTTAGTGATTTCCCTGCCAGTATTTGAAAGAAAAGCCATGGATGCAAACAAGATTACGTTTAATCCTATTGTACCGACAGCGACAAAGCTACCGTAGATAAATGGGATGGCTACACATACGCTGACCAGAAAGTTTCCTGGTAACCCGCTTCGTTTGCCGACTGTTAAATAAGTTCCAGTTATTACCAGTGAAACTGCCGCTACAACAAAACACCAAAGGCTAACCAAGAGAGCAAACCCAAAACCAACTACTGCAAGCACTGCCATAAAGGTCAAAGCTTCATTGGTTTTTATTAAGCCGCTGGGGATTGGGCGAGTTGGCTCGTTTATGGAATCTATTGAACGGTCATAGTAGTCGTTAATAACCATAGCTGCTGCACAAAACGTAAAACCTGTCAGAAAGCCTGAGAGTAAGCTTAGCCATTCGAGATCTCCGAGAGCTGTTGTTGCGAGGAATGCACCTACCAGAACAGCGAAGCCCATCATAATGCAGTTGATCGGACGCATTAACTTTACAAAACCTGCAAGCTTGTTCATAAATTCCAAACCATTTTAGCTGATAAATTTCTTTGAAGTAGCTAAAAAGCTTATAGCAGCCTCAATGAGAAATGCAACTGTTTACGTCATAATTTTTCTAACAAAAATTGGAAAAATAAAAAATTGGGTTAATAGTAAAATCGCTAGGATTGTGGAGTTAGTAAAAATGACCTCTGGAAACTTTCAAATCTACAGAATTCTAATCAGTAAGGCGTTTGATTATTGCAAGCTATTTTGCACTCGATAGCTATAAGAAACAGTTTAAAAGGATCATACATTACTTTTTACTAAAGACGTTTATTGGTTGGTGTATGATTTGAGTAACATTTACGCTCCGCTAGTAGGGGACAATTACACTCCCGAAAAAATACGAGTAATTATTCCAGTAGGTGGGAAAGCAACCCGTCTCCTGCCATTAACTGCTGAGACAAGCAAAGCCTGCCTGCGCCTATTGAACAGGCCATTGGTTGAGTTTTCGCTTTTATCCCTTGCAAGTCAAGGAATTCGCAATTTCATCTTTGGGGTCAAAGGCTACACTAATTACCGAGACTTATATGACTATTTTGAATCAGGTTACGGTTTTAGCGCACGCTATAACATCAAACCCCGAATTCACATTAAATACCAACCGAATGTCGAGGATCTTGGAAGCGCTGACTCTGCAAGAATAAACATGGAATACTACGAGCTAAACAACCCTGTTTTCGCTGTTCAAGGTGATAACATTTTTGATATTAACGTTAAAAGCCTCATAGAGTTTCACAAGGAAAAATGCTCTGCCTTAACTATTGTGTTAAGGGAAGTCGAGAACGTTGAGGGGCTAGGCATAGCTGATATTGATAAAGACGGCAGAATAAAACGGTTTGTAGAAAAACCCATGCCTAAAGATGCACCCAGTAACCTAGCAAACACAGGTTTATACGTGCTCTCCCCTGAGATAAAAAAGATTTTCAAAGAAAAAGGCGTACAACAAATCGTTAAAGACAAGAATCGATTGGATTTTGGTTATGATTTTATCCCTTACATTATCGAAAGTGGACGTCCAGTTTACGGTTACACATTAAAAGGTAACTGGTTTGATGTGGGCACACCCAAAAACTACTTGGAAGCTATGAAAAATATGTTGAACGGCGGCTTTCCACTCAACGATTTTGGCGGCAAATTAGAGGGAGAAAACCAAATTTGGGTTCAAGGAGAGAGCAACGATTCGGAAAAAAGACGAAACGAAATTATTCAAAAAATTAAACGAAAAAAAATCATTATTGAAGGTTCAGTTTTAATTGGCAGGCACTGTCAAATTGAGGATGGTGTTAGAATTGTTGATTCATGCATTGATAATTTTACTCGCATCGGCAAAAATGCGGTAATAGCTAACTCTTCAATTATGGATAGGGTAATAATTGGCGATAACGCTGAGATTTATGACAGCATAATAGGTAGGCATGTTGTGACTAACTCAAGCTCTCGCTGTCCAACTAAGATAACAGCCGTTTCAGTAGTTGCAGACGATGTTAAATTAGAGGAAGGCTGCTCGCTCAGTGCATCAAAGATTTATCCTCATCAAACAATTAGCGGTGAATTCCAGAATCAAACCATTATAGCCAACTAAAAACGTAACACTTTGTCGCCAGTAATGATGTAAAATGCCAAATAGACAGGTAAGCTACTCATAAGATCGAATAACAACCTAACCTACAAATCCTAATATTTCTGCTAACCAAACTGTAAATATTAACAAAAATGATCCTTTATGACGTCTAGATTTAGTTTTTAAGCGACGGAAGGGCTATGCTTTGAACCATTTAAAGATCAGGTACTTCACTTTATTCTCGGCTGCATCAGGAATAGCTATGATGAAGCGTTTTCGTACTGTTGTAGCTAATCGTCCAGCTTTCACTATTTCAGTAGCTGATATATCGGAACCTGCCTTTTTAACGGAAACCATGTAGGGCGCATGCTCAACTCCTGGACCATATTTATAAACGGCAAAATCGCAGCCAAACTTTATTCCAGGAGTGACAATTAAACCGCTACTTCGAAGGTCACGGTAAACCGCATATTTTTCTTCGAACTCATCATATAATTGCTTTGCTTTTTGCCGAAGTCGTTTAACACTAACTTTTTCTTGGGCTTTCTCAAAAATTTCAATTTTTTTCGTTTCAAAAAGGTAAAGGCCTTCCATCAAATCTAAAACCAAAGGAACATCAAACTCGGGGTTTTTTGGTTTTGCAATCCCAAGTGGCTTTCCATAATAGCCTGCTTTATAGAGTTGAGAGCCTTGGGAAGTGTCCCAAACAACTAAAAAGTTTTCGATAAGTTCAACTTTTGTTTTAGGCAAATGACTAACCTACATTATGAACGATAGCAATCGTGCTGCGTCAGCCGCATCTTCGGCTTTGTCCGCTGAGTTTTCCAACAGTTGAAGCACATCCCGCAAAAGCAAAAGGACAGGAACTTCAAGTTTTCCACTTAGAACCTTTATGGTTAAGGCTCTGTATTGGTCATCAACGATCCTTTCGGCGATTTCAACGTCTTTAGCTTTCTCCAACGTTTTCTGTGACCCATAATTCAGAACCATCATAGTCTCTCTCAGTCTAAGCACTGTATCCAAAACAGCCAAAGAAAGTTTAAGCAAATCCTTCTTGACTTCAGAAGAAATAACCCAATTATGCTCCATAATTTCGACTAGATAGTAGGCTATGCCTTCTGAAAAATCAGCGATTTCACTGGATAGATTAGTAAATCTCAAAAAGTCTTCACGAGCAATCAATATAGCGCCGATTTCAGCCAGTTCTTGAGATACCAATCGTCTTGCCTTGATAACTTCCTCTTCGCCTGATCTGATTTCGCTAAAGAGCTTTCTTGCGTTTTCTTTGTCTCCGCTTGCGAAGTACTCAGCGAGCTGCGGAATTTTTCTAGTAACCTCTACAACCTTGCGTAGGTTATCATTGCATGCGCTAAGTGCTCGTCGCTTCACGCGCTCTTCTGTTTCAGATGGAAGTACCAAGTTGAATTCTCTCCCCCAATAATTATGCCTGATCTATCATCGTTTATTATTATATGTGCATTAAAAAAGATAGCTGCTTAACTTTCAATTAATTCTCCTAAATCTTGAAAGTTTAGTTTCCCCTCAAAGTAGCCGTGCATAAGCTGAGACAGCGTCTTAATTTGTGTGCGGACCTGTTTCCAACTATCTCGATCCCGGATAGTTATTGTATCATCTTTTAACGAGTCATAATCGATGGTAATACCTAATTGAATACCTGCTTCGTCTGCTCGCGCATAACGCCTTCCAATTGAACCCGTTTCATCAAACTCCACCATGAATCCTTCTTTTGCCAACATCTTCTGCAATGTCTTGGCTTTATCATCTAAACCGTCCTTGCACATCAAAGGGTAAACTCCAATTTGGATTGGAACGATATTTCTCGGAAAGCTTAGAACTACCCGATCATCCTTTACACCATAAGCGTATTCTAATGCTACATAAAAAAGCCTGTCACTACCAAAACTTGGCTCAACAACATGAGGGACAAAGCGTGTACCACGAATAATATTTTTTTGGTAGCTTATATCTACCTGATCAGCTTGAATGTCATATTTATCAACGTGAAAATGCCCCTCATTTTGAATTGAATCAGCCACTTCCTGAGCAGGAACTCCTGCAAGAAGCGCTGCTACTTTGGCAGCGTCACCCTTGTAGATAGGACCTAACTTAGCCATAATGGGTTTAACCACAAGTTCTTCTTTCTCAACCGGATTTGCGTATTCCTTGTAAACTGACATGTCTACTCCACTGGCTTTCATGTGACAAGTTAAGTCATAATCTGTACGATAGGCATGCCCTGAAACTTCTACCCAACCCCACCGGTCAACTAGAACTTCTTGGTCAAAACTCTGGCTAGAATAATGGGCTTTTTCCCACGAAAGCTTTTCAATAAATCGCTGTTTCTCAGAGGGTACGCCGAGCTGCATAAGAAGACGCTTGGCCATAGCCATGAAAAACGCTTGCCACTCAGATCGAATAATTTTTTGGTCAAGTGCTTGGCGAACTGTAAAATCAGTAGTTTCCTCACAATCCTTTAGCCTGGTTTCACAAAGCAGAATGGGTAAAACCACTCCTTCTACCTCTGCAAGCATTTTGCAAGCTGGATCTTCGGGATCAAAGAAAAACTCTAAATCAGATATCGTGAACTCCCGTAGACGTATTAAGCCTTGTCTGGGAGAGATCTCATTCCGCAATGCATGCCCAATTTGTATAGCACCAAATGGAAGACGCTCCCGAGCCGCAGTGAATAGCCGATTAAATTCTACGAATATGTTTTGAGCCGCTTCTGGTCTCCCGTAACCGACTGAACCTGAATAGGGTCCAATAGTAGTTTCAAACATAGTTAAGTAACGTTGAGGCGGACCAAATTTGCCCCCGCAGTCAGGACACAATACGCCATGCCGCTCCATTTCCTGTCCGATCTCTTCCAAAGTCATCTTCTCAGCTTCGGCTGAGCTTATGCCCTTTTCCTCAAGCAAGTGATCTGCTCTGAACCTACTATGGCATCCTTGGCACTCAACCATAGGCTCCTTGAAATGATCTACATGTCCTGAAGCCTCAAAAACTTTACCAGGGGCAATAACAGACGATTCCATTTCATAAATGCCGATTTGTTTAACAAAAAGGTCTCTTAAAATAGATTCAATATTTTGTTTTAGTCGTGTACCAAGAGGACCGTAAGTTACAAAACCCCCACTTCCTCCATAAATTTCAAAAGATGACCAAAAGAAACCTCTACGCTTTGCTAATTCATTAATTGCAGTGAATTTATCACATTGGGGTTTGGAACATTTAGCCTCGCTTGTCAATTTCAAAGACCTGTTTTATGCTTAGAAGCCACTTACAATTAAAACATTGTTATGCCTGACTCAAGAAGTTAAGTAACTTAATTGCATAGTAACTCTTAAGTAATTAAGTGAGGGCGTTGGTTTTGCTTGCGACCGATTAAAATCTTCATGCGAGCCAGTTCTATATAATCTACCAAAAAAAAGCTAGCTTGGATTTGGACAAAGTATATAATCGCTTAAATCCATCTCACCGTTTAAATCTGGGTATAATATGGAACCGCCTAAACTAAAACTAAGTTGGAAGACAATCATTTTTCCACTGTTAGGTTTGGTTGGTTTTTTCCTCTACATTTACCTGCTGCCTTTAACAACAGGGCAAAAACAAGTTGATATTTTAGGGATTTTATCAACAGCTAAAAATGTAGATCCTCTAATCTATTCTGTCGCAGTAGTTTTTGGTTTGTTAGAAGTTTTATTTTTTACTTTTTCCTGGCGAGTGCTCACTAATTATTTATTAATAAGAATTCCTGTTTTTCGAGCATACCTTTACGTTTGGTACGGCATTTATGTTGATACCATTGTACCTGCGCAATCTATAAGCGGAGAGTTAACCCGTACCTACTTATGCACAAGAGACAAATGTGGACCATTCGGAAAAGTGGTAGCATCTCTATTTACACATAGATTGCTAGGTATGGCTCTAAACGTCTTTGCCTTAATTGCAGGTATTTTTCTGCTAACTTTTGGCGGAAACGTCAATGTATATGTATTTAATGCAATAATTCTGGTGGCTACGGCTATAGTAGGAATAATCTGTCTTATGATTATCATGTCAGTAAAGCGGCAATGGACATTAAAGATTATCAATTTTGGAACCAGTCTCACTAAAAAAATTACTTTTGGAAAAGTAAAACTTGAAAGATTAAAAGAGCAAGCTGTTGAAATTACCGAACATTTCCATGACTCCATGAAAGAGTTTCGCCATAATCCTAGAGCGATCGTAGGCTCACTGTTTTACTTGGTTATTTCTTGGCTTTTTAGTCTAAGTGTGCCTTACCTCGTTTTTAGGTCACTGGGAAATCCAGTTTCATTAAGCATAATTATTGTGACATCGGCAATTTTCCTAGCGATCAAAGCCATTCCTATTGGCATTCCATTTGAAGTAGGACTCCCAGAAGCCGTTATGACAACGCTCTACATCTCAATGGGTGTTAACCCTGCATTAGCAGCCACAGCTACAATACTCATAAGAATCATAACTTTATGGTTCCGTTTCTTCGTTGGTTTTGCAGCTCAACAATGGCTTGAACTCAAACCCCCAGAATTAGGAGCAGCAAGCACCGAAAATAATAAAATGTTACCACCACCATAATAGTCTTAAAGACTACAAATGGAAATAAAAATCGAAACTGCCTCCATGCGATTGATTGACAAACTATTTCAAATTGAAGAGCAATGCTTCGATCAAGAAGCATTCACAAAACAGCAAATATCCTACTTATTAACCGATTACAACACTATCGCCTTAGCAGCCAAGGTAAACAATGACATAGCAGGCTTCATTATAACGCAGGCGGAAATAGATAACGACAAGCTATTTGGGCATATAATCACCTTAAACGTGTCAGTTGCCCATAGGCGCAAAGGAATTGGCACTCGAATGTTAAGGGAAATTGAAAATATGCTCAGACAAAAAGGCATTACTGAGTGCCAGCTAGAAGTTCGAGAGGATAACTCGGCAGCCCTTAAACTTTACCTAAAAAGCGGCTATCAAAAAATTGGTAAACTTGAAAATTACTATGGCAGAAAACATGGTTTGCATCTAAAAAAAGCCATATAGTTGCAACATACTTGCTTAAAAAGAAATTGCCCATTTCCAAACAAACGTTTAAGAATAATGATGCTCTTGGATATGGGCGGTGGAGAGATGGGCGACTCTCGAGGAAGGAAATCTAACGAACAGACACTAGTCAGAACCATTGTTATTTTAATAAGAAATACCACTTGGCGATGCGGTAAACTAGAAAAATCAATTGTAAAGCACCTACATAAAAGAAACGAAAATTTCGGCAAAAATGCCGTTTCAGTAAATGAGATAATGCTAAATCTTAACATTACTGGCGAAAAGAAGGACGAATGCTTAGACGCGCTACATCGACTGGAGAAAAGAAACATAGTAAAGTTAACATTAATTCCTCATTAACTATTTTTTTATGCCTAAGTTGAAACCCTTTTAGTTAAGTTGCAGGCAAAGCTATTTTAAAAGCGTCTGTTCGCTTGGAGGCTTCTTAATCAAGCCATGCTTCATCAATAACTCAGTTGATTCACGTGCGTTTTTGATGATGTCTGAAGCACGCTGATACAGTTCCTGTCTGCTTAGTTTGACTCTGGCAACACCTTGCTCAATTGACTTTAAAGCGCATGCAACGGCCTCACGGGGGAATACCTCCCACTCATCCATCCGAGGTAAAATATCTTGCTCTGTAAGACCCCTTTCCTCAGCATAATTTGCCAACTCTTCAGCAGCTGCTATGCACATGTCATCTGTAACAGTTTTTGCCTTAACATCTAAGACGCCTCTAAAAATCGCTGGAAAACCAAGACTATTGTTAATTTGATTCGGAAAGTCACTTCTTCCAGTAGCCACAATTCTTGCGCCTGCTTCCTCTGCATCCCAAGGCCAAATTTCAGGAATTGGATTAGCGCAAGCAAAAACAATTGCATCCTTTGCCATGGATCTAATCCAATCCTTCTTAATAGTCCCAGGTCCTGGTTTGGAAGCAGCAACAACTGCGTCTATGCCTTTGAAAGCTTCAGATACGTCACCTTTCCTGCCTTCAGCATTGGTTTTTTGTGTAACGTCATATTTCCATGGATCTTCTTCTTGGGTTATGTCTTGTCTGCCCTTGTAAACAACCCCTTTGCTATCAGCAAGGATAATGTTGCCGGGTTTTACGCCCCATTTCATAAGGACATAAGCAGTTCGAATATTGGCTGCCCCAGACCCGACAAGAGTAATTAAGCTTTCACGAGGTTTCTTTCCAACTATCTTAAAGGCGTTCATCAAACCCGCCAAAATCACTGTTGCGGTGCCCTGCTGGTCATCATGCCAAACAGGAATGTTAAGCTGTTCACGAGCATTCTCAAGCACTTCAAAACATTTAGGCTTTTCAATATCCTCAAGGTTGATTCCGCCAAATGTGGGTTCCAAAGCTTTGCAGATTTTTACAATTTCATCTGGATCTTTAGTTCTAAGGCAAATAGGAAACGCATCTACACCGCCTAAATATTTGAAAATAAGCGCTTTTCCCTCCATAACAGGAATCGCAGCTTCGGGACCTATGTCACCTAGCCCTAAAACGCGAGTGCCGTCGGTAACCACTGCAACATAATTCCAGCGATTAGTCAATTCAAATGATTTNTCAGGGTCCGCTTGGATTTCTCGACAGGGCGCTGCTACACCTGGTGTGTACCAAATGGCAAAGTCATCAACACTTCGAATTGCACATTTAGGGATAACTTGCATTTTACCCTCATAATATCTGTGCATTGGAGGAGATAGTAGTGCAGGTTTTTTGGCTTTTGTCAGCAACTCATCCACAGTAAGTTTGCCTTTTTCTAAAGAGACCAAAAATGTATTCTCCTATGCTACCGCTAATGAGAAGACAGTTTTAAGCGTTTCCAATCGTTACCATTGTCTATTACATTGA
>JGI20214J51650_10002781_pt1 | contig 10991 bp, 10 predicted proteins | sample WetSurMetagenome_FD_51650 | JGI IMG/M metagenome (IMG submission 51650)
TTTGGGGGACGATCCTCTGGAATGAGGCGGCATGGGGTGAAAACCGCCGTGAATTGTTACCCTGTTTCCTTTTGAAAAAAAGGACAATCCGATGAAAGAGAAACACGCCCTGATTATGGAATGTGATAAACACCACCGCACCCGATGGAACCCCCCCTGGGCTGTTCATACCCCGTGCAAAAATCCTCATTGCCCCGCCGTGCCAACAAATGAGGCCCTGAGACGGGGAATTCACCTCCCTTTTTGAAGGGGGGAAACCAGTCCAGCCCCTGAAATTTATTATTCTTACGANGATCTCTCTAAAAAAAATTTCGTGACTATACCTGAAAAAAAGTGACGGTATTTTGCAGGCATTACATTTTCATGTGACAGACTCTGCTTACATGCGTATCGTAGTAGGGGGGGTTGCAACAGCGGCCGGGGCAAAGGCACGGCTGAGATATCAGGTCCGTGATATCTTGATTTTCAAACGGATTAAAAAAATCAGGGGCTGAAATAACGCTTTGCCCTGTTTTAACCATATTTCCCATGAAGCAAAAAATATTCCCGATTCCGTAATTCAAGTCTATCGCTCTGGTTATACAAACCGGTACATGCCTTTGGGTACACGGATTTCGAATCGTGCACCGGATCCAGGCTCTCCGGTTTCAGCAATTGAGAGATCGGTCATGTTCAGGATCTCTGCAACCAGGAAAAGCCCGAACCCGGCATTCATGGCGTAATCGCGTTTAAAAATTCCTTCTTTTATGCTTTCGGGGACGCCTGCCCCGTCGTCTTTGCAGACTATGGTCAGACCCCCGCTGGTTTCCTGTGCGCTGATGCGGATTTTTGTCGCGTTCTGCCCGTGACGCACGGTGTTATCCACGATATTGTAAAAAACCCTTTCCAGCAGCAGATCTGCATAAATCTCAAGATTGCCGGTCTCCTGTTCCACCCTGATACCCCTAAGATCGAGTCCGGCGATCGCATTGCTGATGGTCATACTGACATTCTGCCACTGGGGGTTTTTGGATCCGATTTCCTGATAATCCCTGGCAAACCTGATCTGCTTCTGGATCATCTGGGTGCTCTGTTCAATTTTACGGAGATGAGAAAGGAGAGCCGGATCGGTAGCGATCTCCTCGGCAAGCGAGCAATACATGACGATTGCGGTGATCTGGTTGAGAATATCGTGACGGGTGATCGAGGAGAGTGTGTTCAGCTTCCGGTTCGCGAGCTGAAGGGTTGCTTCAAACCGCTTCCGTTCCTGAATCTCTGCCTTGAGCCCGTCATTTGCCCGCATCAGCTCTTCGGAACGCTCTTTAACTTTTTTCTCAAGATCCTCGCGTGCTTTCCTTATTACCCGTTCTGCAAGAGTGCGTTCAGTGATATCAATTGCAGAACAGATAACAATGTTACCCGGGGAGACAGATGCAGAAACGAGAAACTGTCGAACCACTCCCTCCCGGGTACGAAGGAGCAGTTCACTATCACCAATCTCTGAATTCTTCTGGATCAGGGTTACAAACGAATCCCGTTCAATGGTATCCTGGAATATACTGCTGAGTTCCTTACCGATCAGATCATTCCGGGAGTATCCAAGCATCTGGGCAAATTTCCCGTTCATCTCCGTGATGCGAAGTGCCGGGAGAGAAAATGTGACTATTCCTGCCTGGGAATTTTCAAAGATTTCCTTATATTTTCTTTCTTCTGCCCTGAAACCTTCGGCAAATGATGAGGTGACAAAACCAATCGTGACAAAGATAACGAACCACGCGGTCGATACGGCAATAAGGTTCAGGTCAAAATTACTGAAAAAATACACCAGCACGAGAAAAATTGAGCTGATGGCCAGAGAGAAGGCAACTCCCCGGTTCGGGTAGAAATTGACAAAGAGGATAATAGGCAGGAAGTAGAGAAACGGGAAGACATCATAAATGCCACGGGTCAAACAAAAATAGGTCGAATACACAGCAATAAAAATGGAGACTGCGATAACCCCGTTCCAGAAGAGCTGATGCCTGTGGCTTTCAGAGGTAGTCACATATCCTCCCTTTTTGGCTGCAGGGGGTGCCCGGACAGGACGGTGCTCTCAAACCGCCGGCATTCAAGGATTTCAGCCCGCAGTTTTTCATTCACCTGTTCGAGATCTGCTGTCCTCTCTCTGACCTGGAGTTCGAGTTCATTGAGTGTCTTTATGATCTCCTCGTCCACGATTTTACTTCGTGTAATATCGATGGCAGAACAGAGTACATGCCTCCCTGTTACCAGCATGGCTGAGATAGCAAACCTCGAAATCGTGCCATCCTTTCCCTGGAAGCGAATTTCCCGTCCCCCGTGGAGGAGTCCCTGGTTTTTGTCCTGTTCCACATCAGCAATAAACTGTTTCAGTTCATCCCTGTCAATCCAGATAGACGAGATATCCCTGCCGACAAGATCCTGTGGATCGTACTTCAGCCAGTCAGAACATCTGGCATTGATCTCGTGTATCTTCAGATCCCTGAGATCAAAACAGAAAATACCGTCCTGGGAATTTCCCAGGATATTTCGCACCCGTGTCCGTTCTTCACGCAGTCTGACTGCGTAGGATGACGCGACAACCCCGATCGTCATAAATATCGCAAACCATGCCGTGGCAATGGCGATAAGGATCGGATCGGAATTTCCCAGCAGGTAGATCAGGCTGATATACATCAGGCCCAACCCGAGCGAGAAGAGTACCCCGCGTTCCGGGTAAAAATAGACTACGAGGATGATCGGCAGGATATAGTGGAGTGGGAAGACATAAAAAATACCGTTCAGAAGAGAAAAAATGGTTGTGAGGATGGCGCCTATGGTTGCGGCGGTCACGATTAACAGTCGCAGTACTTCCCTGTTTTCAACGGATACCTGTACCACGTACGTCCCCTTTCGGATTCCCCCCACCGGGCATAGGAGAAAATCTGGTATAATTATTATTACTCTCATTCCATATATTTATATACTGTGTGGTAAGTTACTACACAAACTCAAAAATGGTTGTTAATTTTTTAAAAAAAAAAGTCCGGATTCAGGTGTCCATGTCATTGATTCGCTGAAGATCTTCAAGCTTGTTGATATTGGTGAATGTCTTAAGATCGGGATCGATACTCTTCAGCTCATCAACGGGGACATACCGGGCAGACAGACTCATGACCATTGCCCGGAGCGACAGTGAATCATGACTTTCCAGGTAATTGAGGAGTGCAGTCTTCCGATATACAGCGTGCAGGGGTTCAAGCATATCGGGATTCCAGGTGGGTATTACTGCATCGTAATCGTCAATGGCGTCGAACAGGTGTGCGATTACNGCCGGATTGATACAGGGCATGTCGCAGGCGGAGACAAAGATGAACTCCCCGTGTGCNGCGAGTGATCCTGCNTGAAGACCCCCGATGGGTCCGATCCCTGCCCGGATGTCCGGTATACAGCTGATTCCCCTGATCGCATGGAACCGCCTGCACTGTTCAGGATTCCTGGCAACAAGGATAATTTCATCGACCACCTCCTGAAGTGAATCGACCAGTCGCTCGATAAATGTCTTGCCATGGTACATGAAAAAATACTTCTCCTGACCGTGTGCACGTCGTGCCTCCCCGCCAACCAGTACGACTGCGGATCTCACGGCTGTACCCCAATCAGAAAATGGTCATCAGGACTGGTAAACGGGAGACAGAACATCCGATACCCCGTAGAGGGANATGAACGGGGTTCTGTCATCNCTTCACCCTTTGCAACGCTCTCTTCTCCATGGCAAGCAATGCTTCCTTAATCTCCAGCGACGGGGTGAACCCCCCAATATCATGAGCAGCCAGGATACGGTGGCAGGGGACAACAAGCGGCGTGGGATTGTGTGCCATTGCCTGCCCGACCACCCGCGGAGACGTCCCGGCCATGTCTGCGATCCTGCCATATGTCGATGTACTGCCATAGGGTATCTGCTGGACCAGCCGGTATATCCTGCCATAGACGGTTTCGTCCGTTACCGCACTGCTGCTGAGCGGCAGTAAGCTGACCACCTTCCCTGCACAGTAATGCCGGATAAGATCCGGTACTTCTCCCGGAATACCGGTTGTTGCAAACCTGACCCGGTGAACGGTGGGACCATTCCACCAGACCTGGACAAACCAGAGCCCGAACCGGCATGAACCCCCTACGATTTCCATCGTGAAATCATCTCCCTGAACCTGGCAGCCTCGCACACAAGCATCTCTTCCCGGATCCATACCGGGAGTGCATGGTGCACCCTTTTTTCCAGGAATCTTCTCTCTCCCAGCACCAGCACCCCCCGGTCTTCCGGTGTCCGCAGCACTCTCCCCAGCGCCTGGAGAGAGCGATTGATCGCCGGAAGTGTATAACAGAGAAATTCACCCTCCTCCCCAAATTTATGCCTGAAATACTCGATCATCATCCTGCGCACCCGGTTAAAGGGTGCCAGCGGCAGTCCTATTACCATTGCACCATTCAGCATCTCGCCGCGATAATCAAGACCTTCACTCCATTTTCCGCCACAGACTGCGAATAAAACTCCTGATTCACCTTTTTCCGGCAGTGACAGGAAGGCGGAAAGTGCCGCACTGGCCTCCGCTGCATCCCGCGGCTCGATAAAGACCTTTCTTCCCCGCAGGTTCGGGACGGCGATTGTTGCATAGGTCTCAAGGATCTGGTAACTGGGAAAGTAAATGGCACGGTTTCCTTTGAGAGCGCAGAATGCCTGAATGTACTCCCCGATCCGCCCGTTGTTCTCCTTATTCTGACGCATCGAGTATGCAGTGGTTATATCTTTTGCACAACAGATCAGACGGTTTTCTCTGGGGAAGGCATTGGGGAGGGTAAGCGTTTTTACCGGTGTATTGCCGAAGTAATAGCGGGCGAAGCTCTCTACGGGTGAAAGTGTGCCCGATATGAGGATACAGCAGGCATGGGCAGTGCAGATCTCCTGCAGCGGTACGGCGGGATCGATGTTGCGCACCTCAAGAGTGATACCCTCCGCTTCTTTCCGGAAGATCGTAAGATACGCTGGATCCGTTGCTGACTGCGAGAGCCGGAATAAGAACTCTGTCAGCCGCTCGATCGCCGTTTCGCGGTACTCCCCTGCCTTCAGGTTTTTTTCCCGGATGGACTCGGAAAGACCCAGTAAATCGTCAACGATCTCGTCCATATCCTTATACAATGATTCCCGCACAACCATCCGGTCAAAGATGGAAGGATCAAACCAGTCCTCAGCCTCGCCGGAATTTATCAGCCCGCGGATGAATTCGGTAAGCCTTGGCAGAACGTGCTGAACCGCATCTGCACCCTTATGACGTTTGCGCATACCGGAGAGTTCCCGGGACGCCTGTTCGAGGTCGCGCTCTTCCAGCGTCACGCTCTCGATACCGGTTATNACNTCACCNCAGTTATGCGCCTCATCGATGAGGAGCAAAATATCGTGNGGTTCAACCCCGAGACTGGCATAGAGCTGCTCGCGAATGTCCCGGTTAAAAAGATGGTGATAATTAAGAATGATCACATCGGTATTCCGGGCTGCGTGCATCATGACCTCGTACGGGCAGATATCCCCGCAGAATTCCTTCAGGTCCCGCGGGGATACCGGGTGGTCCGTAGCCCGTTCTGCTTTGGAACGCAATGCTGCCGATGGCACCATCTTGATGCCAACTGTTTCAGCCGGCACGAACATTTTGCTGCTGATATAATAGGGACAGATAAGCGGATGCTCCCTGTCCATCCTCAGGATCTGCTGCCTGATGAACGGATCTTTTGACGGTGTCAGCGCCCCTTTCTCTGCCCGTTCCCGCATAAGTGATGAGGAAAATGCCTTTACCCCCTCACACCTCCGGTATATGTCCCCCTCACCCCCAAGAGGACACATACTTTTTTTTCCGACAAGGTATACAGTCCGGATCTGAGGTTGTTTCTTCCTTACCAGTTCNAGCTCGCGGATAAACGTGGCGAGCTGGCTCACCGTACGTACGGCAATAACCACCTTTCTTCCTTTCCGTTCAGCAAGAAGGGATGCGACGACACTCGACTTTCCGCTCCCGGTGGGGGCATCGATCATGGTGATCCCGCCTTCGCGGGCACACTGGGCGGCAACTTCAAGCATAGACCGCTGGCCCGGGCGATATTCAGCATAGGGAAAATACGAGTCGATGATCTCCATTGACCTATGGTTGGCGCTGAAGGGTTTTATGGGCGTCGGAAACGCAGCGTCATTTTTTACCGCCCACAGGTAAACGGGTTTTAACGAAGGTGACGGGTTAAAAAAAAGGATATAGTCACATTTCAGCGACTAATTTCTCGTTCCTGCCCCTTGGGGGTGGGGGTGCATGCGATTCATGTGTATTACCTGTACACCTGATCCTTAGTAATACAACGCCATCGCAACCGGGGCGCCATAGTGGTGGGGCGAAGCCCCCGGAGCGTCCGCGTTTTTGGTCCCTGAACAAGAACACTTTCTCCATTCTGAATTTTGGATCACTTTTCAGACTATATTTCTCTCCTCAATTCCTTTACGAGGAGGTAGTTAAAATGGCACTATACCCAAAAAAATTACCGGCAATGCCGATCTCAATCCGAAACATTCAATCGATCCGGAATCCCAGCAGAAATTATCCGGATATGCAGCGCAGCAGAGGAAGCATATGCGACAAAGAAGGTTCAATCATGATCGACCAGTTACTTGAGGGAAACAAAAAATTCCGTGCAACGGTATTCAAGCAGAATATTGAGCATTACCAGGAACTTGCGAAAGGACAGAACCCGCCGGTTCTCTGGATCGGGTGTTCTGACTCGCGCCTCCAGACCGGGCACATTACCCAGATGAAACCCGGCCACCTGTTCATACAGCGGAATATCGGGAATGTCGCACCGATCCATGACTGGAATTTCGCAACCGTGCTGGAGTATGCGATCAAACATCTTAAGGTAAAAGACATCGTCATCTGTGGACATTCCGACTGCGGTGCGATCAAAGCACTGGACAAGGAACTGGACGATGTCTACATTCCCCTGTGGCTGAATAACGCCATTGAGGCAAAAAACAGGGTGGACAGCACCATAAAAAAACCCGTTACACCGGCGGAGATCAAAAACCGCTCCCGGATGATAGAACAGGAGAATGTGCGGCTCCAGATTGAGCATCTCAGGACATACCCCCTGATAAAAACCGCACTTAAGGAAAAGGCGATAGAAGTCCACGGCCTCTACTATGATCTTGACACAGGAGCTTTAACAAAAATTGTTTGAATTTACCATTCTTGTTCGATCTCTTTTTTTATCCGGTCCAGTGATATCCGCCCGATACGGGTGACGCGTCCGTTGACAAGAATGATCGGGAGAGGGGGAAAATCCTTTTCAATGATTTTCTGAAGATATTCAGGTGCACCTTCATCAAGGAACGTGAGTTTCAGTTCAACCGTATTGCCGTATTCTTCGTTAAGGGCTTTTTTTAGTGCATCATATGCAGCGTCGAGCTTCCCTGTCGGATAGCATCCACAGAGCCCGCAGGTACGGTTCTCATCGCAGGGAAAGGGACAGCATTCGGCATTTTTCAGGCCGGCAATTTCAATCAGGATGGTACCTGTCATGAAAGTAGTGTTGTCTCAGACGCTATTTGAGGGTTCGTCATTGAACAATCCCAAGAATACGTTTTAAAAAGATACCCCGCAAATCCCTACCTTCAGAGATACCTTACCTCTCCGGTATGATGAAGGGTGGCGNTGCCAGTGCTCCTGAACTGCTGATAAGTCCGGGTACTTTTGGAATTTTTACCTTTCAACAGCGATGAATCACCGTCGCTGATGCCCAGAAGTTTTCCTCTATGAATTAAAAACCCGCTGACCCGCCACTCCGTATGAATGCCACGAGCCGGGCAGGGTAAATCAGGTAAATTTCTCCTTCATCTTCCAAAACAAATGCCAACCGGTTCCAAAGCCGATCCGGCATCCCCATTTTTATATAGTATTTGCAGCAATCTCCATGCACAAAGAAACACTGAGGTTTTTATGGTCGTGGAACATGTTAACGGAAAAAAGAAGGGAAAAATCATGTTATATGCCCTGAGTACCTGCGGGTGGTGTGCCAGGACAAAAGATTTTTTACGGAAACTTGGCGTGGAATTTGATTATACCTATGTTGATCTCCTCGAAGGCAAAGAGCAGGACGACGTGATGAACGAGGTTGAGAAATGGAACCCCAACGGCTCATTCCCGACGCTCGTAATCAGAGACCAGAAAGGCATTGTCGGATTTCGTGAAGACGAGATCCGGGAGGCTCTGGGGGAATGAATCTCATCGTTGTTGACGAAAAAGAAGTTGACCTGACCTACATCATGCTCAAAAAAGAGGCAGAAAGCGGGGGTTATTTCCTGAACCCCGATCCCGAGTTCACAAAAAATCTCGTCCGGGGTCTCATGAAAAATGAGAAGCGTTACGGGTACCGGGCCTGCCCGTGCCGTCTTGCCTCAGGAAAAAAAGATGAAGATCTGGATATTATCTGTCCGTGCAATTATCGCGACCCCGATCTGAATGATTTTGGCGCCTGTTATTGCGCACTCTATGTCAATGAAGCAGTTGCCGGAGGAAAAAAGCAATCAGAACCGGTTCCGGAACGCAGACCTCCACGATCGGAACGGGGTAAAAAAAGACCCATGCCGACCGGATCCGCCTTTCCGGCTTCGACACTTGCGTTCCCGGTCTGGCGTTGCACGGTCTGCGGATATCTCTGTGCCCGGGAACAGCCTCCCGAGATCTGCCCTGTCTGTAAAGCCAAAAAAGAGCGGTTCGAACGGTTTATCTAGAGAATTTTCTTATTTGGTCATCGCAGATTTTTAACCCCTCTCCGGAAAAATCTTGGTGATTGTAAAATATCAGCCCTAAATAGAAAACACGAAATGTAAAACTCCGTCAATTGAAGTCAAATAATTAATCGCACGAGAAATTCGCTCTTGGGGGCTCCGCCCCCGCCGCTCAGGCTCCCCCCCTTTTCGATAGTGCTGTATTACCTGTTCTGGTGATATCGCAATGCGCCCCGTCCCCCTCGGGGGACAGGTGACGCAAGGGGGGCGATCATGCCAAAGGGTCTGTTTGTCACCTTATTTGGGGGCGGATTATTGATAATCACCAAAATCTTTACTGCCATCTCATTTATTAGAATCAACTCAACCGTGCCGCGGAGGCTCTCCCAAAACGTGATACTATCTTGAACGGGAATCCCGTCATCAGACGAAGAGAAGGTGCGGGATATACGATCAACCGCAAATCCATGCCGATGCGATTGTCCTGCCAATTCCTTTGTTTTCTTTAAACAGGCTCCAAGATCAGGAGCTCACGGGGAAGAGGATTTTTTGTTTTTTTTTAACCTTCTGGTAACTGCACTATCGTTAATAACTATTCAGGCACATTACATATGGAAATCATGAAGGCGGTTCTGGGTCTCGAAGACGGGCAATTTGTGGTTGGTGAGGGATTTGGTGCTGAAGGGGAAACATCCGGTGAACTTGTCTTCACTACGCAGATGACCGGGTATATGGAATCCCTTACAGACCCGAGTTATTTCGGTCAGATCCTGATGTTCACCTTCCCCCAGATCGGCAATTATGGCGTTGACCGACAGAATTTCCAGAACCCGCAGGTATGTGCACTCGGCTGTGTAACCAGGGAGATCTGCGAAAAACCTTCAGCCAGCCCTTCGATTCGATCTTTTTTTGAGGAGCATGGTCTTCTGGGGATGTGCGGAGTTGATACCCGTACACTGACCATCAGGACCCGGGTTCATGGCACGATGCGGGCAGCACTCATTGCAGGAAGTGATGATGGAATCTCTGCAGTACAGCTCGCCCGGAAGACACCCTCGATTTCAGCTATCGTGCCTATCCCGGAAGTCTCCTGTAAAGAGGCATATCACGTTCCCGGCAGCGGAAAGCGGATTGCCGTTCTTGATCTTGGGATAAAGAAGAATATGATCACCAGCCTCTCAAGGCGGCACGGGGATCTGTATGTCTTTCCCCACAACGCAACTGCCGATCAGGTTCTCGCCTGCAAACCCGATGCCTTTCTGATCAGCAATGGACCCGGGGATCCAATGCAGGCAGTCCATGCGATAAAATGTACCGAAAACCTGCTTGGCCGGTTGCCGATCTTCGGGATTTGCATGGGTATCCAGGTTTCTGCACTTGCTCTCGGGGGAGATACCTACAAACTCAAATTCGGGCACCGTGGCGCCAACCAGCCGGTCCGGTTTCAGGATGGACGGATCTTTATTACAACCCAGAACCATGGGTTTGCCGTTGACGCGGATACCCTGCCCGAAGGTTGCTGTATCTCGTATACGAATGTAAATGATGGAACCCTGGAAGGATTCGAGAACAAAGATCTCGACCTGACTACCGTACAGTTCCACCCCGAAGCGCATGGCGGACCACGCGATACGGAAGCGCACTTCTTCGATGCATTGTTCCGGAGGATCTCCTGATGCCAAAAAGGGCAGATATTAAAAAAGTCCTTATGATCGGCTCGGGTCCCATCCAGATCGGTCAGGCTGCGGAATTCGATTTTTCAGGGTCCCAGGCATGCAGGGCACTCCGGGAAGAGGGCATAAACGTAGTACTGGTCAACTCGAATCCGGCAACGATCATGACCGACCCGGAAATGGCCGATGAAATTTATATCGAACCTCTCCGGGCGGATGTGATAGCAAAAATTATCGAGAAGGAGAAGCCTGATGGCATCCTGTCCGGAATGGGAGGGCAGACCGGGCTCAACCTGACCGCGGAACTGGCTGAGATGGGAGCCCTCGCAGGAGTCGAGATCCTTGGTACTCCCCTTGAGGCGATTTATAAGGGCGAAGACCGTGAAAAATTTCGCGATCTCATGAACGACATAGGTGAACCTNTCCCAAGGAGCATGATCATCAATTCGCTCAACCAGGTCGATGAGGCAATAAAAACCATCGGGTTGCCGGCGGTTGTCCGCCCCGCTTATACGCTCGGCGGT
>JGI20214J51650_10002784_pt1 | contig 10984 bp, 10 predicted proteins | sample WetSurMetagenome_FD_51650 | JGI IMG/M metagenome (IMG submission 51650)
CAGTAGTTTTCCTCTTGAGTTTTTCGANAGCTGCATATTCCAGTTCAGTGGCCATGAGCTTTCTTGGAGTAGTTGACCAGGCGACCGACGAATCCGGTCTGATCGGTGACAAGGTTCACCCTGGAGACAAGATAGAGGGCTCTATAGTTTTCGATTCTGATTCATCGGTTGCACGTGTCTACACCAGCGGCACAGGCGAAACACAGTATTTCTTCGACACACCCCCCTATGGAATGAATGTCACGATAGGGTCTTTGAACTTTCACACTGTTCCGATAGAACGATATGATGGTGATTTCCTGCTTCAAGTCTCTCGGAATCAGCAGGATGGCGAAACTTCAACTGGCGGTGACAGCCTCATATTTGTTAGCTACGGGACAGCGACGAATGCTCACTCAGTCTCCGGGGTCTTGTTCATTCAATTAGATCTTGTGAACATGCAGGGTGGAGTACTCAGTAATGAGTCCCTCCCTGATGCTGCTCCGATCTCATCGGACTGGCCATTGAAGTTGTTTAGTATCCACTACTATCCTGATTCACCGAATTCCCCTGCAGCTTACGAGATATTAGGCACCATATCCCATGTCGGAGAATCCAACACTGTTCCCGTAGCTGACGCTGGGCGGGATCAAGTAGTTTTTGGCAAAGTCACTCTCGACGGCAGCCGGTCATATGACCCCGATGGCAAGATAGTGAGCCACACATGGATCCTCCACCACAGAGGAGACTCAGCCAATGATCGGCATGCTGAAGGAGTCAGCCCGACGATCTCACACTTGTCCCCTGGATTCTATGATGTGATTCTCACAGTCAGAGACGATGACGGTCATGTTGACACCGACAGGATGCTTCTTGCCGCTGCCGGACAGTGTGACGAATGGCCAAACCCAAATGGCGCTCTGACGGTAGAGAGCTTCAAAATAGTTCAGAATAAGAAATCAGGGGTTACAACCACCAGCATGTCAGGTAATGCTACCCTCCCTGCGATTTTCCCTAAGAGCAAAGTTCGATCTAGAATTACGATAGAGCTTTTCGATGTGCTCAGCAGGGGAAGAGATTGCGTATTGTCTGAAGAAATGACACTACATGTGACAGAGGCCGGAAACAAGCTGGTGATTGGTCAATGAAGCACCCCAAAGGTGAAACGTAACGCTGGCTTTTCCTGTCTCCGAGCCCGCCCCTTTGCTGCTTCTCGCTTCAGGGTTGGCGGGGCTGGCAGGAGACGGAAAGCTGATACGAAGCTGGCTTGGAGACCCATGAGGCCCAATAGAATTCGCTTCCCGCAAGATAGGCGCAAAGGCAAGGACAGGCGAAGTCATCTCGACCAAGGCTATCTACTCAAGACCGGTATCGAGAGGAGGAGTGGCTCGGAGCGAAGAACCCTCGGAGAGAGGAGATGGAACTGGATCAGGGTAGACAAGTGGTCGAGCGTGGGGTTGCCGCATTCAGAATATGCGACCTACTTCAGACCCAGGTTCAGTGGGAAACGAGGCGAGTAAAGGTGGGGAGGCCTCTCCCCTAGCCCCTCCCACCAGGGGAGGGGAAGTGGGCTCGGTAGAACCTAGCCGGGTCCTGCACCAGAGGAGGAGGGTTTAGCCACAACTAAAGAACACCGATATCACGGCCATGATTTGCGAGCGGAATACCGCTTTGACTACAGGAAGGCCAAACCGAACCGCTTCGCTACCCGCGCTGCGAAGGCCCCCCTTGTGGTCATGCTTGATTCTGATGTTTCCAAAGTGTTCCGAACGCCAGACTCGGTCAACGCCGCCCTCAGGGCACTTATCAAAGCAGTTCCTTCGGCCAAGAAACCCAAGAGGGTGCAGGCTGGTTCGAAGCGTGGATGAATCACTCCCGAAATGCCAGCTCAGAGGGACGAACATAGGCGCCCTCGTTGAGCAAATCCGGATGCCTACTTTTTCCAACTGAACAACGAAAAGAAACTTACAATAGCCGCCTCTTTCCAGGCGGGATCAATTCCCTCTATCCGCGCCCGGTTCTCGTAGGCTTGCAGGAGTGTCTCTGCCTCTTGGCAGCGCCCACCATTGTCTTTTGTTCCTCCATCCCTGAATAGACCAATGGGTTGCTGTCGTTCAAAAGAGGATTTCCCGGGAGGATTTGCCTGGTCACGAGTCGGCATTTTGGTGCGGTTTTTTGTGATGGGAGCAACAGGGGGAGTGAAGCGTGGTAAAGAAAACCGAAGAAAAGCATGAGCGCAGCCGAAGGGAGGGAGAAGAGAGGAGCCGCCTTGACAGAGGACGCCTATTGCCATACAATGCCAACCGATTTCTATCCAAAATCGAAAGAGATGTTGTCTATACGGTTTTCCTGGAACACCCAATACTTAATCAAGGCAACCGAGGCCTCAACCTGTTTGTTGGGAGGCGAACATGAAAAATGACTTTATGGAGAGAATCTTTTCCCACCCTGATCTGAGAGCCGGGGAGCCATGTATAAAGGGTACTCGTATCCCGGTAAGTGCGATTGTCGCAAGCTTCGCCGAAGGTTTGACGAGGCAGGACATCCTCAAGGAATATCCCCAACTCAAGGATGAGGACATCACCGCAGCGCTGCTGTATGCCTCTGAATCGGTGCACCAAGAATCCGTATATGCCATGGGAAGTTGACCTTGAAGATAAAGGTTGATGAGGATTTGCCTAAAGCGGTTGCGGAATCTATCCGCAGAGTGATTCCGGACGCTCTAACCGTAGTGGACGAAGGGTTGTCACGTATATTGGACCCTGGCCTGTGGGACACCGCTCAAAGGGAAGGCCGATTTCTTATTACAGGCGACAAAGCTTTCGCGAATATCGGAAAATACCCGCCGGGAACCCACCACGGAGTATTACTTCTCAGACCCAATGAAAACGGCATTCTGCAAATGCTCAAATTGATCGATGATGTCCTGAAGATCAGCAACTTCAGAGACCTCTCAGGATGCATTGCGGTGGCTTCACCGGGGCGGCTGAAAGTCAGGCGGCCGAAGACATAGGTAGATTGCCGTTTTCGTCCCTCCAAATGAAAACATACTGTCAAGGTAGCCACCCCCTTTGGGGTTACACGGATTGCACCCAGAGACCATCACTCGGGGTTCCTGAGATCCAGTAGAAATATATACCAAGAGATGCTTCAAGAGGCGCACCCGTGGCTGAAAAGTCGCTGCCTGGAGGTCATAGGCTCGTGTCATCAAACTCACTCCCAACATGCTCACCAAGCCGACGACGGGACTAGCACTAGCAAGTCCCAGAAAAATTGTTAAAAGATACAGGAAGGAAGCGAAGATGATTCGGGACAAAGACCAGAGAGGCGCTATGACGATCTTTCGGGCCCTAGCGCACAGAAACTACCGGCTTTTTTTCAGCGGCCAGAGTATCTCTCTCGTGGGTACGTGGATGCAACAGATCGCGACGAGCTGGCTCATATTCGATCTGACCCACTCCGCATTCCTGTTAGGGATCGTAACCTTTGCCAGTCGAATCCCGACATTCCTTCTGGCTTCCTTCGCAGGTGTCCTGGTCGATCGATGGAATCGCCATCGAATCCTGGTGGTCACCCAAATCCTGTCCATGATTCAAGCCTTAGTTCTAGCCTTCCTGGTTCTATCCGGCAGAATCGAGGTATGGCAGATCATCGGTCTGAGTTTAATTCTTGGTCTCATCAACGCCCTCGACATTCCAGCACGACAGGCCTTCGTCATCGACATGGTGGAGACAAAAGAGGACCTAGGCAATGCGATTGCCTTGAATTCGTCAATGGTCAACGGAGCACGATTGATTGGTCCCTCCATCGCAGGATTGCTGATCGCGACGCTGGGTGAAGGGGTTTGTTTTCTCCTTAATGGTTTGAGTTTCATACCGGTTATCGCATCGCTTTTGGCGATGAAGATTAGACCTGATGTAAGAACACAAAGGACCACGAACGTTTTACAGGGACTCAAAGAAGGAGTGCACTACGCCTTTGGTTTTCCGCCTATCAGGGCAGTGCTTTTGCTCCTGGCGTTGGTGAGTTTCATGGGGATGCCTTATACAGTGCTCATGCCCATTTTCGCCGAGCAGATTCTCCACGGTGGGCCGCAGGCCCTTGGTTTTCTTATGGCGGCGACAGGTGTGGGCGCTTTAGCGGGCGCCATGTTCCTTGCTTCGCGCAAAAACGTTCTCGGGCTAGGGAGAATCATTGTTTTCGCCTCTTCTGTTTTCGGATTGGGACTCATTTCATTTTCGCTTTCCCGTGTGTTTTGGCTCTCCATGGTCCTCATGCCGATCACAGGCTTTGGAATGATGGTCCAGATGACGTCGAGCAACACGATTTTGCAAACCATCGTCGAGGAGGACAAGCGAGGCAGAATCATGAGCTTCTACACTATGGCTTTCATGGGGATGGTCCCCTTCGGAGGTTTGTTTGCAGGCAGTGTGGCGCATAGAATTGGAGCGCCGGCAACGGTCGCGATCGGAGGAATTGCCTGTATCGTCGGCGCAATCGCCTTTGCCAGGAAACTCCCTTCACTCAGGAAGCTGGTCCGCCCCATCTATATTGAAAAGGGTATTATTCCTAGAGCGCCGAATCCGGCTGACACCGCTGACGGACTCCATTGAGTCAGTTTTATTGCGCCTCTTTCAGCTCCTCCGCCATAGGGTCCCTTCGCGGGAAACGAAAGGTTCCGCTGCATCGTGTCCGGCGGGAGACCGGATCAAGATTTTGATATGCGAGACGTAAGCTGGACCTCCCTACTTCCGCTTAAGCTGCCTTCAGCAGCGCAATGGTCTGCCCACCACGGTCTGGGTTCCTCCATTTCTGAAAAGAGCAAAAGGCTTGGGATCGTACAAGAGGCAAATCCCCCAGCGAGTTTTATCTGTTCACGAGAGGGCATGATGAGGTATTATCGACTTCTGAGAGAAACCCATGTAGGATTCTTGATCGTGATGATGCCAGGGAAAGCTGACGAACCGGTCATGGTGTTGAATTCGGGTGGAGTTTAGTCATAGAGTTTTCGAGACGAAATGCCGGAGATAAAAGAGGCGTTGACGGTTGTCATAGGAGGAGGTGGCGCATGCGCTTTGCGGTCTTGAATGGAAGTCCAAAAGGTGATGTGAGCGTGACCATGCAGTACGTCCGGCTTATTCAGAAGAAGTATCCAAGCCACGAGTTCCTGATTCACAACATTTCCCAGCGCATATCAAAGATTGAAGAGGACGAAGGCGCTTTCCAGGAGGTCATCCGGAGCATCGCGTCTGCCGACGGAGTTCTTTGGGCTTTTCCCCTCTATTACTTTCTCGTCCCCTCGCAATACAAACGTTTCATAGAGCTCCTTTGGGAAAGAGGTTCAACTGGAGCCTTCAAGGACAAGTACGCTGCAGTCTTCTCCACCTCGATCCATTTTTTCGACCACATCGCGCACACCTATTTAAATGCTGTATGCGACGATCTCTCCATGCGCTTCTTCGGCGCGTTCTCTGCAGACATGTATGACCTGCTCAAGGAGAAAGAAAGAGAAAGATTGCTGTCCTTTGTTTCCGCTTTCTTCGAGGCAACCCAGAACAAGGTCCTTACTCTGAGAAACTATCCGCCTCTCATTCCCATCAGCCTGCAGTATTCCCCCAGTGAGCCAAAGGGGTCGCTTGATACAGGTGGCAAGAAAGTCTTGATCCTTCATGACGTCAAAGATCCTCAATCCAACGCGGGCAGGATGATTGATTTTCTTCACAAGAAACTCGCCGGCAAGCCGGAGCTTTACAACCTTTTTGAGGTTCACATCCAAGGCGGCTGCCTGGGGTGCATTCAATGTGGGTATGATTACCAGTGTGCTTACACGGGAAAGGATGATTTCATCGAGTTTTACAACACCAAGTTGAAGACCGCGGATATCCTGATCTTTGCAGGGACCGTTGTGGATCGATACCTCTCCTCAAGATGGAAAGTGTTCTTCGACAGGAGCTTTTTCAACACTCACACGCCGTCCTTCGCTGGAAAGCAGATTGGATTTATCCTCTCTGGACCTCTGGCCCAGTTGCCGCATCTCAGGCAGTTCATGGAAGCGTACACCGAAATGCAGCAAGCGAACCTTGCCGGAGTGGTGACGGATGAATCCTCCGACTCGGCCCAGTTGGACGAGAAGCTAACCGCCCTGTCCCACCATCTCCTGGATTGTGCTTCAAGGGCTTACATCAGGCCCAGGACTTTCCTAGGCGTGGGTGCCATGAAGGTATTCCGGGACGACATCTATGGGAGGCTTCGATTTCCCTTTCTGGCCGACCATAGGTACTACAAGGAACACGGTCTGTACGACTTCCCCCAGGAGCACTATCGGGCTCGTGTCAGGAACGGGATTCTCGGACTTCTCGCTCGTATTCCCTCGTTTCGAAAGGAAGTTTACAAGAAGCGCATGAAAGGGGAAATGATCAAGCCATTGAANGATTTCATCGATCAGCTCCCTTAGTGCCTCCAGGAGCGTCATAATTCCAGTGAAAGCGGACAAACCGGTTATCGTGCTGGATGTGGGCGGGGTCCTCGTTGGCTTTGACCTCAAGCCTTTGATTGGCGCCCTCTCAAGTCATCGCGGAGACAAAGTCACACTCCCTTCACTGTCACACATTGATAAACTTTTTTTGCCGGTTCAGACAGGAGAGTCCTCCATGGATGACATTGTTCCTGAGCTCAACGCCTCTCTCGGCGTTTCAATGTCCCCTTCCGAATGGCATGCCCTCTCCTGCTCTGTTTTCACCGGCGAAGTGCCGGGCATGAAAGAAATCCTTCTTCAGCTCAAAAAAGATTTTTTCCTTGTAGCCCTCACCAACACCGTAGAGGTTCACTGGGCCTTTCTTCTGAAGACCTATGATATTCTCAAGCTCATGGACGGCACCATTGTTTCGTATCTGGAGGGAGTGGCAAAGCCCGATCCCGCGATATACAAACTGGTCGTGGACCGGTACTGTGACGGGGGGCCGCCTCATTTTCACACCGATGACCTTCCGGAGTATGTGGAAGCCGCCCGGCAAATGGGCTGGCGTTCCGAGGTGTTCCGGAGCCCACTACAGTTCAAGAACGAAGTCCTAAGAACTCACAGTCCCTAATGAGGAATTGATCAACACAGTGAAGCTCCCCGCGCTCCCGCGCGGGGCATCTGTGGCAAAGCCAAGCGGAACTCCGCCGAAGCCACCCGTCTTCGCCCTACGGGCTACGCCGCGGTCGCCTGTCGCCATTCCTCCCCGTGCTTCCACAGGGGCATCCTGGCGAAGGCGAGTAAAGGCCACAACCTGGTTCTCAGTCGGTTTTGGGGAGGCCTTTCCCCCTGGACCACAGGGAAGCAAGGAGCAGACCGAAGCTCTCAACAAGATTCAGCGCGTTCAAGGTAATCCTTTATGAGCGGATGTCGGTTGAGGAGCCTCGCCTCGTCCATAGACCAATAGGAATAATTCTCCGGGTTCTTCTGGATGCCGGACAGAAACTCCTTCCATGATATCCATTGATAGGATTCAACCTCCTCCTGATTGGGCTTCGGCTCATCGTATGTGCGGCCGAAATAAACCGGACAGATTTCGTTTTCCACAATGCCCTGAAAGGGCGGGGCTTGGTAGCGATAATCCGGAAGCGCACACACCAGATCGGTCGCACCCATCCCAAGCTCATAGTCGAGCCGCCTTCTGATGGCATCCTCTATCGGTTCATTGGGACCGGGGTGACCACAGACACTGTTCGTCCATACCCCCGGCCAAACTTTCTTGGTGAGAGCCCGTTTGGTTATGAGCAACTGGCCTTNTCGGTTGAAGATAAAGCAGGAGAATGCCAGATGGAGAGGTGTCGAGCCATGATGAGCGCTNAACTTTTCAGCCGTTCCAATNGGCTCGCCTGCGCTATTCACCAGGACAATGAGTTCTTCGTTCTTCATCGCTCAAGAATATCCATTGTCCACCCATCATTCCACCATAAAATGCCTGAGGGTTGTAGTCGAAAACGAATCGGTAACGGCTGAAGCGGTCGTCATAACNCGCACTAGCCATCGGGGTCGGGAATTGTTATTGTGATAAGTAGCGATTCAACCGGGTATTTTTGAGTCGGCCTACCCCGGGTCCTGAGGGGCTACTGGCGAGGGAAACGGGATGAAGATTCACCGGCTATACGTACTCAGCCTTTTTACTTTGCTCATCGTCTTTGGGCTCACCGATCCATGCTTTGCCTTCCGATGCGGAACGGAGCTCGTGGATGAAGGGGATAGCAAGAAGGAAAAGGTGAAGATTGAGGAGTGGNCTTACAATCCCGGACCGACCGAGTTCATTCGTTATCTGAGATTTGAAAACGGCATACTCACGAACATATCGACCGGGGACAAAGGGTTTTAAGGCTAAAGATCTGTTTTTTTGGGTTTGACTAATGATGGGGAGTGGTTAGTATAATTCATGGCGCAAACGCCCGGGAATTGGAGATTGGGTGATCCATGGTAAGAAAAGCGTCGATTCATCGGAAAACCAAGGAGACGGAAATTCATCTGGACCTCAACCTGGACGGCGCCGGGATCTCTGAAGTCAGCACAGGCATCCCCTTCATGGACCATATGCTCACCCTCATGGCCGCACACGGCTTCATGGACCTGAAAACTGCGGCAACCGGCGACACGCAGGTCGATGATCACCACACCGTGGAAGATATCGGCATCTGCCTCGGAAAAGCGATCCACGACGGCCTTGGAAAAAGAGAAGGTATTCGGAGATACGGTCACGCGATGGTCCCCATGGATGAGGCTTTGGCCAGGGTCGCACTNGACATTTCCAACCGACCCTTTCTGGCTTACCGGGTCGTCCTGAAAGACAGCAAAACCGGCACGTTCGACGTGAACCTGGTCCGGGAGTTTTTCCGGGCCCTTGTGGTTCACTCAGGGATCACCATGCACGTGGACCTGGTCTCAGGAGACGATCCCCACCACGTGGCCGAATCGATTTTCAAATCCTTTGCCAGAGCCCTGGATCAGGCTTCAGGCCTTGAACCGCGTCTTGGCGGCGCTGTGCCCTCCACGAAAGGTCTTCTCTAGCCTCGCCTCCAAAGGATGTGACTCTTCAGCGAAAAGAGGGAACCATGGTCAAGGTTGGCGACAAGCTCCTCACAAGCGCTATNCTTGTTTTGACCGTCCTGATTGGATTTTCCTGCCAGCTCCAACAGGTCCCCAAAGAGGATAAACCGGCTGTGCCTTCATTGGACACCATCGTTGTTATCGGTTTTCGGCCGGGTCTGGCTTCCGCCAAGACCCCTGGTATGGTGCGCAGTCCGATTTCCGGCGCCGTCTTTTCAGCGGAGGCCGTGNCCGAAGAACNCGCCAGCGGTCTTTCCGACTCGCTTTTTGAAATGTTGACCAAGCAGGACAACCAGAAGTGGGTGCCGCCCCGGGAAGCCGCCTCGGCCTTTTCCAGTCTTGCCTCCTCCAACCCCACGATGACGGACAGAGAGATNTACGTCCAAATCGGAAAGACCCTTTCTGCCGAGGGGGTGCTGGGAGGTCACGTGTACCGCTGGCGCGAGCGAGAAGGAACAGAATATGCAGCGAGCCGGCCTGCCTCTGTGGCCTTTGACCTGTATCTCATCAGCGTCGGGGACGGGGCCATTCTGTGGAAGGCCAGGTTCGACAAGTCTCAAATCTCTCTCAGCGAGAACCTGTTCGACATCCAGACCTTTCTCAAGGCAAAGGGCCGGTGGATGACGGCGGGTGAGCTGGCAAATCTAGGGCTCACCGAGGTCGTCGAAACGTTCCCGAGGGGAGAAAAGGAAAAAGAATGATCGTCATCCCTGCGGTGGACATCAAAGGCGGCCGGTGCGTGAGGCTCAAGCAGGGCAAGATGTCCGAGGAGACGGTTTACTCCGATGACCCGGTCCAGGCCGCCATGACCTGGTGCGCCAAAGGAGCGGAAAGGATTCATCTGGTTGACCTGGACGGCGCGGTGGGAGGAAAACGGGTTAACGCNGAGGCGATCAGGAAGATTGCGCGATCCGTGCCCGTACCGGTTGAACTGGGCGGCGGGATCAGGACCCTGGCCTCCATCGAGTTCTACCTCAAAGCAGGGGTGGAGTGGGTGATCCTCGGTACCGCGGCCTACAAGGACCCGAGCTTGGTGGAAGAGGCTTGCCGGAAATTCCCCGGCCATGTGATGCTTGCCATCGATGCCCGCGGCGGCCGGGTGTCTGTGGAAGGCTGGACCGAAGACACGGAGCGTTCCGCTGGCGAGGTGGCTCGGCCTTTTGACGGCCAAGGGATCGCTGCGGTCGTCTACACGGACATTCAGAGAGACGGAATGAGCGTGGGGCCCAACCTGCGTGCGACCGGAGAACTCGCAGGAGCTCTGAAAACGCCGGTGATCGCTTCAGGAGGGATCTCCGGCCTGGAAGACATCCGAAAAGTCATGACCCTCTCCAGCCTGGGGGTGATGGGAGTCATCACGGGAAGAGCGCTCTACGAGGGGACTCTGGACCTGGAGGAAGCGATTCGGGTGAGCAAAGAAAGTGAAATTATTTCTTGACTTTCTTATGGATTTTCTTATATTGGCAGTTTAACCTCCGGAGGATTGTCTTTGTCCACATCCCTTGTCGAAAAAATCGCNCAAGACCTCAAAGAAGCCATGAAAGCAAGGGAGGAGTTTCGGGTCTCTTGCTTGCGCGTGCTGAAGGCGGCCGTCACCAACGAACAGGGCCGGAGAACGCAACCGCTGAAGGACGAAGACGTCCAGGCCGTGATCCAGTCCCTGGTNCGCAAAGGGCAGGAGGCGGCCGTGGAATTCCGAAAAGGCCATCGCGAGGACATGGCCGCCAAGGAAGAGGGCGAGGTCAAGCTTCTTAGCGGATATCTGCCGAACCAGCTCGATCCCGGCGAGATTGAAAAGGTGCTCAAGGAGATCATTGCCGAGGGTTCCGCTTCAGGCCCCAAAGATCTGGGCAAAGTCATGAAGGCCGCCATGGGGCGGCTGGCAGGAAAGGTTCAGGGGAAAGAGGTCAACGAGATAGCCAAGAG
>JGI20214J51650_10002787_pt1 | contig 10975 bp, 5 predicted proteins | sample WetSurMetagenome_FD_51650 | JGI IMG/M metagenome (IMG submission 51650)
ATACAACTCCTGTATGGATGCCGATTGTGGAAGCGATGAAAAACCTTAAACCCGAAGGACGGCTTGTAATAAATGCAATTCGTAAAGAAGATACAGATAAGGAATATCTGACCAAAATCAATTATCCCGAGCATTTATGGATGGAAAAGGAAATTAAAAGCGTAGCTAATGTTTCCGTTTCGGATATAAAAGAATTTTTAAAAATCGCCGAAGAAATAAAACTCAAACCCGAATTTCAGGAATATCCGCTTGAAGATGCAAATATCGCTTTGCTCGAATTAAAGCAGAGGAAGATAAGAGGAGCGAAAGTTCTGAGAGTATAAAGAGCAGTTAGTAGAGTCTATAGAGTTTATCTTCCACTACAGTTCTGCGACCTAAGCTCGGATTAACAAGACTTTAGTAAATAGGAGAATTTGTCATATTACTATTTCTTTTTGGGTACGTCTTTTATATCCGGTTTTTCCTGTTTATTAACTTTTAAATCGTTTTTTTTCAGCTTTGCATCATTAATTTCTTTGAGTACCTGCAAATCTTCTTTTGTAAACTTCGATGAATTATTTTCGACACTTACATCCGTTGTTTTGGAAGGTACTTTTATTTCAGGAGATAGTACTTTTTGTAGTACATTCTTTTTTTCTTTAAGGCTATCTATCTGGATTAAATCGGTATTTGATTTAATGGGTTTTGATTCCAGGTTCTGGAGAACTGAATTTGTACTCGCCAAATACTCATTGTATTCATCATATTCTTTTTTTAATTCCTGTAAATAAATGTCCCACTTTTCTTTAATATCTTTTGAAATGCTAAATTTATCATAAAACCCTGCTACTTTATATTGTGCACCGATTGTATTATTATTAGCTATAAGCAAATCTACGAATTTATCATATTGGTCTAATTCCCTGAGCATAAGGTCTCTTTTCTTAAAATTCGAATCGACTATTAAAGCTACAACTACAATTAAAACAGAAGCAATGAACCATTTAATGTTTTCAATCCACATTTTCTGTCTATCTAGTTTCTGATTTAATTCTTCGTCAGCCATTTTTGTTTACTCCTTTTTAAAATTTTTGGGAAAATTACATATAGGTATTAAAGTTAAATTTATGAATTCTGCTAATTAATAACAATTCACGTTTTATAACGTTTCAAATAAAGAGAGGAAACATACGATATAAGACAGGTAAATTAAAAAAAGCTGTTTTTATAATAAATATATGTTAATAAATGATTTATAATGCATTATTATGCGAAGTCAAATAATAACAAATTATGTAAGTTACTTATATTGACTTTTGTATATATTTATATTAAATTACAAAAAATAAAACCTCCTGAAAAATATTGTCTCCGGTAGTATTTGATTTAATAGCAATATAGAAATATGCAATTGAAATTTTAAAAAACAATTTTGTTAATTAAAAATATACTATTATGACTATTAGTGACTATCAATACAAGGAAACTCTTTTCCGATGGAATAAACGAGAAAGTATCAGGAAAAGAAATATAGAATTAATAAGTAAAGGTAAGTATTTAGATGCAGATTCCAAAGAAAGAGTTCAAAAGTTTTTATCTCGCAGAGGATATACAGAAGAAGAGGCAACAGAAATAATAACTTCCAAAGAAAAAATGGCTACACTTGGTCTTGAAAGACCGGGAGTGGGAATGTATTTAAGTCTTGAAAGAGTTCTTGGGGAAGATGATTTAGTAGATGTATCATTTTTCCAACTGGGTCTCGCGGTGTCAAACACAATCGGTAAAGTATGGGTCTTTAGTGATGCTGGAAACTTGAAGGGATATGGAACGGGTTTTATGATTTCTCCTCATTTGATGATAACGAATAATCATGTGCTCCCTGATATTAGTTATGCAAAAAATTCAAAGATAGAATTTAATTACCAGCTTGATATTCAAAATAATCTTCTTAAATCGGAAATATTTCGTTTAGACTCTGTATCGTTTTATCATACGAGTAAAGAACTCGATTTTACAATCGTTTCTGTATTACCGGAAAGTTCGGATAGAGTTCCTATTTCCAATTTCGGATGGAATAAACTTTCCAAAGAAGTTGGGAAAACAATCGTTTCTCAATGGTTAAATATTATTCAACATCCAAAGGGGATGCCTAAACGGGTCAGCGTGAGAGAAAACCAGCTGATAGATGTTTTGGATAATTTTCTTCAATATAAAACAGATACTGCTCCGGGTTCTTCCGGCTCACCTGTATTTAATGAAAGATGGGAGGTGGTAGGAGTTCACCATTCGGGTGTTTGGGCAACCGATTCAAAAGGAAATAAACTTGACAGAAATGGAGGAATATGGAATAATAGTATGAGCGATGATGATATTAAATGGATTGCAAATGAAGGTGTGAGGATAAGTTCAATTTTAAAAAATTTAGATGAAGGAAAATTCGATTCAAATAAATTAAAATTAGTCGATGAAATCTATTCAACATCGGAATGTTTAATTAAACCAAAACAAAACATTATGGAAAAAGAAGATATTAATCGGGTTTCTGCTACGAACCAAGATGGAAGCGTCACATTTAATGTTCCGTTATCAATAACGGTAAAAATAGGTGGTACAAATTTAACAGTTGGTTCTAATATAGTAGAACAATCAAGAACTGTTACTAATGTAATTTCCGAAGATAAAAAGGATGATAAAACAAAAAACGATGAGGAAATATTAGAGCAGGCAAAGAAAGAGTTAGGTTCAAAAGATGGTGTATTAAATGTTCGTATGGGGTACGTATTCGAAAATGGCTGGATTACAAAAGAACGTGCAGTAGTGATTACTGTATTGAAAAGAAAATCAGACCAGGATTTGAAAAAAGAATGTATTTCTCCATTGCCCAAGAAATTTATGGGTTATAAGGTTGAGGTTACAGGACCGACTTTTGAGGAATTAATCAAACACCATCTCGGTAGTGAAAAATATGAATCTTATGATGAAATAATGGAAGAAGAAATAACATACGTTCCTCCCGAAGACGGAAAACTCGAAACTGTTGAAGCAAAGATGAAAGTAAATGCCCACGTAAGCCCGGAAGAAGGATGGAAAAACCTTGAACCGTTTTTATTAAATACCAAGAATAAATTAATTGTTGCTATGTATGACTTTGGTGCAAAACATATACTTAAAGCAATAGAAAAAGCTTCGTCAAATAAAGCTTTTCAGGAAATGAAACTCGCTATTCAACCGGGGGAAAGTCTGAGTACCGGTACGAAAAAAAATGATTTGAAAGACGAAGAAGTAGTTGACGAGCTTGGTAAAAAATTAAAAAAGAAATTTGGAAATGCATGGGTGAGTGTCGGTTCAAAAAAAGGATGGGTTACAACTTCTTATCATATAAAAGTTGCCGTAAGAGATAGTTCTGCTATTTGGCTTTCAAGCGGGAACTGGCAGTCTTCAAACCAGCCTGATTTAGATGAACTGAAAAAAACAAATTCATATATGTTAACTCATTATAACAGAGACTGGCATATTATCGTAGAGAATAAAGAACTTGCTAAAACTTTTGAAAAATTTATCTTAAATGATTATGAACACAATAAAGATAACGAACTCGGGAAGAAGAAAAGTGAAGACGAAGAAATGAGTTTTCTTGTTCCCGATACTGACGAAGCTATTTCAGAAGAAGCCACGAAGAAGGAATATAGTACATTTATACCTTTCAGCGAAGATAGAGTATTTAAAGTAACACCGATTCTTACTCCGGATAATTTTTATGATGAGGTAATCAAACTTGTGGAAAGTGCTGAAAAAGAATTATTAATTCAAAATCAAACATTCAATGCACCAAATGAAAATCAGGAAAAACTTGAAAAATTAATTAGTTTAGTTTTGGATAAACAAAAAGCCGGTATCGATGTAAAAATAATTTTCCGAAATATAGGCGGTGCAAAAGTCAGAGAAAATCTTGAGAAACTTGTTGATATGGGGTTTGATGAATGTAAAATAAAAATACAGAAAGATTGTCATACAAAGGCTGTTATGGTCGATGGGGAAAGAGTTATGATAGGAAGTCAAAACTGGTCTGAACTTGGTATTACATTCAACAGGGATGCAAGTTTATTATTTTATGATGAAAAATTGACCAAATATTACCGTGAAATTTTCATCCACGATTGGGAAAATCTTGCAAAACAGGATATAGGAAATGAGAGTGTATCAACAGAAATCACAACAGATACGAAGAATATACCTTCCGGGATGAAGTTACTGTCCTGGAAAGAAGTGAAAGAGACACTGTAATAATTAGTGAAGTAGAAGCCGGGATATATTTTAGTACTGTTCTCAATCCGTAAACAAGCACGGGAGGGATTGAGAAGAGGAAGAGTATATTGATTTTTTTAAGATATTATTTATTGTTAATAACCTCTTTAATATTAATAACTTATCTGTACCGTAACATTTTTTTGCCAAATACGTAAGAAACTTATAGGTGGTATTTAACGTCTAAACAGGTATATTTCAATATTTTATTTCAGTTATTTTAGAAATATAAAAATAGTTTTTATAAATTAAATTCATGTGAGGGTGATATGAAAAAATTCTTTTTTACAATTTTTATTTATTTTCTTTTTGTGTTTTCGATATCTGCACAGGAAGGAATGTGGTTATTAAATCAAATCGATAAGCTCGACCTGAATAAAAAAGGTTTGCAACTTGATGTCAGTGATGTTTACAATCCTGAAAAGCCATCACTGTATAATGCGATTATTCAAATAGGCGGAGGTTCGGGATCATTTGTTTCTTCAAATGGTTTGATATTAACGAATCATCACGTTGCTTATACTGGGCTTCAGAGAGCATCGAGTAAAGATAATGACTACATCACAAACGGATTTCTTGCAAGAAACCGTTCGGATGAAATACAGGCATTGGGATACCGGGTAAGACTTTTAGTCGAAATGAAAGATGTTACATCACAGGTTCTTGATGCCGTGAAAGGTGTCACTGATGCAGGAGAAAGAAGCAATAAAATAACAAAAAAATCGGCTGAAATCTCGGATGCGGCTACGAAAGGAAATGATGATTTAAATGCAAATGTAACTGAGTTGTATGAAGGCAGGCAATATATACTTTTTGTTTATAAAATAATTAAAGATATCAGGATTGTTTATGCACCTCCTCTTTCAATCGGGAATTACGGAGGGGAAACGGATAACTGGATGTGGCCACGACATACGGGAGATTTCACTTATATGAGAGCATATGTTTCTCCGGACGGAAAATGCAGTGAATATAATCCGAACAATGTTCCTTATAAACCTAAAGTTTGGTTAAAAGCAGCAAAAGATTTTTTAAAGGACGGTGATTTTACATTTATTATGGGATACCCGGGTTATACAACAAGATACAGGTCATCGAATTCAGTTTCCTGGAATTTAAATGAAAACTACCCATTCTCGATAAAAAATTACAAAGAAGTAATAAATCTACTTGAAGAAACAACAAAAAATAGTCCTGAAGGTAAAATTCGAGTTGCCAACCAGATAAAAGGTATGGCAAATGCAATGAAGAATTATCAGGGTAAGGTAGATGGAATGAAAAAAACAAATTTCCTTCAAAAGAAATATGATTTTGAAAATGAATTTATGAAATGGGTAAATAGTGATGCTATCCGCAAAGAAAAATACGGAGATATTTTAAAGAAGGAAAAAGATTTATATATGAATTTGCTTGACAAGACAAAGAAAAGGGATAATGTTTTTGGATTATTCCAGGGATTAGGCGGTACTCATATAGCCACTGCAACTAATATATATTCAATTGCAAATCAATTGGCTAAACCTGAAAGTGAAAGACTCCCCGGTTATGAGGATAAAAATATTGAACAATTCAAAAATAATATGCAATATATTTATCTTAATTATTTCGAACCATCCGATAAAGCTATGTTTTTACGGGCACTGAAAATGGCGAACGAACTTCCTGAAGGTCAAAGGATAAAAGGACTTGAATATATATTTAGCGATAAATCACAGACAATTGAACAATTTGTCGATGACGCTTATAATAACTCCAAAATAAGTGATGTCGAATATATTAAAAATTTTGTCGGAAAATCGGTAAAAGAAATTGAAGATTTGAATGACCCATTCTTTAAAATAGCGGCAAGTTTGTATCCTGAAAGTGAGGCGATAAGAATTAATTTTCAGAATTTTTCAAATAATGTTACTTACTTAAGAAAATTTTATGTTGAGGCACTTTATGAATGGAAAGGTGAAGGTTTATATCCCGACGCAAACGGTACAATGAGATTAACTTATGGTAATGTAAAAGGTTATGAACCTGCCGATGCTGTTTTGTATTTTCCTTTCACAACACTAAAAGGAGTAATTGCGAAGGACAAAGATGAAGAACCATTTAATGCCCCGCAGGATTTAATTAATTTATACAAAAATAAAGATTTTGGAAAATGGATAAATCCCAAATTAAATGATGTTCCTGTTGCATTTACGCATTTAGGTGACATTACAGGTGGAAACAGCGGTAGTCCTGTTATGAACGCTAAAGGTGAATTAATCGGGTTAGCATTCGATGGGAATTACGAAGCAATGATTAGCGACTGGCAATATGATTATGATTTACAAAGGGTGATTTCAGTTGATATCCACTATGTATTATTCGTTACGGAAAAATTTGCAAAAGCGGGATTTTTGCTCGATGAAATGGGAGTGTCATATTAAAAAATAGAATCAAAAAATAAAATTGAAAAGCCCCGGAAATTTTTTAGGGGCTTTTTTTATTGATTTTTAAATTTTATACAATAGAATTAATCGGCAATTTGAAATTAGAATCATTTTGAGTATTCAACCTGAAAGATTTACATTAATTTATTTATTTATAATTCTTAAATAAATTATTATATTAAAATATAGTTTTTCCGGATTCATGTTCTTTAAAATATTTATAACACTTCTTTCTTAAAAAATTATTGAAATCTAATTTATATTTATAATAATAATTGTTATTAGATAAACAAATAATATTAATAAGAAAATATACACTTCTATATATTGAGAGAAAAATGGTTTAAACAATTTAGAAAATAATATGTAATTATCTAAATAAATTATTTTTAATTAAAAATTTAAAAAAATGAAAACAAAATTATTTTTGTTTATTGCATTTTTAATTTCCTTCCAGATACAGAATCTATTCTTTTCGGATTATTCTAAAGCACAATGGGCACAATCAAATGGACCGACAGGCGGAACAATATATACTATATTTACTAATAGTTCTTATACATTTGCCGGAACAAACGGAGGTATATACATATCCACAAATAATGGTTCAAACTGGAATTTATCTAATAATGGAATAACAAGTACAAACCCTTATATTTATACCTTTGCTGCTTCCGGTTTAAATATTTTTGCCGGTGGATTTGGTATTGGCGTTTATCTCTCAACAAATAATGGTCAGAACTGGACTGCCGTTAATAGTGGTTTAACAAGTTTAAATGTATATGCACTTTTTGTTACAGGAGGATACTTATTTGCAGGAACAACACCAAATGGTGTTTTCCGTTCTTCAAATAATGGTGCAAACTGGGTTGCTGTGAACAATGGATTGACAAATACAAATGTAACATCTTTTACATTGAACAGCGCCTATTTATTCGCAGGAACATCAGGAGGAGGTATTTTCTATTCTTTAAATTATGGTAGCAATTGGACTGCTTCAAACAGTGGATTAACAAATTTAACCATACATACACTTACAACATCAAGTTCATATATTACATTTGCCGGGACTTCGAGTGGAATATTTCTTACTACGAATTGGGGTACAAGCTGGGTTCCTGCTAATACAGGTCTAACAAATCTATATATTAATACTCTCAATGTATTGGGCATGAATATATTTACAGGAACTGCTGGAGGAGGTATATTTATTTCATCAAATAACGGAACAAATTGGAATGCTGTCAATAATGGTATTACGAATTTAAATATAAAAGCACTTGGAGCATCATCATCAAATATATTTGCCGGAACAAGTGGCAGTGGGATTTTTCTTTCCACAAACAACGGAACTGTCTGGAATGTTGTTAACAACGGAATATTAAATATAAGTATTAATGAATTTTTGGTTTATGGTGCTTATATTTTCGCAGGAACAGACGGCAATGGAATTTTTCTGTCATCAAATAACGGAACGAATTGGACTACTGTGAACTCAGGTTTAACAAATTTTACTGTTTATTCAATTGTTGCTTCAGGTTCTAATATTTTTGCAGGTATTTTTGGAGGCGGTATATTCGTTTCTTCGAATTTGGGTGCAAGTTGGGACTCTGTTAACAACGGTTTAACAACCCGAAATATTCTAACACTATTTATTTCCGGAAATTATTATTTTGCAGGAACCAGTAGTGCTGGTGTATTCCGTTCTACAAATAACGGTACGTACTGGATGGCTTTTAATAACGGTTTAACAAATCTTAATATAAATTCGTTTGCAATATCGGGTACAAATTTATTTGCCGCAACAGGTGGAGGTGTTTTTCGCTCAACAGATTACGGGCAAAATTGGACTGCTGTTAATAATGGTATAACACATTCCTGGATTTTTTGTTTAGCGGTTTCAGGTACAAAAATATTTGCAGGTAGTTCGGGAGGAGGTGTATACCGTTCATTAAATAATGGAGCAAGCTGGGATACTTTAAATAGCGGTTTGACTAATTTAAATATTACCAGATTAACTTTTTGTGGTACTGATTTATTTGCAGGAACTGAAGGTAACGGTGTATTTATGTCAAAGAATTTTGGGCAAAATTGGACTCAGGTTAACCAGGGAATGGGAAATTACACAATTAATGACGTAAAAGTTTCTAATATCTATCTTTTTGCGGGAACAAGTTCAAATTCTGTTTGGCGCCGCCCGCTTTCGGAAATGCTCGATACAGTATCTACTACTTTCTATAGAAATAATGTAAATAAAAATATTGGTGCTTACCAGAACGTTTATGATACTATTGATATAACGAATGCAAAATATACATCTCTTGATAAAATAATTGATATAAATATCAAAATAGATACAGTTCTTTTTACTCCCGATAATCAACTTGAATTTACTTTAATACATCAAAACATATATGATACGATTGTATACCATGTAGGAGGCAGCGGTTCGAATTTTATAAAAGCAGTATTAGACGATTCTGCTTCACTTCCAATAACAAGTGGAAGTCCACCGTTCAGCGGTACTTTCAGACCATATAGACCACTATCTCAGTTCAATGGTAGTGAAGTTCGTGGTCAATGGATACTTAGGATATATAATAATGGAAGTAATTTTAGATCCGGTGTGATAAAATCCTGGGGTATTACTGTTACTTATAATTCTCCTATTGGAATAAAAAATATTAGTTCGGAATTTCCGGATAAATTTTCATTATCTCAAAATTTTCCAAACCCTTTTAATCCCTCAACAACCATAGAGTTCTCGATACCCAAAAAGGAAATTGTAAAATTAAAAATATTTGACATTCTTGGCAGAGAACTACAAACATTAATTAATGAAAAATTAGAAGCAGGTGTATACAGTATCGATTGGAATGCGCAGGATTTTTCGAGCGGTGTTTATTTTTATAAAATTGAAACAGGGGACTTTAAAGATGTAAAGCGAATGTTGTTTATCAAATAGTTGCTATTATTATGGATATATTTTAAAGCTCTGAAAATCTTTTCAGAGCTTTTTTTTATGTTTTCATTGTATTGAAATAATGTTTTGAAAGATTTAAGTTTAAGTATGATTGAAAAACCTGTAAAAATAGCGGGAAAAACTTATTCACTATTCGGAAATTCCGATTCGACTGAAGATTTTTATAATTTTATAAATGATATTACAGACAGGTTATTAAAAAAATATCCCGATAAATTTCAATTACTTGACATTTTACAATTCTCAAGTAGGAAAAAGATTGAATATCAACATTTTATTGAAGAGAATATTTTTTTGAAGGAATCTGAATCGGTTTTTAAAACTTTTACTCCGGGAGCTGAAAAACTTGTAAAGGAGCAACCGTTTTATATATTCTGGAAAAGTGTGATGAAACTTAAAGAATGGCAGTATCATTTTTATATGCTTGAATTTATGCTTACGAATAGAATATATATTAAAGAATTTATAAAATGCAATGTCAAGATTGCTTTGTTACCTCACTGTTTAAGAGATTTAACTAAGGATTGTAAAGCTGCAATGAACGGTTTTGACTACCAGTGCAAGCATTGCTCGAGGGAGTGTTTTATAAATGAAGCAAGTAAGATTCTAAAAGAAAACGGTATCGAACCATATATCTGGATGTCTGCAAATTTGAAAACGATGACAAAGAAAAATTTTATGGAGGAAAAATCACTTGGTGTTTTAGGTATAGCATGCATTCCGGAGTTAATAAGGGGGATGCGGATGTGTCAGAAAAAGAACATTCCCGTTGTTGGTCTGCCGTTAAATGCAAACAGGTGCGGGAGATGGATGGGGGATTTTTATCCGAATTCTATTGACATAGAAATGCTAAAAAATCTATTATGTAAATAATAAAAAAAATTCATTCCCAATATTAATTATTTGGAAATGAATTTTAATAAATGTAACTATTTAATATAATATTGAAATAATAAATATTACTTAATCATAAGCATTTTCTTTATCTCGATAAAATTACCTGCTTCAATTTTGTAAAAATAAACACCACTTGATAAATTACTTGCATCGTAGTTAACAGTGTAGCTTCCTTCGTTCAATTTTTCATTTACTATTGATTTGATCTCTTTTCCGATTTCATTATAAATAGTTATTTTTACAAATTCAGATTTTGGAATACTAAAACCGATATTTGTTGTTGGATTGAAAGGATTCGGGTAATTTTGTTTAAGTGTATATTCTGATGTTATACTTGCATTTTGTATGATTAAAGATGTCTGAACTTTTATAACACCCACCATTCCCA
>JGI20214J51650_10002788_pt1 | contig 10975 bp, 11 predicted proteins | sample WetSurMetagenome_FD_51650 | JGI IMG/M metagenome (IMG submission 51650)
GGGAGAGGCGTTCCAGACCCTCCCGATGATACGCTTGTTGAAACCGAAATCGACCCGGTAATATCAATACTGCTTGATCCAGACCCGCCGTATCCAGGGATGCCGCCGCCTGTCCAGTTAAATGATGAAGATAATAATGGCACATGCCCCGTTAGGCTAAATGTAGCTCCAGACGATGCAGGAAGTGAAAATGCAGCCAAATTAGCCTGATTAACGACCTTGCTTTGGACGCCGCCAGATGCGCCAAGGGCTGTCGCATTGAATAGGCCGCCAGCGCTCGTAATCCGGTTAGCTGCAGTCCCGCCCATATTATCCTGACCTGCAGGAACGCGCCCACGAAGATCAGGAAGCCCAAAATTCCCCGCCGTGCATGTTCCGTATGCCGTCCCTATTTTTGAATATAAATTCGGATATTTCGTCGCTGAAACGCATGATCCGTCAGTAATCAAATATCCTGCATCTGCAGTTCCATATGCGGCAATCTGGATGCTCCCGACCGGGACACCAACATTTAGGCAATCGCATCCCCATGTACTCGCAGATGGATAATAGGTGAAATGGGCCGTTTGGCCATTCAGCGCGAGAATAACAGATGATTGGCCTGCGATCGTTTGCCCCCCCGGCGGGGAGATCGTGACTGGATACAGATTGAAATTCTGCGCGAGATCCTGAATTTCGATTGTCGCGGCATTGGAGCACGTTGGAAGCACTGCGGACGAGGCCGCTGGCGATACCGTGCGGATGATTCCGATCTGAGAATCATTGCACGACATCGCAAATGCGCCACTAGCGCTAATCGTTCGCGCCGTCGCCCCTATCGGGCTATATTCGAGCCAATTCGCCCCGCCAGCATCTGGATTGCTCGTGTTATTGTCTACCTGGCTGAACCAATATGCCCCCGGGACACCTGAAACGGTGAGCACCGACTGCTTCGGATACCCCCCGATCGATGTCGAGAATGAATTGTCATAGCCGACCGGGCCGCCTGCATTGGCCCACCTGACCCATCCAGAGATTTGGCACAAAACGCCATTGAAATCCTGCCCGAATGGCGGAATTCCGCCAGCTCCTGCCGGGAGAAATGTTATTGGTGGAAACCCGTCCGTCCAAGAAGCCCGGCCCGGTGAGATGCCGGTTTGAGTCGGGATCGGGATCGGGCATGTCACGTTTCCGCCCGGCGCCGATGTTGCCCAGATTGTTGGGATTTTTGTCGGAATATTGGAGTCGCTCAAAGCATATGCCTGATTTAGCAACGCCAAGAGCGACAAAACCGCCAGAAACGGGACTTTAATTTTGTTCATCCTCACGCCCCTTGAACGACATTTGCGAGAACGCCAGATGTGCGAGGTAAAACCCCGGATGTTTCAACAATCGCGAGCTGAACCGGCGTCAACGCGACCGGGAATGTATAGGTCATCGTTAAGTTCAGCCCATCCGCGACATAAACATTTCCCATATTTGGGAAAAGATTCATCAGCAACTGATTGATCGATGGAATTGATCCATCGCATATATTTGCCAGCGCCTTCGCTAATATCAACGTACGATATGCCGAATCTGACAACGTATAATTGTTTGTCGAAAGAACGCCCCCATAGAATGGCCCGTTGCCAAATGTTTGCCAACTAGACGCCTCTTCAAAACCAAGATAATTCCCCGGCGGGATCGCCAGAACGCGATTTACCCCGACAATCCTGCCCCATATGTCAAGACCATACCCAACTGCGGTGTCCACATTCCAGATTGTATCAAAAAACTCATCAAAATTCAATGTCGGATCAACGTATTGCGCCATATTTATGCAGATTTGGCTAAGTATCTGGCTATTGGAATATTGCGAAATTATCGTAGACCATGGATTGAAAGTTGGAATATCTCCGATTTGAGATACGCCAGCGACAAATGACCCAATCGCATTCGACCCAGGATTCGGATATTGGTATTGATCAGATTGGTATCCAATTGGAGAAACCCCAATTGAAAATGTGCCGATTGAATTCGGATATAACCCAGAGTCGTTTATTGGGCTCGGAGGCCCTGAACCTATCGGCATGGCTAAGTCACCGTCACGACAACGCTAGCGAGCGAAATTGCAGGATGCTGGTTAATATTTGCAGAAACCAAATTCACAGTCGCGGCGCATGTCGTGACCACGATCCCGCAAGTGACCGCTGCCCCAGATGCTGTCGTATCAACACTCGTCCCATAGACGCCAGCACCCCCCAAAATTCCAGAAATAAACGACGTGATCGTGGTCCCGCTCGGAATGCCGGATGCTGCTGAAATAACATCACCAATCCCAATCGTGCCGGTCACAGACGATGCCGTTATCTGGTTTGCCGCATTGCGCGTTCCTGTAAAAGTCGCGCCAGCGATTGTCAGACTATTGCTGATCGTATAATTTCCAATCCCTCCACTGCCGGTTCCGAATGCCGTTATGGTTGTCCCAACCGTGAACCCGGATAGAGAATCCAAACCGGATAGAAATTGACCGATGGCGAGCGTTCCAGACGTTACCGATTCAACGGTGAAAAGCGTTCCGACGACATATCCAACGACGACGGCTGAAGGCTGGTTATTCGACCCGACAAAAATAGATCTTATCGACGCCCATCCGCCAAGAGCGGCCACGACTGACGAATACGCAGCTGCATAAATAGTTGACCCTATCCTCGCCTGCGGTGGAGATGGCGAGTTTGTAACAGGCGCCGATGTAATCGTCGTAGAGGGCGTGTTTTGCGTTGTGCCTACCGTATAAGTCCCGGCGTTCCCCGTCCCTGTTCCAAGGCCAGAGATCGTCGTACCGGGGATAACGCCAGCTCCAGATATAGTCTGGCCAACGGCAATCGTTCCAGACGTTACATCCGTCACGGACAGAATATTCGACGCAATCGAACCTGTGAACACAGCTCCCGCATTGGCCCCATTGAAGGCGTTCACGATAGCTTCTTGAATTTGCGTCGACGCCGTGGCTGGCACCAATGTTGTATTGGCGATGCTAACCGCAAAATAAATTTGGAGAGTAGATGGCGTCTCCCATGTAATCGTATAGCTTGGCGCAGGTGGAGAATACGCAGAATTTGTATCAGTGACGACAAGACTATTATTCCCCAAATATAAGGGGATACCCGGCGGCTTTTTCCTAAAAATAGCGTCGGCAACCGATGCCGCTGCCCCGCCCGTTACCGCGACATACAATGTGTTGGCCGGAATAGTGACGCCTTGAATGGTTTCGATTGATGATGTCGGGTTATCGATGACATATGCATCAAGGACACCCGATACGCTAAGAAGCGCGCCCAACAGAGACGTGTTAGAATTGACAGCATTTGCGGCAACGGATCGCTGGCGCCTAAGTTCAAATTGTTGCGATCTCTCTGTGTTATTTCCAGCAGTACCGCCGCTTACCGTCGCTGAGTCCCATCCCGGGATCGATTGATAAATAGTAACCGCAGTCGGAACAGGAGTCGGCCCCGGAACTACCGCGGCAAATGTCAGAAGAATAGACCCTCCCGCGCTCGGCAATGTTCCTGCCTCAGTACACTGATATATATTTCCTGATGAATCCTTCAAAAGACCGTAGTTAGTTGGCCCGGCAGGAATTGTCGCACCTGCCCCAAAACATTGAACCTGAAGAGTCGTCGGTTCAGCCGCATTTCGTGTGAGATAATTTATTCTAGCTATGGCATCCTGCATTCGCCCCTGCGAATACGCGGGATCAACCTGTGTTGCAAAATATACGATCTCTTGGTTGCAATTGTTAACTACAGCGGCTAGAGTTGATGCAAGCTGACCCTGCGGTGTATTCAGATTAAAGTTGAATGTGACGCTATAGGCGGCATTATAATCCTGCTGCACGCCAGCGAGTACAGCCGGACCAGATGGCGCAATTGGGCCAAGATCCCCCCAACTTATGGTTGGAACATTCGTCGTCCCGGTGTTGGCCACTCAGACCCCCTGCGGCGCGATGACGGAGAAGTTGGACGCTGATACCTGTCCAGTTACGCTAACGATTTGCACCTGCCCTGAAACGATGCGATTCGTGAACGATGAAATATAGACGACGGCCGACGCAATACCTTGCACGGTCAACGCCGCGTCAATGAGTTTCTGCTTTAATATCGATAGTGTCGGCGTCTGCCCAAGAATTTGCTGAAGCCACGGAATGCCGATTGTCGTATCCCAATAAACCTCGCCGAGAAACGTCTTGATGGCCGATGCCGCATCCTGCGCGAGGCCGTAGGGCTGCGACGCGAGCGCCATGTTCCCGTTGCTGTCGACAACGAGATCCCAGCTTGCGGAATCGAGCAGCATCGTTGCGAGAGGCTGAGAAGCCATGGGCTAGGTCCCCGCTGTCGGCGCAGCTGTCGGCTGCTCCGTATCGCCATGGCTATCGGCGGCCTGCGTATGCGTATGGGTCTGCAATCCGACTTGACCAGCGCCGCCCTGACCCGCGACAATGGTTCCCGTCGCGGCGAGATTCCCACCAACGGTAAACGTCGCCCCGGACGGGGACGCTGTGACGGTGCCTGAGACTGCAAAGTTTCCATTCACGAGGAATGTTCCTCCGTTTGCCGGCGTCGCGGTAATGCCGGCCGAATTTGAGCTTATCACATTCCCGAATTTATCGGAAATATTGAAGCTCCCATCGTCTTTGAACCAAGCCGTTGCTTTCGGAACCTTGTTTCCAAATCCCCCGATATAAATTCCGTCTGAAACATTATATTTCCGATTTGACCCCGGATTGACCATCGGCGATTTGCCATCGGCCAACGCGCTTTTGAGGCTGGATATATCGCGGTCAGAACATGCGATGAATCCTATGTCTCCTACAGCAGGATCGCAGATGATCGCCCATGATGCGCCTTGGATGCGGAAATACGGAACACCATAGACAATTCCTTGCGGCGTCGCGTTGCCAGCTCCGTCAAGCTGGCTGATAACGAGTTGCACATCTACTGTCCCGCCAGACGGAGGAGATCCAGTTCCTGCGTGAACAGTTTTGACCTGACACGGTTTGATCGTATCAAGAAGCGCCATTCTCTGCCGGATGATAAAATCCAGCGCGGTAAAGTCTGAATTTGCATCCAGAGGATCTTGCTGGCCGACGCCAACGCTCCCCGCATTTGATATGCTGCTCATCGGCGGCCTCACGATGCTGGCGGGATAATTGCCTTCGAATACCCTGGATTATAAGCGAATATTGTACTGAGCCAATCTCCCTTTGGAAACATGCTATCAAGAGACAGATCTAGTTTATTTACAGCCCATTGGGTCGGGAATACCGAAGACCCCTGCTGCGATTGAGATGATGCAATCCCGCTTAATAGACTGCTCTGAACCGTGATCAGACTTCCAAATGAAATTTGTGTATTAAAAATCGTTTTTACGATAATCCCCTGCTGAGTAAATGCAGGGTATCCTACCATTCCGGTTTCGGCTGAAATTACTGGAATGTTTGGCGTTTTCCGGTTTCCACCCTTCGGCCAAATCGCGAGTAAATTGCCATTGAAAATTCCGTATTCAATTCCGGCGTGCTCTGCGATCTTATCGGCTTGGGTTTTGAGTGACCCAGAGAGATAGGGATTTGCAATCTGAACGGAAACGTTATTATTTTCAAATCCGACATTCATCTGGCGCGCAATTCCAGACATAATAGTGGCAACGTCAGTCGTCCCGGCAAAGCTCGACGAAATGGCTGGAGCCGTAGCGTTAGCGACACCGCTTAAGCACTCAAAAATAAATGGAACATCAGGTTGCGCAGAATAATCACCATATGCCGCGTAGATCGTTCCAGAAAACACGGCTGACATTCCAGAGACGGAGTCTCCGGCTGAAATTGTTAACGTATTTTTTGGAACGATATTAAAAACAAGACCAAGAGTTGCAAGCTGATTCATAAGACTTGGCGTCATACCCCAAATCTTCACTTGCGCGCGACCGTCTGCCGGGGCACCCGAGTTGCTTATTCTCACGCTTGCTCTTGAACCCGTCAATGTTACGGTATCAGTCCCGCTTTCAGAAAATGAATTCGGCTGATTCGTCTGTGTGTTTGACGCGAGTTGAACAGATATGGAAATAAGACGTTGGACAAATGACATTACCCCGAAACCCCTAAAACAGAGAGATCGGATGGAGAAAGATAGATAAGCTTAAACCTTGTTCCTAGACCCGTATAAACAGGGTCGGAACTACCTTGTGTATCAAAAAAAACGAGATCACCTGAAAAACCCAAATATGTATCCCTTACTATCCTTACGAGATTTTCACATAGAACGCTTGCTATTATCAGAGAGCCACCAACATATAGTGTGAGAAATAACCCAAATGGATATTGCTGTATATTTATAGTGCAGGCTTGGTTATCAAGCTGAACCTGCAATGTCATGTTTTGCAATGGCTGTAATGGAACGGTAATCATCTAATTAACGCCCCCTGATATAATGCTTTGTTGCGATGACTGATCCGTAGATTGAGATTGAACATTACCTAATGATTGCTGTCCAGCTTCCCCCGGCTGCTGCGTATTCGAAAAATCAGATGATGCAGACACCGGAACTTTCTTGAACCACATATCGACAACGATAAGCGTTGCACCACGATCTGCAGATCGGCGCCAATCGATATGTGTGACATTGCAGCTCGTAAACGTCATTTCCGGCGTCACAATATCGAAAAGAGAAAATGAGTTTGAAATCGCAAGGCATGTGCTTAGAAACCCCTGACGGGCTGAAGCGCCGCCACCATTCCCGTTTGATGCCAGCCGCATTTTTACGTCATACGGGAGTGTCACCTTGTCATATGCTTGGAATGCCCCGGCCTCTTGTGGATATGTTGAAATCGGCCAGTCTTGAGCAAATTCAAACTCAACTGTAGAAGCCGTAGTCGGGACTATATTAGATGAACCAACAAGAGAAGCCAAAGATTGAATTGTTGATAATGTGCTACCAATCGTTTGACTATATATGGATGCTGGTTGAATGACCGCATTTCCATCGAGATAAACCCCCCAAGTTGAGGAGTTTAAAACACTCAATCCTAAATCTATAGCATCAGAAAGGAGAAGTTCGATGGAAGCCATCATGATTGTCCATAATTGGCCGCACCAGCATAAAGACTTCTCTGAAGAGCTGGGCCTATTTCCTTCGCTATACCTGCAGCATCCGTGGCATGTGGCGCATTTATATTCACGCTGGCGACATTTATCGTCGTGGTTTTGGAATCCCCACCTCTCATTGAGGATTTATCATGGTTCAGAACTCTCGGGGCTTCTTTAGCTCCCGGCGACGGCAATCCTTGACGCGGCAATCCATGCCATCCATGCCAAGGCCCCCAACCTGTCTTGATCGCCTTGTCGAGGGAGAAGTCAATCTGTTCGCGCCATGTATTAGGGTCACGCAGATTCCCCTTGAATTCGTCACCCAGCCCGCCACCGACATGGAGCTGCATAGGCCCGAATGAAGTTCCCTGATCTCCTGTATAGTTTGACTTCCCCTCGCCGCGATAAACCCCGACAGCGACATTTGGGTCAATCCCTCGCTTGAGTGCGGCGGCGCGCAGATACGCTTCAATATCAGCAACGGACGCCGTATATCCTGGCATGACACCGCCATCCCCTACGCGAGCGCCAGCGGCCTGTGCGGCTTCCGAAGCGACTTGCGCGCCAGTTGCCGCACGATATGATTTCTCTCCGCTGGCGGCCCTCGCTGCTTCAGCAGCTTCATCCGCACCCTCTGGCCCATAAAACTTTTCGGCTATCCCGGGGAGACCCCAACTCCGCAACAAAGATCCCGGGCTACCAAATTTTGTAATCACATTATTCCGAAAAGTTGAATTCAGTTCCTTTCCTTTTTCGCTCTCCGGGGTTGTATTTATCCCCACAACGATAGCCTTGAACAGGTCGAGTATTTTAGTGAGAGCAGGCGCCAGCCATGTGACCAATGTGCGCCCTAGACTTGTCGCAGACTGCTCAAGAAGCTCTAATTGTTTCTGATATTTTTGAGCTTCTTCCGCGCTTTCCCGCGTCGTGACGCCAGCTTCCCGCGATGAGGAAATGTATTGCTCCATTGCCTTTCTGCCAAGAAGAGCAAAGTTAATCATATCCTGATTGGCGCCAGGGATCATTTGCAGAAATGCAGCCGCCTGTCTCGGATCCATTCCTTTTACTGCATCAGAAAGATCAAGCCATAATTGACCAGCCGTTTTTAGATTGTGATTTTGGTCATAGAGGCTGACGCCAAGCCGCGATAAAACCGGCAAAATAGAAGATTGCCCGGTCATGACAAAATTCATCATCTCGCCACTGAGACCGCCAAGCGCCGCATTAGCTGATTCGGCGCTACCCCCGACTTGCTTGATCGCGCCTTGCCACGCAGAAAGTTCGCTCGCGCTGACATTCATCGTCTTGGCGAGGCGGCCGGTTGATGCGTCTAGATTCGTGACGAACCCGAGAAATTCCTTCGCCGCCATTCCACCTGCAATAGCGCCAATCCCGAGCAATGCGAATTTTCTAATTTCCCCGAAAAGATCGAGAACTTTTGTTCCTTGGCCTTCTATTGACTTACCTGTCCGAAGGGCTTCCTGCTCAAATTTATTCATCTGATCAAGCGCGTCGCGCTGACCCTTGGAGAATTTTGTAGTGTCAATCCCAAGCTCAAGGACAAAACTGTCCAAAACGGAAGGCATTACTTTTTCTCCAGAGCCTTGTTAGCCACATGCTCATTGTGAGAATTGACCATATAGACCTCGATCAAATCATAAAGATCCTCAAGGCTATATTCGGTTCGAAGATCCTTCAACGTCACGAATGGGCGATCCATAGAGAGCGCCAAACCGATCAAAGGCGGCACATTCAGGTATTCGGCGAATCCACTTGCCGCGCCATGATCGCCGAGATCAAGCTCTTGACGGCTGCGGCCGGTGAAAAACCCGTGTGTACCCGTAAGACTTCAGATCGCAGCCAAAGCCTTGTTCCAACTTCCTCAATATCGTCAGGGCTGACGATTGATGTTGCAACAATTTGTCCCGTTGACGTGTCTCTTGCCTTTGGATCACGCACGATCTTCACGCATTCAAGCAATCGGTCGAGAATTGGAATAATCTCCGAAGCCTGCATTTGCCCGCGAAGAAATGTGTTAATCCCTAGGACAAATATTGCCTCCATTCCGAGGCCAAGCATCCGCGCCGTATCAATCTGTCCGCCGCCCCGATTATAGGCAAGCAAAGCGCTCATGGCCCATTTCTCGGCTTCGCTTGCGCTCCACTCCGTTATCTGGAAATATTTCCCAGCATCCCGCCCGCCGGAATCTGGCACGCGAACGATTTCACTTTTCCGCATAGTTCCACCCTCACGCCGTAGGAACCGGGACAACACGATTCCAGACGATCGTGTATTCGCGAGGCTGAAGGATTTTCTTGACATTCGGCATGGGCTTATATGAGCGCAGGCCGCCGTTTATTAGGCTGAACGTCAATCCAATTGATGGCAAAGTAATTGTCCCGTTCAAAGGATATACGTCCTGAACTGCTTCCTGCTGTGTGTTGATCGTATCGAAAAAATCATTCGATGATGAATCCGCCTGCAGGGTTATTTTCTGAGTTCGCGGAACCCAAACGAAGCCGAACGAAAGAACTCCGTCCACGCCCATCAAATCCTCCAGGATTTGGGCGGGATCGATGTCTGTAACCTCGTCTGCCGCAAAACCCTGTAGCTGCTGCGGAACAGGGAAAAGCGTCGATTGCGAAATCGAAATGATAGAATTTGCGCCAGTCAGTGACATTTAATTTTCTCCGTTACTGGATGGCGACCGAGGACAGGCTTATGCTTTGAACGCTGCCGCGATCAAGATACCAGAATGTAATCGGCCAAGGCCCGCGCGTCGCGCGCACTGTAGGCGGCGGGACATTGACCTGCAGATAATACCCCTGCGATTGGATCGTATTGGCGATATCGACGCCGGCCGATGTATTCACCGCAATGATCTGGCTAGACGATAGTGTTCCGGGGCCGTAAGCACCGAACGAAAGGCCCTGCTGGATTGGCCCACTCAACGCCTGCTGGATAATTGACGCTCCCGCAACGCTGAATGGGATCGAAAGCGTATTTTGGAATAGCGTGAGAAGAGTAACCTGCAAATAGCTGTTAAGCCATATCTGCGTCTGGTAACTGTCCGCCCATTTAAACGGGCCGGTTATCTGCCCTGTTTGGAACCAGATGAAATTGCTATTTCCAGACCCATAGGCGCCATAGAAATTGTATCCGTTGAGGTTCAGATTCGACGCGGTAACAGGATCGGTTACATTCGCGACCAACCCGGATTGCGCCCGGAATGCGAGGTCAGCACGGCCATTTTTCGCATTGTAATTTATCGATGCCGCCCATCCAAGATTAAAAGCGCCAAGCCCATCATCCTGCGTTTCGCCGATTTCCCAAATCAGTGTTGTCCCGGAATCCCCATTACCGGCGAGGATTTGCCCAAGGCTTGCTGCGGCAGGATAGGATGCCGCCGGACTACCGTCTGGATCCCAACAGGTATATCCGAATCTGTTCCCGCCGAGCGCCGTGTTTTTCCACGCCGCGAATGCCTGTTTCTGCGTGTTTCCTGTTCCCAAATCAGGGTCAAAAAGCGTCATGAAGTTGACCCATGACGAGTTGGTCACGATCAAATTGTTCATAAACGCCGATGGCGTCGCGGGCGCGGCCCCCTGAGAAAGAACAGCGCCTGTCGCCGATGTTAAAAACAGCGATGCCGCGAGAGTGCCTGTCGCATATGCGGCGGTCGAGGGAACCCCGGTAATCCCCGACGTAAAAACGAACGCTCCAGTCAGAGAATCGAACGTCACGACGGGCGTTACCGCGATAGAGGTGAAAGCTGAACTCGTGACCTTCTGCTGAGCACCGCTAAATCTGTAGAAACCGACACTCCCAGCCGTTCCGCTGATCTGCGATGTTATGACCGGGGAACCAGTCAGCCCA
>JGI20214J51650_10002790_pt1 | contig 10968 bp, 10 predicted proteins | sample WetSurMetagenome_FD_51650 | JGI IMG/M metagenome (IMG submission 51650)
TGGGCATGTCGCGCCAGCTGCGCCACGGTTGTGCCGATGACCTGCTTGCGTTCGGCCTCGGTCAGGCCCTTGAGCTGCCAGGGCATGAAGCCGTGCTGGTCGCGCAGGCGGTTGCCGTCGGGCTTGACCGCGCACCACGCCACGCCGCGGGCGTTGAAGTCCAAGCCCNTCACGCCGTCTTCACGGGTTGTCGGCCGAGCGGTCTCGAAGCCCGAAGGCACATCCAGGCTGGCCTGCACGTACCAGGCCTGAGAGCCGTCAGGCTGCAAACGGCTGAGCACCCGCATCGTCACGGGGCGCTTGCCAAAAGCGTCCAGCAAGGCTGCCCGCGCCGCTCCGTTGTGCGATGTGAACTCGACGCCTTCAATTGCGATGAACCGGCACTGCATGCGCATCGGCATGAACTTCTGCTGCGTGCCCGAGCGCGGCACGCCGCGCNGGTCCATTCGCTCGTGTGCGAGCTTGTCGGTCAGGCGGATGCGCAGCTGTTGCGTCTCGGGCAGCCAGCGCACCTCCTTGTTGCCGCTCTCTTCGTCGGTGTGACCCACCGACCACCACTGCCCGTCCCGAGCATTGGCCCAAGCCGCTTGCCAACTCTCAAGCGAGTCGAACGGCGTCGTCTCAGCGGTGTGCTCGTTGGGCCTCTGCGCGAGCAGCTTCTNCGAGCCGAAGCACAGGCTGTAGCGGCCGGCTGCGATGTCTTCGCGAAGTCGTTCGAGCTTGCCTTGCTTGTCTCGGAGCACTCGCTCCTTCTGCTCAATCCAGTTGTGGCAGAACGCCAGCTCCGCGTCCACCTCACGCAGCCTTGCGCAGCGCCTCCAGGTAGCGCTTCGTGCGCTCCTTGCCCGGCTTGGGCTTGAACTTGTCGCGCTGAACACGGAGTTTGGCCTGACGCTTCGTCAGCGCAAGCACCTTCTTGTGCTTGTCGAAGACCGCGCGCTCGCGGCGGTCGACGGCCAGCTCCAATTGCTTGAGCTCGTACTTCTTCAGCTCTACCAGCCCAGCGTGCTTCATCTCCGCCGACATCAGCATCGAGCCGACCTGAGCGCTGGTGAAGTCGTGCTTCATCAACTCGGCATAGGCCTGCACCTTGGACAAGCGCCGGCGATAGAGCAGCGACCACGCCTTGCGTAGGCCCCACGACCAGTGCGCCGCCTGGGCCGCCAGCAAAGCGTCCGCTTTCAGCATCGACGGTCAATCGGGCTTCGAAGGTGTGAAGCAAGCGGGGTTGCTGTGAGTTTATCCAGTAGTTTGCATCAACACTTTTAGCCAACGGCTAGGCTTCAAGAGGGCGTTTTATGTACGCAGCTATGTACATACTGCCCCCGTCTTGGCCTGTCCCGCCATGACGGAACTTGATCATGGCGTACCCGCCGCCTTCCTCGCGCTTTCCTCGAAAAGGGACAAGTCGTGTCGCGACCTGACCCCGCCTGACTCAGAGGCTTTGATCGGGTGGCTGATGTTCGCGAAAGTGCGACTTTGGCGCACTTACTGCGCGAAGCTGGACGGGGTGTCGGCGGACATGGGGCGGCTCGGGTGAATCGCGGATTGTCGGGTTTGCCGCGATCACTGCCGAGGTCCGGCCCCGCCGCCCGCGCCTACTCCTCGAGCAGGCTGCGCAGCATCCAGGCCGTCTGCTCGTGCACCGTCAGGCGCTGCGTCAGCAGGTCCGCGGTCGGCTCGTCGCCGGCGCCGTCGGCGAGCGGGAAGATGGCGCGCGCGGTGCGCGCCACGGCCTCGTGGCCTTCGACCAGGATGCGCACCATCTCGAGTGCCTTCGGCGGTACCGCCGGCGCGTCGGCGAGCGAACTCAGCTTGCCGAACTGGCCGTACGAGCCCGGCGCCGGGTGGCCGAGCGAGCGGATGCGCTCGGCGATCGGATCGACCGCGTTCCACAGCTCGGTGTACTGCACCATGAACATCGAGTGCAGCGTGTTGAACATCGGCCCGGTGACGTTCCAGTGGAAGTTGTGCGTCGTCAGGTACAGCGTGTAGGTGTCGGCGAGCAGCTTGGACAGGCCGCCGACGATCGCGGCGCGATCCTTCTCGCCGATGCCGATGTGGATCGCCGCGCCGGGACTGCGGGTCGTTGGGTTGGGCTTCTTCTTGGCCACATGGGGCTCCTGGTCTGGGGTTGAACCGCTCCGGGCGCGGTCACGTCGTGCCGGCATTCAACGGCCCCGGCCTGGACGATCGGTTCCGCTGTTGCCAATGTACGGAGCCTCGGGGGTGGCCGTCCAGATGATTGACGCTAAGACCGCGATAGGCGGCGCGCCGACGCACACGGCTGGCGAGTTCAAGCGGTCAAGCGCGCCACGCCGGGCAGTTCGCAGGCGTAGATCGCGTTGCGCAGCGCCGCGATCGCCTCGTAGCGCGGGAACGTGCGGCGCCAGGCGAGTACGACGCGGCGCGTCGGCGCCGGCGGCGTGAACGGCACGTAGCGGATGTGCGGCTGCGCGTCCTTTGGCACGCTGAGCTGCGGCACCACTGTGATGCCCATCCCGGAGGCGACCATGTACTTGATGGTCTCGAGCGAGGAACCTTCGAAGCTCTTGCGGATGCCCTCGGCATCGCTCGAGAAGCGCGCGTACTCGGGGCAGACCTCGAGCACGTGGTCGCGGAAGCAGTGGCCGGTGCCGAGCAGCAGCATCGTCTCTTGCTTCAACTCCTCGGCGCTGACGCTCTTGCGCCGGGCGAGCGCGTGCCCGGACGGTACGGCGGCGACGAAGGGCTCGTCGTAGAGCGGCGCGACGGCCAGGCCGGTGTCCGGGAAGGGCTCGGCCATGATCGCGCAGTCGAGGTCGCCGGTGCGCAGCATCTCAAGCAGCTTGGCGGTGAAGTTCTCCTGGATCATCAGCGGCATCTGCGGCACGCGCTCGATCGTCTGCTTGACCAGGTCGGGCAACAGGTAAGGTCCGATCGTGTAGATGATGCCCAGCCGCAGCGGGCCGGAGATCGGGTCCTTGCCGCGCTTGGCGATCTCGCGGATCGCCTGCGCCTGCTCGATCACCTGCTGCGCCTGGCGCACGATATCCTCGCCCAGCGGCGTCACGCTGACCTCGCTCGCGCCGCGCTCGAAGATCTTGACGTCAAGCTCCTCCTCGAGCTTCTTGATCGCGACGCTGAGCGTCGGCTGCGAGACGAAGCAGGCCTCGGCGGCGCGGCCGAAGTGCCTCTCGCGTGCAACGGCGACGATGTACTTCAGCTCGGTCAGGGTCATCGGCGGATTCTGCCTCCGCCTTCAGGCCTTGAGGTAATCGGACTTGCCGCCGAGCCAGCGTGCGACGTGCGCGCGCGCCGTCTGCGGCCGTTCGCGCAGCAGCCGGGGCGCGAGCGCGCGCGCCTGCTGGAGCAGCGCGCTGTCGTGCTCCAGGTCGGCGAAGCGCAACAGTGCGTCGCCGCTCTGGCGGGCGCCGAGGAATTCGCCCGGTCCGCGGATCTCGAGGTCGCGGCGCGCGATCTCGAAGCCGTCGGTGGTCTCGGCCATCGCGCGCAGCCTTGCCTTGCCGGTGGCCGACAGTGGCGGCGTGTACAGCAGCACGCAGACGCTGGCGAGCGCGCCGCGGCCGACGCGGCCGCGCAGCTGGTGCAGCTGCGCCAGACCGAAGCGCTCGGCATGCTCGATCACCATCAGGCTCGCGTTCGGCACGTCGACGCCGACCTCGATCACCGTCGTCGCGACCAGCACCTGGGTCTGCCCGCCCTTGAAGTGCGCCATCCCCGCAGCCTTCTCGGCCGCCGCCATGCGCCCGTGCAGCAGGCCCACCGTCGCGCCGGGCAAGGCCTGGCTCAGCTGCGCGTGAGTCGCGGTCGCGTTCTGCAGGTCGACATGCTCGCTTTCCTCGACCAGCGGGCAGACCCAGTAGACCTGGCGCCCCTGCGCGACCTCGTCACGGATGCGTGCGATCACCTGTTCGCGCCGGGTGTCGGCGAAGACCCGGGTCAGCACCGGCGTGCGCCCGGGCGGCAGCTCGTCCAGCGTGCTCACGTCGAGGTCGGCGAAGTAGCTCATCGCGAGCGTGCGCGGGATCGGCGTCGCGCTCATCATGAGCAGGTGGGGTTCGAGCGGGGGTTCGTGCGGCGTGGCACCGCGATCGGAAGGCGCGCCGAGCTTGGCGTTCGGGTCTGAAGGCGCGCCAAGCTTGGCGCGAAGGGCCAGGCGCTGCGCGACGCCGAAGCGGTGCTGCTCGTCGACCACTGCCAGCCCCAGCTTCGCGAAGATCACGTCATGCTGGATCACCGCGTGCGTGCCGACGACCAGCGCCGCCTCGCCCGAAGCCACCTGCTCGATCATTGCCCGGCGCGCACGGCCCTTGCGGCTGCCGCTGAGCCATGCCACCGTCAGGCCGAGCGGCTCGAGCCATTCGACGAGCTTGCTGAAATGCTGCTCGGCCAGGATCTCGGTCGGCGCCATGAGCGCGCATTGCCAGCCGGCACCGATGGCCACCGTGGCGGCGAGCGCGGCAACCACCGTCTTGCCCGAGCCCACGTCGCCCTGCAGCAGCCGGTGCATGGGGCGCGGCCGGGCGAGGTCGGCGCCGATCTCGGCCGCCACGCGCTCTTGCGCGGCCGTGAGCGCGAACGGCAACAGCGCGCGCAGCCGGTTGGCGAGCGCCTCGGACGCGAGCGCCGGCGCGCGCAGCGCGGCGCGCGCGTCGCGCGCCTGCGCCTGCGCGAGCTGCTGCGCGAGCAACTCGTCGAACTTGAGCCGTTGCCAGGCCGGGTGGCTGCGGTCTTCCAGCGACGCGAGCGCCGCGCCGGGCGGCGGGTGGTGCAGGAACTGCAAGGCTTCGCGCAGCGGCGGCAGCCCGGCCGGTAGCGCGCCGTCGGGCAGCAGCTCGTCCAGCGGCGCGCGCGCCAGCGCCGCGACGACTGCTTTGCGCAGATAGGTCTGCGGCAGCTGCGCGCTCGTCGGGTAGACCGGAGTCAGTGCGTTCGGCAAGGGCGTGTCGTCCTGCACCGGCTTGACCGCCGGGTGGACCATCTCGCGGCCGAGGAAGCCCCCGCGCAGCTCGCCCCGAACGCGCACGCGTTGGTCGAGGCCGAGCTGCTTGTGCAACGACGGGTAGAAGTTCAGGAAGCGCAGCACGAGCTCGCCGCTGGCGTCGGCCAGGCGCACGACCAGCTGGCGCCGTGCGCGCTGCTCGACCCGGCATTCGACGACCACGCCTTCGACCTGCGCGCTGTCGCCTTCGCGCAAGGCGGCGATCGGCGTGACGCGGGTCTCGTCCTCGTAACGCAGCGGCAGGTGCAGCGCGAGGTCGATATCGCGCAGCAGCCCGAGCCGCTGCATCGCGCGCTGCGGGCCGGATTTCTCGCGCTGGGCGTCGGGCATTGGCGGATTGTCGGGCGGGCGCCGCGCGCGCCCATGGAACAATCCCGGGCCCAACGAGTCTTCAGGCCGGTACAGCCTGCAAGCCATGTCCGCATCGCACCCTTCGCACACCCTCGCCGATTTCGACTTCGAGCTGCCGCCGGCGCTGATCGCGCAGCACCCCGCGCCCGAGCGCAGCGCGTCGCGCCTGCTCGACGGCCGCGGCCCGACCCCGGCGGACCGCGCGTTCCGCGACCTGCCAGGACTGCTAGAGCGCGGCGACCTGCTCGTCTTCAACGACACGCGCGTGATCAAGGCGCGGCTGCACGGCGTCAAGCCCACCGGCGGCGCGGTCGAGGCGCTGGTCGAGCGCGTACTGCCAGGGCACGAGGTGCTGGCGCACCTGCGCGCGAGCAAGGCGCCTCGGCCGGGCAGCGTGCTGCGCTTCGACGATGCCTTCGACGCCAGCGTGCTCGGCCGCACCGGGCCCGACGCGTCGCTGTTCCACTTGCGCTTTCCGGACGACCCGCTCGTGCTGCTGAACCGCCACGGCCACGTGCCGCTGCCGCCATACATCACGCACGACGACGCGGCCGAGGACGCAGAGCGCTACCAGACCGTGTTCGCCGCCAGACCCGGCGCGGTGGCGGCGCCGACGGCGTCGCTGCATTTCGACGCCGGCGTGCTCGCGGCGCTGGACGCGCGCGGCGTGCGCCGCGCCGCGGTGACGCTGCACGTGGGCGCCGGCACCTTCCAGCCGGTGCGCGCCGAGAACCTGGCCGAGCACCGGATGCACAGCGAATGGTTCGAGGTCGGCGCCGACGCGGTGGCCGCGATCGAGGCCACGCGCGCCGCCGGCGGACGCATCGTCGCCGCCGGCACGACGACGCTGCGCGCGCTCGAGTCGGCGGCGCAGCACGCTCCGGACCGGGCGGCGCTGGCGCCGTTCAGCGGCGAGACCGAGCTCTTCATCCGCCCCGGTTTCGAGTTCCGCGTCGTCGACCTGCTCGTCACCAACTTCCACCTTCCCCGGAGCACGCTGCTGATGCTGGTGAGTGCCTTTGCCGGCCACGAGCACGTACGCGCGCTCTACCGGCACGCGGTCGAGGCGCGCTACCGATTCTTCAGCTACGGCGACGCGATGCTGCTGCAGCGGGCGAGGTGACAATCGCGCGCATGCTCGCGTTCGAACTGCTGAAGACCGACGGCCGCGCCCGCCGCGGCCGCCTGACGCTGAACCACGGCGTCGTCGAGACACCGGTCTTCATGCCGGTGGGCACCTACGGCACCGTCAAGGGCGTGATGCCGAGCGCGCTCGAGGTGATGGGGGCCGAGATCATCCTTGGCAACACCTTCCACCTATGGATGCGCCCTGGGCTGGACGTGCTGGGCAAGTTCGGCGGGCTGCATCGCTTCGAGAACTGGCGCCGGCCGATCCTCACCGACAGCGGCGGCTTCCAGGTCTGGAGCCTGGGCGAGATGCGCAAGATCAGCGAGGAGGGCGTGCGCTTCGCCTCGCCGGTGAACGGCGACAAGCTGTTCCTCACGCCCGAGGTCAGCATGCAGATCCAGACCGTGCTGAACAGCGACGTCGTGATGCAGTTCGACGAGTGCACGCCGTACGAGACGAAGGGCGAAGTCACGAGCGAGCGCGACGCGCGCACATCGATGGAGCTGAGCCTGCGCTGGGCCCGGCGCAGCCGCGACGAGTTCGCGCGCCTGGGCAACCCGAATGCGCTCTTCGGCATCGTCCAAGGCGGCATGTACGAGAGCCTGCGCGAGGCCTCGCTCGCGAGCCTGGTCGAGCTCGATCTTGCCGGCTATGCGATCGGCGGCGTCAGCGTCGGCGAGCCCAAGGACGAGATGCTGCGCATCATGGCGCACACGCCGCACCGGCTGCCCGAGCGCAAGCCGCGCTACCTCATGGGCGTGGGCACGCCGGAAGACCTGGTCGAGGGCGTCGCGCAAGGGGTCGACATGTTCGACTGCGTGATGCCGACGCGCAATGCGCGCAACGGCCACCTCTTCACCCGCTTCGGCGACCTGCGCCTGCGCAACGCACGTTTCCGCGACGATGAGCGTCCCATCGACGAGAGCTGCCGCTGCCCCACCTGCGCCGGCTTCAGCCGCGCCTATCTGCACCACCTGGACCGCTGCGGCGAAATGCTGGGCCCGATGCTGAACAGCATCCACAACCTGCACTTCTACGTGAACCTGATGCGCGAAATCCGCGCCGCGCTCGACGAAGATCGCTTCGAGGGCTGGCGCACGCAGTTCAGGGCCGACCGCGCGCGCGGGGTCTAGGCCGAGCTGGCGGCGGCGGTTCCCAGCGCCGCATCCGGTGCCGCCCTAGAAACTCGACCCCGGCTGCTTCAGGAACTCGAGTTCCTCGTCGGTGGATGCGCGGCCCAGGATCGCGTTGCGGTGCGGATAGCGGCCGAAGCGGTCGACGATGGCCTTGTGGCGCAGCTCGGAGTCCAGGCTCGACTTCAGGCCCGGCACCTGGAACAGCCGCAGGGATGACTCGTGCACCCGGGCGGACTCGCTGTGCGTGAAGGGCATGTAGAGAAAGGCGCGTCGGTCCGGGGCCAGCGCGTGATCGTGCGCGCCGGCGACGGCCTCCTGGGCTAGCACCAGCGCCACCGGATCAGCCGCGAAGGCGAGGGCGGTGCCGCGGTGCATGTTGCGCGAGAACTGGTCGAGCACGATGACCTCGGCCAGGCGTCCGTGCGGCTGTGCGCGCCAGTCGCTCAGCTCGCCCCGGATCGCGGCCCGGTGCATGGCGCCGAAGCGTTCGCGAACGGTCTGGTCGAAGGCCGGATCGGCGGACCACCACTGCGCGGGCNGGGCTTCTTCGAACCAGAAGCNCAGCACGGGAGCGAAGTCGTGAGCGGCCGTCATGCGAGCCGGCGCCCTGCGAAGCCGTGGGTCGTGGATCCGGCGCTCATTCGCGCGCGGCCAGGATCGCGAGGGTCAGCCGCGAGACGCAGACGAGCTGGCCATCGTCATTCGTCATCTCGATCTGCCAGACCTGCGTCGAGCGGCCGATGTGGACTGGCCGCGCCACGCCCGTGACCCAGCCGCTGGCGGCGCTGCGGATGTGGTTGGCGTTGATGTCCAGGCCCACGGGACGGTGCCCCGGCGGGCAAGCGAAGGCGGCCCCGGTGGAGCCGAGCGTTTCCGCGAGCACGACCGAAACGCCTCCGTGCAGGATGCCGTAGGGCTGGCGCGTGCGGGCGTCGACCGGCACACGGGCGCGGAGGTAGTCGTCGCCGACCTCCAGGAACTCGATGCCGAGCCGCTCGGGGGCGGTGTTCTCGTGGATCCGCGTGACGGTCTCGACAGAGAGCGCTTGCTTCCAGATGCTTGCCATGGCCGCCTTGGGTGGGTGATGACGCAGCGAGTGTGGCATCGCTCGGAANTTGTCGTCATCGACGTCGCCAGGGCGCGTGCCTGCCGCTCGGTCAAGGCTCGACCCGCGGGGCGAGATCGCCGGGGACCTCGCCGACCGCTGCCCACCCGAATCGGGTCGGCCGCCACGACTGGCAGGACCAGGTCCGCATCCCGTTCAGGGTCCCTCCGTCGGACGATGCGCGGCGCCGCACGGTGCGACCAGCGCGAGCAGCTTGAGCACCGTGGCCCAGTTGCGCGTGGTGACGAGCTCGCCGAGCCCGCCCAGGGCACGTGCCGCGGCCGGGCTGGCAAGAATGCCGTCGGGGCAATGCAGGTAGGCGGCGCGCTTGCCCAATGCGAGCCGTTCCGGAGGCCGGACAGTGGTCGCGAGTGCGCGCACGGGCGCTGGCGGCTGCGCCTCTTGGGTGAAGAGCACCAGGAGCTTGGATGGATCGACCCCAGGCGCCGCGAGCGGGTTCTGTGCCACGATGGCCGCGAGGTCTGATGCGGACTTGACGACGACCGGCACGTCGAAGCCGAAGCGGGTGCGCAGCGACGCCGCAATGACCTTGGCGTGCGCGGCAGCGCTGACGCCGGAGTGCGTGAAAGCGGCATTGCCGCTGTTCAGGATTGTTCGAACCTCGCCGTGGCCGAGCCCCTCAAGGAGGGAGCGCAGCTCGGCCATGGGAACCCTCTTCGCCTTGCCGACATTGATGCCGCGAAGAAGAGCGACGAAGCTGGGCATTGCGATGGCGGTCGAAAGAACGCCGCAACAGCGAGCGTCGGCGTTGGTTGCGTGGATCGGTCGAGATGGGGTGTCGCCCGAAGTCCGGACCCCAGTCCCAGCACCGAGCGCAATTCTGCAGCGTCACGGCGCGAATCGCGCCGCCGGCTTGTCGCGCTGCAAGGCCCCCGGCCTGGTACCGGTGCGTACCGGGCAGTCGGTCGGGTCTCTCGCCTTGCGCGGGTGAGCCAGCGGCTAGCCGAAGCTGGCAGCGCTTGCCGCGCCAGGTGACGCGGCGCTTCGAATGCTCCAGAGCCACGCCGGCATCCGGCTCGCCAGCGTGCCCCGTCGCACGAGCGCTTCGACGTCGGCTCGAAGCCTATTCGCCCGCCCCGCCCGGCGTCCATCGGACGGCGGCGTTCTGGCGCAGGCGGCGCACGGGCCGATCGTCGCCTGCACTATCGCGTCGAAACCTCGACCCGACCGCGCGCGGCGTCGCATTGCGCCAGCACCTCGGCCAGGAAGGGCAGCAGCGGCTGCAGCGTCGCGGCCAGCGTATGCGGCGGGTTGGCGACGAAGACGCTGCTGCCGAGCATGCCGAAGCCGCTGGCGTCGGCCTCGGCGACAGTCAGCGCCGCGTGCAGCCAGCCCTTCTTCGCCAGACTGTCGGCGCTGGCCTTGAGCCGCTGCGGCAGCTGCGCGGCCTCGAGCAGCTGGACCTGCGGCAGCCAGACGATGACGGTGCCCTCGGCGAAGCGCGTGAGCGCCTCGCGCAGCGCGGCGAGCACGCGCGCGTAGTCGGTCTTGAGCTCGTAGCTCGGGTCGATCAGCAGCACGCCGCGGCGCGTGGGCGGCGGCAGCTGCGACTTCAGAGCCGCGAAGCCGTCGGCCATCGCGACCTCGGCGCCGTGCGTGCCTTCCAGGAACGAGGCCAGGATCTTGTGGTCGGTCGGGTGCAATTCGTAGCAGCGCAGCTGGTCCTGCGCGCGCATCATCATCTGCGCCAGCGCGGGCGAGCCTGGGTACTGGTGGAGCTGGCCGTCCGCGTTGAACGCGCGCACCAGGCCCACGTAGTCGGCCAGCGCCGGCGGCAGGTCCTTGCGGCTCCAAAGGCGGCCGATGCCGGCCTCGTATTCGGCGTGCTGGCGCGCGTAGGCACTTTGCAGTGAATAGCCGCCGGCGCCGGCATGGGTGTCGACGAGCCGCCAGCCCTTGTCCTTCAGGTTCATGTGGCGCAGCACGGCGGTGAGCACGGCGTGCTTGAGCACGTCGGCATGGTTGCCGGCGTGGAAGGCATGGCGGTAGGCGAGCATGGGCCGGACTGTGCCACGCGCCGCGGCGCTGCAGCTTTCGCGGCGGTGCATTAGGCTCGCCCCATGACCACCCTCTTCGACCCCATTCGCATCGGCGAGATCGACCTCGCCAACCGCCTCGTGATGGCCCCGCTGACGCGCAACCGCGCCGGCGCCGGCCAGGTGCCCACCCAACTGATGACGCAGTACTACGCGCAGCGCGCCGACCCCGCCGGCGGCGCCGG
>JGI20214J51650_10002792_pt1 | contig 10963 bp, 13 predicted proteins | sample WetSurMetagenome_FD_51650 | JGI IMG/M metagenome (IMG submission 51650)
AAGAGAACCGATGTTGATGTGAAAAAATGGAAGGATCAGACAATCAACGTTGTATGGTCTTCTCAGAAAGACGCAAAGAAATTAATCCTCATACGCAAAGACAGGCCTCTCAAAAAGCTTGATGTTTGTATGGTCGATGCAGAAACGGGAGCTCTTTCAGTTCTGTTCACCGAAGAAACGTGGCCATATTTTAACAATGAGTATAGCAGGCTCTCAGTCCTTAATGAAGGCAATGACATCATCTGGTGGTCGGAACGTAACGGCTGGGGGCAACTATATCTGTACGATGGAATGGGAAAACTTAAGAATCAGATTACTGATGGTTACTTTGTGACCGGCAGAGTTGAAAGGATCGACACGCTGGGCAGAATAGTATATTTCGAGGCATTCGGAAGAGAAAATGGTGTTCATCCATATTATAGCATGAAGTATAAAGCTTCAATCGACAGGGGAGGAGTTTCACTCATAACCAAAGAGGGTGCTAACCACTCATTCAGCATGTCAAAATCCAATAAATATTTCGTTGACACCTACTCCACAGTTGACAGGATTCCTCAGGCTGTGCTCAGGGATAACACTGGAAATTTACTTCTGAAGCTTGAAACTGCTGATATATCGCAACTTATTAAAACCGGATGGAAAATGCCTGAGACAATTGTTGTTAAGGCTAAAGATGGAGTCACTGATCTGTATGGTGTAATGTATAAGCCATTTGATTTTGACTCTACGAAGAAATATCCGGTCATTTCATATGTTTATCCCGGCCCACAGACAGAATCAGTACAGTATTCTTTCACTGTATCAGGAGGAAAAAATGTCGCTCTTGCCCAGCTTGGATTCATTGTAGTGAACTTTGGTCACAGAGGCGGAAGTCCGATGAGAAACAATTACTATCACACCTTCGGTTATAATGATCTGAGAGATTACCCGCTGGCAGATGATAAATACGGAATTGAACAGCTTGCTGATAGATACAAGTATATAGATATTAACAGGGTTGGAATTTATGGCCATTCGGGTGGTGGTTTCATGTCAACAGCAGCAATTCTCTCATATCCCGATTTTTATAAAGTTGCCGTATCATCTTCCGGAAATCATGATAATAATATTTATAACCAGTGGTGGGGTGAAACTCACAATGGAGTGAAGGAAGTGGAAAAAAAGACTGTAAAAAAAGGAGAAGTCAAAGACAGCCTCAATAAGAAGAAGGAAGTTGAAATTTCCTTTAAAGGAACTGTTGAGAAAAACCAGGATATGGCAAAAAATCTTAAAGGATATCTCCTCCTTGTTACCGGCGATATAGATAATAATGTTCATCCGGGAAATACTTTAAGAGTTGTGGATGCCCTGATTAAAGCTAATAAGCGTTTTGATTTTATGATGTTACCCGGGCAGAGACATGCATATGGCAATGATATTCCGTATTTCGACCGCCTTATGTGGTATTACTTTGCGGAACATTTACTTGGCGATTACAGGTCGAATGTGGATCTGCTTGATTTTAATGAATAATCAGATTTAAATATTATTATAGAATTATGAAAACAAAGAATATTGTCAGAGCAGTTACAGTTTTTATTTTTTCAATTGCATCCTTGAATATTTCTGCACAGGAGGCTAAGAAACTTTATGACCCCTCGCTGGATGGAATGAAACAGATTAAGGAAGCCACTTCCAGGGCAGCGAAAGAAGGTAAGAATGTCTGGATACAATTTGGTGGAAACTGGTGCAGCTGGTGTATAAAATTTGATGCATTTGTCAAAGCTGACACAGCTATATCAAAAGTCATTGCAGCAAACTATATACCTGTGAAACTGAACTACGACCAGACCAACAAAAATGATGAAGCAAATCTTTACCTGGGAAATCCTACCAGGTTCGGATTTCCTGTTTTCATTATTGTTGATGGCAAAGGTAAAGTACTTCATATTCAGGATAGTAGCCTGCTTGAAGATGGTCCGGGCTATAATAAGGAAAAAGTTACCGGATTCTTCAGACAATGGACACCTGCGGCAATACTTCCGAAAACGGCAGGAAAAGGGACTGTAAAAAAGTAACAGTTATTATTAACATTATTTGAACGTATATCAGAATGTCAACTGAATCAGCTGAAAAAGCAGAAAAATTCCTGTTAATCTCGTCACAGTTTAAACTCGGAAAACTCGTAACCGAATCTTCCCACCCCGATACCCGTGATCTCTCTCATCTTGCCGCCGAAAATCTGCCTTTGGCGATTGATAAGCTTAAACGACTTGATGATCATGTTATGGAGGTTCTGGCAGCAAAAAAGGAAGACATATACTATCTCAGGGAGATTATCAGTGATACAATAAGTTCAGGCAATGATATCTATTTCTGCGGTTGTGGCGCAACAGGGAGACTTAGTCTGACAATCGAGACCATCTGGCGGCAGATGCACTTCGGTGATGATTTTGAGAACAGGGTATTTAGTTTTATGGCAGGGGGAGATGTTGCCCTGATCCGTTCAATTGAAAACTTTGAAGACTTTCCTCAGTATGGTGCAAGGCAGCTTATGGAAGCCGGGTTTAAAGATGGTGACCTGCTCATCGGAACAACTGAAGGAGGGGAGACTCCCTTTGTTATCGGCGCGGTTGAAAAGGCAAGTGAGGTTTCACACAGGAATCCATTTTTCCTCTACTGTAATCCTGATGATCTTTTAATTGAATCAGCTGAGAGATCTAAACGTGTGATTCGAAATCCGAAGATTGAGAAGATTAACCTGACAGTAGGTCCAATGGCAGTTACCGGAAGTACCAGGATGCAGTCATCGACGATCCTTCTCGCTGTAGCAGGGATTCCTCTCTTTTTCTACAATAAGAATAATGCGGTCATAAGTGCTGAAATTGATTCATTTGCAGCATTTTGGAGATCATGTGATATAAGTTTCATCAGTAGCTTCATCAGCAGTGAGAGTGATCTTTATAAAAACGGTGAATATCTTTTGTATGAAACGGATAATCAGCTTGGTATTACAGTAATGACTGATACAACCGAGAGATCACCGACATTCAGTTTATTCCCTTTTGAAAATGTTGTTGAGAATGAGACAGATTTCTCGTTATGTTATCTGTTTATGCCGCAGTGCCTGACCAGCGAAGATGCCTGGAATAAATTGCTCTGGCGTAAGCCAAGGACTTTAGAGTGGCCTGAGATAAACGGAATCGCATCAGGAAGACGTTTGTTTGGTTTTGATTTCAGTACTACTGTTTTTTCAAGAAGAGAGCAACAGAAAAAATCAATAAAACAACACAGGTTTCAAATCCTTAATGTACCTGAAGGGCTTCTTTTTCACCTTGAAAATGAAAATTTTATTTTCCTGACACCTTTTACGACCCAGGTATTTAAACATCTTACTCTTAAGATGATAATGAATATACATTCAACACTTATTATGGGGAGGCTCGGGAGATATGAGGGAAACGTTATGACATACCTTCGGGCTAGTAATAATAAACTGATAGACAGGTCGATAAGATATATTGATATGCTTATTAAAAATAAGAACATCTCCCTTACCTATAATGAACTCTGTCACATCCTGTTCGAGATGCTGGAGAAAACACCTGCCGATCATTCAATTGTTATGGCTACAGTGGAAGAGATTGAGAAAAGATATTCAAAAAACAAAATGCCCGGTTAGAATTGGAAGGCCATTAAACAACAGCAGGGGCACTGTTAACAGTGTCCCTGCCTGACCGAAATGCAGCGATTGTCTCGGGCATGTATGAACATGCTGATCTAATCAGATTTCACCTTCCTCATCTTTGCCATTCTTTTTGCCTGACCTGAGAAGTACAAGATCGCTCAGTACAATCTCAGTCGCATTCTTGGTTATCCCTTTTTTGTCTTCATAGGTACGGTAGACTATTCTGCCTTCAACGGCTACTTCATTGCCTTTTTTCAGGTATTTGCCTGCTATATCAGCCAGACCGTTCCATGCAACGATGTTGTGCCATGTAGTTTCATTTACTCTCTGACCTTCTGAATTTTTGTAGCTCTCTTTGGTAGCGAGAGTGAAGTGCACCAGTTTCTTCCCGGTTTCTGTCGTTTTTGTTTCAGGATCGTGACCAAGGTTTCCGATCAGTGTTGCTCTGTTTGCTAATGAGTTCATGACTTTAAGTTTTAATTGTTGTTGTGATATTTCTTAGCAAACTTAAACCATGGAGCGAACCTGATTCGGTAAGTAATCATTTATACCCGCTTTGAAAACATTTATACCCGCTTGTAACCGTTTGAAAACGTATTTATATTTATGTATCAAACAGATATACATATTTTCTTTTTTTATATCTTTATCAAAACATTAGTGCTGTGGAAAAGAAATGTCTCGATTGCGGCGCTATCCTGAAGGGACGTACCGATAAAAAATTCTGTTCTGATCAGTGCCGGAATAATTATAATAACAGACAGAATCGTGACTCAAATAATTTCGTCAGGAATGTTCACGGTTTACTGAGAAAGAATAGAAGAATACTCTCAGATCTTTATTTAGAAGGCAGGGTCAAAGTTCATAAAGATGCTCTCTTTGCCCTTGGATATAACTTCAGCTTCTTTACCCATGTGATTGAAACATCAAATGGACAAAAGTTCCATTTCTGTTTTGAATACGGATATAGCGAATCAGGAGATGATTTCCTCGAAATTAGACAAAACAGTCAGTATCTCGATTACCAGTAAGGACAAAGCTGCAATAAGTAATCCCGATAAAGGAACTTCAGATCGAATTACCCGGATCATTTACCATAATTGTGTTTCCCGGTATTGGAATCAGGTAGCCTGAATAGCGTACATTATCAATTTTCAGGCTTGATACTGAGGCTGAGCAGGTTCCGTTTTTCCCAATATTAATTACCACTGAAAACGAAACAGTACCCTGATTTATCACTTTGAGCTTAATATCGTAGGTGCCTTTGTTTAGATTGTCTGTAACAGCATAATCAGCTGCTCTTCCCCGCATATTGATAGCAGCAATAGGTTTGATATCATATTGCCTTCCTACATAAGCTGTGCTCAGAATGGCTTTTTCACCATCTATAATCAGGTAATTGGCTCGCGGAATCAGTTCAGCCATGCCGCCAAAGTTATAAAACAGACGGTCGAATTTAATAATATACCTCTTGCTTTCGACAGCATTCTTTACAATAGCCTGTTCAATCGCTTTTTTCTGAATTCGGGTCTCAGCCTTAGTTGACCTGGCTTCTTTGGTAGTCGAACATGACGACATCACCAAAAGAGAAATGATTATAATAAATAGCTTTTTCATGGCATATATTTTTACTCTTTTAAATCAAATATCATGCCAGTGAGCCATATGTGCTGTGCTATATTCTACTTCTTCAGAAACGGAAAGTAATAGGTCAGGTTTTCTTTGGTCAGTCTTGCCCCATATCCCGAATCTTCAAATGCTTCACAATATTTTATTCTGGAACCTTTCTCTTTCCCGTACAATTCAATCAGTTTATCACGGTAGGGGGAGGCATCGCATTCCGGCTTTCTGGTCTCTCCAAGCCATTTTCTGCGATCTGAATCTGAAGAGGGCACCTTATCGAGTATCCCCTGATTAAATGGAAGCCATTCGTACATCTGCGATTTATGCTGATGGTACATATCCATTTTTTTCTCAATTACATCATCAATATCGACAGCAACATCTGCTTTAAACGCCTCAGGATGAATGAAATCATCACTCATGAAAAGAAACATTGGGTTCTTTTTAAGAAAAGGAACCTCAGGCAGGATGGTAGGAACTGTGACCATATATGCGGCATCCAGTACAAGCACGCCGGTATACCTGTGATCAGGATGATAATCATAAGGACGCGGGAAAATAACTATATCTGCTTTCTGCTCCCTGATCAGCTTAATTACCTGTAACCTGTTCTCATAGGTAGGCATTAACTGCCCGTCGTGATTATCAAGCGTGATATATCTGACTCCGATTACTTCTCCGGCTTTTCTGGCTTCTTCCCTGCGGGTCTTTGCCAGTTCCGGTGCCTTAAGTGACTGGTGTCCGGCATCACCATTAGTGAGAGATACAAGAAGAACATCCCATCCAAGCTTAGCCCATTTATAGGCAACTCCGCCAGCTCCGTCAGCGTCATCTGGATGGGCACCGATTATTATTACATGGAGTTTCTGACCAGTTTTATCCTGTGCCTGAATGTTAGACATTATTCCAAGACAAATTCCGAGTTGGATCATTAAAATTATTGACTTCATATCAGTATGTTTTTCGGTTTAAACCTAATTATAGTTAAGTAACAAATCTTAAGTTTATTTGTCTAAGGTAATTATTAATTGGATTTGAGTTTACTATTATATCTTTGAAAAATAAAAAAATCCGGACTATGAAAAAAGCATTGATGATATTTACCGCGTTAATATTATTAAGCCAGTTATCAACAGGACAGGAGAAGAAAATATATGACAATGGTTATCTGGTAAAAGTTGGCGATCTGTCTCCCGATTTTACAATTCATGAAGCCAGCGGTAAATCGTACAGGCTGTCGGACCTGAGAGGGAAAGTTGTTATGTTGCAGTTCACAGCCAGCTGGTGCAGCGTATGCCGGACTGAAATGCCTTTTATTGAAAAGGATATCTGGCAGAAGGGAAAGGAGAAGGGACTTATCGTTTTGGGCATTGACAGGGATGAGCCGGTTGACAAAGTCATCGGATTTCAGAAAGATATAAAGGTCACATATCCGCTTGCTCTTGATCCTGGTGCTGATATATTCGGGCTGTTTGCTCAAAAGGAGGCAGGTGTGACCCGAAACGTGATTATTGACAGAAAGGGGAAAATAATTTTTCTGACCCGTCTTTATAAACCTGAGGAATTTAATGAGATGAAAAAGGTTATTTTCAATGAGATTAGTTCAAAATAATTAGTTTAAAACAAGTGATTACCTGACAGGATTTTAATAAAAAAACCTTTATTTATACAACCTTTTAAACAGTTTTCCGTTATATTCATGTCTGTTATGTTTAATGAAAACTTCAACATCCTGTTATTTTTAACTTAAATGTAAAAATCATGAAAAAAATTGTTGCAATAGCATTAGTTATCCTGGTTTCAGTTCCTGCATTCTCGCAGATTAATTTCGGACTGAAGGCCGGCGTAAGTACTACATCACTGACAATGCCATCAATTAAACAGATCTCAGCCGGAACCACTTCTTTCACAGTAGATGGAATATCAACAGCAAAATATGGATTTCATGGAGGCGCTTTTGTCAGATTTACCTTCTTCGGTGTATATATTCAACCCGAGCTGCTGTTCTCTACAAGGACAAACGAGTATACAGTTACAAATACAACTAATCCGGCTTCGCTTACATCTTATGTAGCCAAGCAGAGTTTTAACAGGCTTGATATTCCCGTTATGCTTGGTTTTAAGCTTGGTCCGATTCGTTTGAATGCTGGTCCCTCCGGCTCATTGCTGATCAATTCTCCCAAAGCTCTTATCCAAAACCCTGATTATAAGAATAATTACAGTAAGATGACATTTGGATATCAGGCCGGATTGGGTTTTGACCTGTTCGGCAGGCTGACTTTCGACCTGAGATATGAGGGAAGTCTGANGAAATACCAGAACCAGATCCAGAATCTTGCAGGTTCCACAAAGGTTAATCTCGACGACAGGCCAAATGCATTTCTGCTTAGTCTCGGATTGATCTTCTGATAATTGACTATTAAACTTTAATTGGGATATTTCTTACTTCGAGAGCAGCATTTTTGCTGCAACCAGAAGAAGAAGTATCCCAAATATTTTTTTCAGGACAGCCTGTGGCAGAGTCAGTGCGAGTTTTGATCCGAAATAAGAGCCAACAAGAAAGAAGACGGCAAGAATTATTGCGAATCTTATGTTCACATGGCCCGCTTTATAATAGTTAAAAGCAGCGATAATACCAACAGGAGGCAGCATAACGGCAAGACTGGTCCCCTGGGCAGTCTGCTGACTGATACCAAGAAGAAAAACAAGCGCCGGAATCATAATAATTGCACCGCCTATACCCAGCATCCCGGCCATGATACCTGTTATGATCCCTATTACTATAAGGATCATTATCATTGATATTGACATTTTCATCAGATATTAGTTTTTAAACTTCAATGCAAATTTATTAAAAATGCAGTAAATCACTAAGTAACACATGGTACTTTTGCCCCCCTTTTGGGGGGCAGGGGGGCAAAACCCTGGATCACAAAGGATCACAAAGGTTTACACTTAGGTAAGTTTAATCAATTTATTACCTGATTTGATAAGTAACAATGATTTTGCAGAATATTTTAATATCCTTAAGTTTGTCTCGAATGTGAAAGAAGATGAGCAAAAAGAAAATCATATATTTTTCAGCAGGAACGGGAATTCTTCTTATAATCTTCCTCACAGTAGTTTACAATAGCCTGTTCGGCGTAAATATCATAATTGAGAAAGGCAAAAAGGTACTATATATACCTACGGGCTCATCTTTTGTCCAGGTAATGGATACTATTGATTCGAAGCTTAAAATCAGGGACAGGAAAATTTTCACCTGGCTTGCTAACAAAAAGCACTACCCGGATATGATCAGGCCAGGGAGGTATGTTATTGATAAAAGCCTGAGTTATAATAGTTTGATAAGTATTCTCCGATCTGGTAAACAAACACCTGTTCGACTTACATTTAATAATGTGCGAACTGTTAATGATATCGCCGGGAAATTAGGTAAACAGATAGAAGCGGATTCAATTCAGATTATCACCTTCCTTTCTGATGCTTCAAATTTTTCTGCCGACGGATTCAGTAATGAAAATATAATCTCTGTTTTTATTCCCAATACCTATGAATTTTACTGGAATACCAGCGCAAAGGGACTTTATAGCAGGATGCTTAAAGAGTACAGGTCATTCTGGACAGATAAGCGATTATCAGAAGCAAAGAAAAAAGGTTTGAGTCAGCAGGAAGTGATTATCCTCGCTTCGATTATTGATGATGAAGTAGCGAAGAATGATGAAAAACCCAGGATTGCAGGTGTATATCTTAACAGGATTCGCAGAGGAATGCCACTGCAGGCGTGTCCGACAATTAAATTTGCCCTTAATGATTTCACAATTACCCGCATACTGACTAAATATCTTACAGTTGATTCTCCTTATAATACTTATATTCATTCCGGCTTTCCTCCCGGACCAATAGGATGTGCATCAATTGATGGTATTGATGCCGTATTGAACGCCGAAAGCCACGATTACATTTTTTTTGCCGCCAAAGCTGATTTTTCCGGATATCATAATTTTTCGAGGACACTGGCTGAACATAACAGGTATGCTTTGTTGTATCAGAAGGAACTTGATAAAAGAAAGATATTCAGGTAGATCAGAATACCTCAACTTCCCGCTCCAGTTGTATCCCGAATTTTTTCAAAACAGATTTCTGAATCTCTTCCGACAAAGAAAATATCTCTTTCCCGCTGGCGCTGCCATAATTGACAATAACCAGTGCCTGTTTCGGATGCACTCCGGCATCATGAATTCTTTTTCCTTTCCATCCGCAACTGTCGATCAGCCATCCGGCAGCAAGTTTCTTGAATCCTGATTTTTCGTCGTAGAGGGGCATCTCAGGATATTTTTTCTTAAGGTCTTTTGCATAAGATTCTGTGACAACCGGATTTTTAAAAAAACTACCCGCATTTCCTGTCACTTCCGGATCAGGCAGCTTGTTTTGCCTGATATTAATAACAGCCTGCCTGATATTCTTAAGTGTTTCCGGTCCTATTTTGCTTACCTCTTCCTTAAGAGAATCATAACCGAGATTTAAAACAGGGCCATTTGATAACCTGAAGAAGACCTTTGTTACCAGATATTTACCTCTTTCCCTGTTCTTGAAAATACTGTTCCTGTAACCGAACTCACATTCCTCATTGCTAAAAATGCGGACTGAACCGTCTGAAACAGATATAGTCCTGACTTTTTCAATGAAGTCCTTCACTTCTACTCCATAGGCACCGATATTCTGCACGGGTGTTGCCCCGATCTTCCCTGGTATCAGCGAAAGATTCTCCAGACCACCAAAACCATTATCTACGGTCCATTCAACGAACTTATCCCATACGACTCCGGCGCATGCAGAAACAAGCACCATTCCATCTCCAAATTCTGTGTTCTCAATTTTTATACCTTCAATATCAGGATAAATAATTGTCCCTTTGAAATCACCGGTAAAGAGGATATTGCTTCCCCCTCCCAAAATAAGCAGCGGTTGTTTAAAACTGTTTTTCACATCAAACAGAATACTGGCTTCCTCCTCTGTTTTGATTTTTATCAGACAATCCGTATTATAGTCGAGACCGAATGTGTTATATTTTTTTAAGGAGATGTTTTCGAAAATCATTATCGGGATATTTCATGTAAAATTAATTTAATTTACCTTTCAATAAAAAAAGAGATGGAGTTGTATTTAAAAACCCGCGGCGAGTGGAGGGAATGGCTTGATAAAAACCATTCCTGTTGCAGCGGGGTATGGCTGATATATTATAAAATGAATTCAGGAAAACCAAGGATCCCTTATAGTGATGCTGTGGAGGAGGCATTATGTTTCGGTTGGATCGACGGGAAGATAAAGAGGGTAAATGACGATTATTACATGCAATGGTTTACACCGAGGCGAAAGGGAAGCCGCTGGTCGAAGCTGAATACTGACAGGGTTCAGAAGTTGATTGAGGAAGGACTCATGCATCCTGAAGGACTTTCTGTTTATGAAGAAACAAAAAAGAAACCTGAATTGATCTATGAGAATAAGAAAGACGGTGATATCATAATTCCAAAGGATCTTTGTGAGGCTCTTCTAAAAAACGAAACCGCTGTCCGGAATTTTAATTCTTTTCCTCCGTCTCGCAGACGATTATTTGTCTTATGGCTTGACAGTGCAAAAAAGGAAGAGACAAGGTTGGCCAGAATTTCCAGA
>JGI20214J51650_10002793_pt1 | contig 10962 bp, 10 predicted proteins | sample WetSurMetagenome_FD_51650 | JGI IMG/M metagenome (IMG submission 51650)
ACTACCAGTGTCATAGTAATAGAGTAAAAATCAAAGTTCTCCCGATTCGCTTCGCTCATACGGGATGCAAGCAAAATATCAAAACCCAGTTTAAAGATAAAAAACAGATTAGCACGATTAGCCGGATCAAACAAGTCGGTCTTGTCAGGAATCAAACAAATACTACCAATAATTCAATACCCTACCCCGCCCGACATTAGCAGCAAGTGCCAACTAATAGTATCATAAAGAGATAATAGCACGGTTGTTCTGATTTGTAAAGGGAGTTTTGTCGTATATATCTTCAAATGGTATATGGATTCTTACCGATGATAGAGAACTCTTCATGTCGTATGGAGACATCCCCTGGTTTAAAGATGCCACTATAGCAAAGATAATTAAAGTTGAGGAGCTGCAAGCGGTTTTCTTATTTCACATTTATATTGAATCCATTGTTCGGTTTTAGATCCAGGCATAAACCACGTTCCTGCTCCCTGTTCACCTCGCCTCTGATCTTTGCTCCCTAATCTTTCTTCTCATTGTATTGATTTATTGGTATTATTTCTTAATCCTATCCGTCTTATTCATCCTGTAATCTATATTATCATTATTGCCGGCCGTTTTTGTTATAATCTTTAAGTACGCTATCATATTGGGAGTAAAACTCAAAATGCCTAAAATCAAAATCCCCAACTTTCCTCTGGGGCCGTTCCCGATCGCTCTGGCCGGAACCCTGATCGATAATAAACCTGGCTATACGACTGTCGGTGCCTGGGGATGTGTCTGTCAGGAACCTGTTTTATATNTATCCCTTAAGAACGATCATTATACCACAGCCGGTGTCAGAAATACCGGCTATTTCAGCCTGAATATTCCTTCTGACGACCTGGTCCGGCAGACCGATTATTGCGGCCTTGTATCTGGCGGGACATATGATAAAAGCCGCTTGTTCACCTCTTTTTATGATGAGATTGATAAAGCTCCCATGATCGATGAATGCCCCCTGAACATATTATGTGAAGTTATCAGAAGAGAGAACTTCTTCGATTTCGAGATGTTTTTAGGTAAAATAGTAGCCATGTATATCAGTCCTGATTGCATTACTGACGGCAAACCCGACCCGGTCAAAATTCATCCCCTGATTCTCATGTGTACTAGTTATCTGGCATCCGGAGCGGCAGTAGGCAGGATTTACGGTGAAGGGAAAAAGCTCAAGCTGCCATAAGATCAAAAATCTCCAAGTACTAAGAACCGGCTAAATAAGTGGGCATTTTTCACCAAATTAGAATCATAAGTATCTTTCAGACACAACGTCCCTCAGCCACTTCCCCATTATTTAATTATCTTTAAAATCATAAAACCAATAAAACAAACTATGATAGCAAAAACAAAGAACGTGATTACGGCATTCTTAAGTGCAATTTTTAATGCAAGGCTTTTGTCTTTAAAATGATGGGTATACTCATTTAATGTTATTAGAAATGATGCAAGCGCTGCCGCCGGACAGAATAGTGCGCATGCGATGATTAATAGACGTAACAACTCCTCATTCATAGGAGTCTCCAGTGATTTTCTATATCGAATGGACTATCGTACGATCATCATTGTGCAGGGAGCATAACGACTTACTTTTTCAGTAGTAGACCCTAAAAAGTTCCCCCACACACCAGACCGTCCGGTATAACCTACCACCAGCAAGTCGCATTGGATATTTTTGGCGTGGTTTATAATAGATTTTGCAGCATGGCCGACAAGGATATCGGCCGAATGCAGGTCCATGCCGGCAAGCTTAACTTTCTCCCTAGCCTCTCGTTGAAGCTTTTGAAAAACCCCGTTCTGACGCTCTTTTTCTTCTTTTACTTCCCCTATCTCACCGGGGTAACTCGGTAAATGCTCCTCAACGGAGACAATTGAAAGTTCAGCATTCATCATCTTGGCTAAACCGATCGCTGTATCCAGGGCTTTGTTAGCAGGAACCGAGCCATCATAGGCAAGCAGAATGTTTTTAAACATAATTCACTCCTCCTTTTCAGCGATTGTTTTGTTATCATCAATAACGGCTTNTTCTGTTGCAGGCAGGGCGGGTACAGATTCAACCTCCGCNTTAGACCTCCCGGGATAAAACCATTTCTGGGCGATCAGTGTCGGAACTATTGCGGAAGCGATAACTACCGTAACCAAGATAGTATACTGACTCTGATTTATTATACCATTGGTCAAGCCATAAAGGGCCGAAATACTGCCGAAGGTTAAACCGGTGGACATCAGGAGTGTGGTATACATGCCTTCACGTTTGGATAGCCGGAAAACACGGGACATCGGCCACACGCCGATAAATTTAGCCGCTACTTTAATTGCCAGGAATATCGCTATCAAAGCTATTCCGGCAATAACGGCGGGTAAGGATACATACAAACCTGCTTTAATGAAATAAAAGGGTGTCAGGACAGCAAAGGCGATGGTCCGTATTCTATGGAGCACCGTTTTGTCACGCATAAAAGCTCCGGAAACTACCAACCCTATTAGATAAGCAGGCAGTACAGCTTCACTTCCGGCGATATTGGCAAGCCAGCCGAGTAAGAAAAGAACCAATAAAAAGAACTTGATTTCCGGTTCACTGACCCGTTTACCCCAACGGCTGAGGATCCAGGGGGATATTTTGGGCATTAGCCACATTGCTACAGCTGTAGCGGCTATGAAGGCTATCATCCACCAGCCGAAATGAGCAAAGATAATACCTAGTGCTAATACAGTACCCAGGTCAGTAACAAAACATGCAGCTAGTACCATTTTGCCAAGTTTTGTTTCGTTAAGCCCTGTTTCTATCATCACAGCATAGACAACTGCCACAGAAGTGGTCGATAGGGCTATACCGGCGATCTGCGAAGAATGTAGATCCCAACCGATAACGAAATACGCAAGAGCCCATGCTCCAGCAAACGGTAGCAGAAAGCTTAAGATACCAATGGCAAGACTACTCTTGAGATTTTGCCGGAAGGAAACCGGGTCTATTTCCGCACCGGCGAGAAAGGTCAACAGAATCGACCCGAAACTTGCTAAAAAGTCAATCCAGGGAACAGTATGCAGGGAGAGAAAATTCCCCCCGAGAATACCGACAACGATTTCTACCAATGCAACCGAAATACCGAAGCGGATTGATATAAGGCTGGCAACTAATGCGAGCGCTATCCAGATTGTAGCTATAAGCCAAATATTTTCCATTACTTCCTCTTTTCAGTGTAGAGAGCAACAAAAAAGCCTCTACTATACTTTGATATTAGTAGAGGCTATCAGCTTCAATAAGAAGCAATTTAGCAGGTCTGTTCCTGCCCGGCGAGCTTCATCGCTTATCGATTACAAATATATCAGAAAGAAGCTTCACCGTCAATTTATCACTTATAAAGCCATTAAAAATGTATTGGTTTATTTTTAAATAGTTCATTTTACAATACCGTATATTTTTGGTATAGTCATATCGGAAAGGCGATNAAGCTCGCCGGGGTAAACCCCAAAAAGCCCGTTAGTGAGTACGGGATGATAGCCTCTACTGGCAATGCTGGTAGAGGCTTTTTTATTTAGGTTAATTCTAATAATAGCTATCATTGTAAACGCCAAATCCCAGTTGAATAAATATGATAATCAGGAGATAACAGTTGGAGATAAGCTTATAACTATTACAAGAGTTCAGACGGTACGAGAAAAAAAGAATAGGGGTAACAATACGAAAACTAATTATTTAGCTGCCAAGTATGACACGGTGGAATGGCACTATAAATTAGAACATGATTTTAGATATAGCGTTATCTTGACGATATCTGGTTCAGTAACTTTGTTAGCAATGAGAGGGCGGGGGACACAATTGCCGCAGAATAAGTAAGAAAAAGGAGGTATGCTATGAAGAAAAACCGAAAGAGATTATTAAGGGAACTATCATTCGATGCATATCCATATATTATCTTACCCACTTATTTTGAGAAAGAGCCATAATTTTAGTACTTAAATACCATTTTCCGCCGAAAAGGCGTGAGGTGTGTGTAGTTCGACAGGCTTCCTTACGCGGAAGGACAAGCCAGGGTGAGCGGGATTCGGAGGGAAGTAGAACGGTGGGATGTTAAACGCCTTCAATTCTCCAATTCTATTGACAAATATATTTTATAGTGCTAGATTAAAGGTGAATTACGACGAAAAGACCCCTTTAAGGTTCCGTCCTTAAAGGGTGCTTTTCTTTTTAGCAGATCTTTTTATACTCAAGTTTTTGCCTCAAATTATCCATGTATGCAATCTGATTTCCCGCGGCAATGTTGAGCAAGTGTGAGCACCTTGATCTGTTTGGCGATAGTATTTCACAGAGCTTATCTACTTTTTTCAAATATCGTACCAGACAAGACAAATCTCCATCCCCGGTTACGATCAATGCTTTGTCGTAATTCTGTAGCTCAATCATTGTATGAAGTACCAGTTCAGCGTCAACATTGCCTTTTATACTGCCATCCGGCTGAGCCATTGTTGGCTTAAAGATCAGAACATAGCCGTTTATGCGCAACGACTTGTATAGTTCCCCGTTTCCCGGAACGTAACCGATGAAGTAATATGCTGTGCCAATACTGTATTTGTCTTTTAGATAAACACGAAATCGGGCATAATTAAGCTTCCAGCCCATTGCCTGGATTGATAAATTTAAATTTTGCCCGTCGATAAAGGCGTAATTGGATAGTGTTATATTCATCTGTGCCCGATATATACTATAATTCGTCTATTATATCACCGATTACGAGCGGGGACAAGGGAGGGGAGAAGATCTAAGGGCAAAAATCAGAGAGCAAAACACAGACCAAAAATAAAAGATTGTTAAGTTAAATATTTAAACGAGGTGGAGCAGGGTAGTATTTTGATTTATTGGTCCTCCAGCGGAAGGATCGGTAGTATTTTTATATTATTACTTATCCCTCAAACGGGTGTCCTTCACGGGCGAAGTCCGGCCGGTAGTTCTCCGGAGCATCCATTTCCTGCACCCAGCCGTTATTCATATCCAGACGGCGGAGTAATGAGACCACCNCGGAGTATTCCTCGTACTTAATCCGCCTGGATAAGGCGGGAATCCGGTCGGCTTTGTTTGCCGGGTAGTATTGAGCCATAACGCTGAGAGCAACATCAGGGGAGACTTCACGAGCCAGCCATCTCAGTGACTCTTCGCTCCCCGCGATATCCTCCGGTAATATCAGGTGCCGCACGATCAAACCNCTGCGAGCAACGCCGTTTTCGTCTACAACAAGATTACCAACCTGACGGTACATTTCTTTGANAGCTTCCCTGTCACGTTCCACATAATCAGGGACTCCGGAATACTCTTTAGCCCACCTGTTATCNGCATAGCGAATATCGGGCAAATAGACATCGATTATGCCCTCCAGCAGCCGCAGTGTCCCGACTGAATCGTACCCGCTGGTATTATAGACCAACGGCACGTGCAGCCCCTCCGGTACGGCTTCCAGCAAAGCTTTAATTATCTGCGGTACAAAGTGAGAAGGGGTTACCAGGTTGATATTATGGCATTTGAGCCGGTCTTGAAGAACCAGCATGTCCGCCGCGAGCGTCCTGATACTGACCTCGTTCCCCTGCTGGATTTTCCAGTCCTGGCTGATCTGGTAGTTCTGGCAATAGACGCACCGCATGTTGCAGTTACCGAAAAAAATGGTACCCGAGCCGCGCGACCCGGAAACTGGAGGCTCCTCGCCGCGGTGAGCACAAAAAGAAGAAACTGCGGGTAAATATGCCGAATGGCAAAAACCGCGTTCACCCGCCAGCCGGTTAACGCCGCAGTTATGGGGACAGATATTACAGGCACTTAAATGTTCATTTAGTTCACCGGCACGTTTTGCCAGTTCGCCGGAGCGGTATAGCTTCAAATAGCCGGGCTCGAATGTATCCATTAGTTACATTGTAGCAACTAGCGAGCTGCAAGTAACAATTAATATTTGAGAATGAGAGGGATTTGATTAATTCAGCTTCAAAATCCCCCTTAATCCCCCTTTTTCAAAGGGGGAGATTACAGAATTAATGTTCAACTTATTTCTGAGACACTACATTAGTTACCTGTTTCGGGTGTGCTATAATTATATCCATGTGTGCTGAACAGGCTGTTGAAGTATCCCACGTTCTTAAAAGATACGGCGACAAGGCAGTGGTGAACGACCTTTCGTTTACCGTTAATCAGGGCGAGATATTCGGCCTTATCGGTCCTAACGGCGCCGGCAAAACAACCACCATCCGCATGATGATGGATATCATCAAGCCCGACTCCGGTCAAATAACCTTTCTCGGCAAGCACCTGGATGATAACAGCAAGAATAAAGTCGGTTACATGCCGGAGGAGCGGGGACTGTACCGGAAGCTGCGGGTAATCGATTCTATTACCTACCTTGCCGAGCTTAAGGGTTTATCCAAACAAAAAGCGGAGCAAAGAGCTGAAGAGCTCCTCAAGCAGACGGATATGTTACAGCATAAAAATAAGAAAATAGAGGAACTGAGTAAGGGAATGGGCCAGATCATTCAGTTCCTGGTGACTGTAGTACACAATCCCGACCTGGTCATTCTCGATGAACCTTTTAGCGGTCTCGACCCGGTAAATACCGAGCTCTTAAAAAATATGTTTATCGACCTGAAGAACAAGGGTAAAGCGGTAATCCTAAGCACCCACCGCATGAACGAGATCGAAGAGTCGTGCGACCGTATACTGATGGTGAACAACGGACGCTCGGTGCTTTACGGAAGCCTTGCTGATATAAAAGCAAAATACCGCAGCAACGCCGTTCTGGTGGAAACCGGAGACGAGCTTGGTGACATTCCCGGCGTAATATCCAGACGCAGGATAAAGAATAAAACCGAGCTCATTCTCGATGAAAAAACTTACCCGCAGCAGGTATTAGAGGAGATAGTGAAACGCCGCTTGAATATCACTCATTATGAAATAGCGACTCCGCCTCTGAACGAAATTTTCCTCAAGGTGGTTGGTAAGAACCATGAATAAGACCGCGCTTATCTTCCGGCACGAATTCTTTTATATGATAAAGAGGACCGGGTTTATTATTATGACACTCGCCTTGCCGGTCCTGGCTCTGCTGGCGATAGGCGTTTATCAAATTGTGTCTAAAATCGAAAAACCGGTTGTTGAACAGGTAAAAATCGGGTACGTAGACAATATTGGGAATTTTACACAATTTACGGAACAACAGAATATCTCACTTATCCGCTATGGCACGACTGCGGAAGCAGTCCAAGCTTTGAATAAAAAGAGTATTTCAGAGTATTTCGTTATCCCTGAGGACTATGTATCCACCGGTGTTATAGACAGATACACACCGGAACGGCAGTTGGAAGCACCGGCCGCCACTACCACAGCCATAAGAGGCTTCCTACTGGGCAATCTCCTGCAGGACAAAGCCGGCAGCGAGATAATTCAGCGGGTGGAAAACCCATTGAACATGGTAACCACCAGGATTACTGAGACCGGAGCCCCGGCAACTCAACAGGGAGGCTACGAGTCATTCATCATTCCCTATTTGTTCAGTATCCTGCTGGTTATCTCCATCTTTGCTTCATCCGGTTACCTGCTGCAGGGACTCGGTGAAGAAAAGGAGAACCGGATCATGGAAATTTTGCTGTCATCCGTTTCTACCACGCAGTTGCTCACAGGGAAAGTACTCGGACTTGGTGCCGCGGGTCTTGTACAGGTCATTGTCTGGCTGGGGTCCGCCGTCCTCATGCTGAATCTGGCTTCATCAACCATCGGCGGTTTTATCAGTACCATCCATATTCCGTCGAATTTCATTGTTTTGGGAATAGTCTATTTTATCCTTGGCTATCTGATGTTCGCCGTAATCTCCGCCGGGGTCGGAGCCGTGAGCCCGACCGCCAGAGAAGGGCAGCAGCTTTCAGCCATATTTACAGTAGCAGCTGTCATTCCCTTTTACTTTATGCCGCTTCTCATAAATACTCCGAACAATCCCGTCTCTACAGTATTAACACTGTTCCCCATAACCGCTCCGGTTACTGTAATGGCGAGGCTGGGTCTATCAGATATAGCTCCATGGGAACTGGCGACCAGTATTATTTTACTTATCGGGTTCATCATCGGCGGGTTGTGGTTTTCGGCCAAAATCTTCCGCACCTATCTGCTCATGTATGGTAAGAGACCGGGACTCAAAGAAATTGCGAAGAGCCTCAGGGGATAGGGAAAATAGCTCAAACGTAAATATCAAATAGCAAAACCCAAAGATCAGAGAGCAAAGATCAAAACTATAGCTAAAAGCATAAAACTAGTTTTCAGTTAACAGTTATAAGTTCTCAGTTTATTTTGAAGTGATAATTAAGACTAATTTTTTACGGCGTACACCATTCCGGCGGAAGCCGGAATCCAGGAACAAAAATAGTAGAAAGTCATCTTCACANGCAGGAAATCCCTCCTGACCTCCCTTTAGAAAAGGGAGGGAATCTCCCCCTTTTAAAAAGGGGGACAGACGGGCTGTCTAAAAGGCCTGCACCTCAGGCGTGAGCCGAAAAATGGTAAGGCTCAGAAAATGGCGATTGGGGGACTTATTGGACAGCCTGCAGAGGGGGATTTTAGCCAGCGTTTACAGTTTTACATTCGGGAATAGCCTTTTATCCGTGTGGGGCAAGAACAGTGCGGCAATAAACTCGTTCATAAATGGGGGATAAGCGGAAAGCTCTATATTCGTCATTTTACGTGAGATGCCAATTGACTTTTCAAAAACAGCCGTGGAAAGCAGAGACATTCTCGCCCCGGTTACCGAGCTGTTACCGATGAACTGGATCCGGCTCTTTTCGACATCAGGGAGCAGACCGATGGCAATCGCTTTATCGATACGCAGCGAGCTGCCGAAACCGCCGGCCAGATAGATAGCCTGCAGCTGATCAAATGTAAGTCCGATGTAGTCTGTAAGCGATTTGATAGCAGCAAACACCGCTCCCTTGGATTTTATCAGGTTAGCGATATCCGTTTCTGTTATTGTGATAGCCTGTCCGGTCTCCGTTTCTTCAGCAAATGCCAGGATATACTGGGGACCTTCCGCATCCGTGAAAAGCCGGGGACTTTTGTGCGACAAGTCGAATTTACCATCGGGACCGATAATATCATTCCTCTGCAGTTCATAAATAGTATCGATGAGGCCTGAACCGCAGATACCACGGGGTCTGGCACCCGTGATAGTGTCATATTCGACCCTGCCATCGTTTATGACTACTTTTTCGATAGCTCCTTTGGTGGCACGCATCCCCCATTTCATCCCGCCGCCCTCGAAAGCCGGGCCGGCTGAAGCGGAGCAGCAGACCATCCACTCCTGGTTGCCCACTACGATTTCGCCGTTGGTACCTACGTCAATCAGGCAGCTTATTTCCTGCCGGTCGGCCAGCCCGCAGGCCAGCACACCGGCCACAATATCGCCACCGACATAGCTGGAGACGCTGGGCAATACTTCAACTATTGCATCCGGACTGGTCTGAATACCGATTTCTTCCGCGAGAATCTGCGGATAGACCATAGCGGTCGGGACATAAGGTTCGAGCCTGATTGAGCATGGCGGCAGCCCCAGTAGAAAATGACTCATGACAGTATTACCTGCTGCGACCACGCAATCGATATCTTCCATCTCAATGCTATTCTCTTTAGCTAACACTTTGGTCAGCGAGTTGATATTGGAAAGAATAGCCTGATGCAGGGCATCGAGCGAGCCTCGACCGCAGGCAAATACCATGCGTGAAATAACGTCTTCACCATAACGAGCCTGCAGATTATGGTTGCCTTCAACACCAAGTATCCGACCGGAAACAAGGTCTACGAGCTGCACGACCACAGTAGTGGTCCCTACATCTACAGCAATTCCGTAGTGACGGCCGGTAGTATCGCCGCCCTCGATTCTTAAGACCCGCCCGAGACCGTTATGTTTGCCGACTGTCGCCGTTACCTTCCAGCTATTATTACGCAATGTATCGGCAAGGCTGCGCAGACAGTCGAGCGTAATTTCATAATCCTTATATGGAAGTTTCCGGTGCAATTCCCTGACAACCCTGTCGATATCGGAAATATTATCGGAAAGCGTCGGTTCGATCAGTTCCAGATAGACCTTGGCAACCAGCGGCTGCAATGCTGCAGAAGATTCTGCTTTCTCTTTATGTAAATCTACTGAGGCAGGCTCGCTATAGTCGACATGGACGCCTTCAGTAATAATTTTTTCCATCTCGATTCGGGAGCGGGCAGGCACCATGACTTCCAGGTTATCGTTTACCTTCGTCTGGCAGGCCAGGACAAATCCATCCTTGATTTCTTTGCTGGAGAAAAAACCAATGGCTGTTTTATCGGCTCTGGCATTCCCGCTGATAACCTGAAGACGGCATTCACCGCAAAGGCCCTCACCACCGCAAAGGCTGTTAATGTATACATCAGCCTTTTCTGCAGCTTTAAGTAAAGTCGTCCCGGTTTCTACTTCAACCGTTTTATTTTCAGGAAGAAACGTAACTTTATACATAACGGACCAAATCCTAAATTCTAAACATTTTGTCATCCTTCAGCAGAAGGACCTGAGAACAAGATTTAGTATATTAAACTCCCCTCACTTTAATCCTCTCTCCCGATTCCTCCCGATAGATCGGGATTCATACGGGATCTTCGACCGCAAGGGGAGAGAAGACTAACCGAAGCTAGCACTCTCCCACGCTCCTTCAGGAGAAGGACAAGTTGGGGAGAGAGTACCAGGAATTATTATGTGTTATTTTTGCATCGCTCAAATATCAATTTACAGGAATGCATATGATTTTTCAACATTATAAGGTGAATAGCTGCTAATACGAACGAATTTATTAATAGTTTATTATATTTCTAAATCCCTCCTAACCTCCCTTTTTCAAAGGGAGGGAATTGATGGTATCTCCCCCTTTTTCAAGGAGGAGATTTCTCCCTTTACTAAAGGG
>JGI20214J51650_10002796_pt1 | contig 10959 bp, 10 predicted proteins | sample WetSurMetagenome_FD_51650 | JGI IMG/M metagenome (IMG submission 51650)
TTATGAAATATTCATTGGAGTTCTGTCCGGGTTACCGGTTGATCGCATTTTTACGGGGATAACGGAAAAACCTGCGGAGTTACACCCTTGAGTTTATAGGAAAATCTGTAAAATTCATAACAGTCATATTTCTGGCAGAAACAGCCAAAATATTGATATGGGGTAATACATTGGCATCACCAAAATATTCAGATGAATTGTACTGGAATGACCAACGTTGTAAATTGCCTCCGCTCTTGACTACCGTTGCAAATCCCTCAGTTACGTCCAGATTTGGCTCGGGAGCACCCACAGGTTTAGTTTGCGAGGGCCGGCCAATTTTATAAAAAATTTTTTCATCGGCACCCAGGTTAGTTGTACCGTTAATTTCAAAGGTTTCGTTTTTGTGGTNCTTGTCGATTGGATTGATGATGATATACGGTGTCTCATTCGTTGAGGGATTAGGAATCTCCGGAGGTTTAATTATGGGGGGAGTCTCCGGCGTTTGGGTAATAACAGTCTGGTTTCCGGTACTTGGCTGTGAAATGCATCCCGCAAGAATGATACAACCAATCAGGACGCATATTATTACAACCGGGTTTTGACGCAACATCTGATTTTACCCCATACATGTAGAGACAGAGTTACAGTTCAGATAGAAAAAACAAGAGTTTTATATTTAAAACAATTGTGATTTGATTTTTTTATTACGCTGAAAATTTACATTTTTCCTTCATGCCCTCGTGTCAGGTCATGATTAAGAACGGTAAAATAGGCTCTGCAGAGATCCTTTAAATAATTCTGGCGCTCTTGGGAGCATGCAAGCATGCCCCCGCGGCTATGGTATCCCCGATTGCGATTGTGTCGTATTACCTGTACGCAATCGTGGAGAAATTTCCCGTCCAGGTAATACCGAGGTATCGCAATGCGCCCCCGCCCCCAACGGGGGCTGGGCTGGCACAAGGGGGGCGATCATCAGTTGAAATGAGGATTTCTCCAGAGCAGTAAAATAAAAACTATTCTGCGTTTTCTTCAAAATTTATCCGTTCCCGCTCGATAACGAGCGGCCGCTTCATTACCTGCGTCTGGATCGAACCGACATATTCCCCAATGACACCGATAAAGAACAGCTGTACGGAAGAGAAGAAAAAGAGACCTATCACGAGGGGTGCGATCCCAACCTGGAAATTATCCCAGTAAACGAGTTTGTAAATGGTATACATGAATGCAAAGAACAGGCTTATGATTGCCAGTACAAACCCGGTCAGGGCTGCCAGCCTGAGCGGGACCTTNGAGTGATTGGTAATCCCCAGCATTGCCATATCGTACAGGGAATAGAAATTATTCTTGGTTATCCCCCGTTTCCGTTCAGGCTGGGTATACTCGATCTGGTAAATATCATACCCGACCTCGCTGATAAGGCCNCNCATATACGGGTAGGGGTCATCGATTGTCCGGAGAATCTTAATTATCCTCTGGTCATACAACCCGAACCCGGTAAAATTCTTGATCTGGCTGATCTCGGAAAGATCCTGGAGGACATTGTAATAGAATTTCCGTACCGCAAAGAATACCGGGTTTTCTTCACTCTCGGTTTTCACGCCGACAACTATCTTATAGCCATCTTCCCATTTTCTGATGAAATCCGGTATCATCGACACGGGATCCTGGAAATCGGCAACAATCGAGATGACNGCATCNCCCCGTGCCTGGATCAACCCGTNAAACGGTGAACGGATATGCCCGAAATTCCTGGCATTGACGATAATTTTTACATTGTTGTCTTTTTTGGCAATTTCCTTGAGTATTGTGACGGTCCTGTCCTTTGATGCATTATCGATAAAAATATGTTCATACTCGTAATCGGTCAGCTTTTCAAAAACCTTCTTTACTTCCTGGTAAAGCAGTTCGACATTTTCCTCTTCATTATAACAGGCCGTGACAATACTGATCCGTTTTTTCATGGTCATCACGCAGGGATATCCAGGTATTTTCTGTACCAGTCAATGGTCTCTTTGAGGCCATCCTCAAAGCTATATCCCGCAGACCATTTCAGTAAATCCCGGGCTTTTCCTGAAGACAGGTACTGATCCTTGATCTCGTTTGCAGCAGTATCCAGGATAACCGGCTCAAGAGAACTTCCCATAAGGGCAGAGATTGTGGTGACAACCTCAAGGACCGTCTTGGGGGACTCCGTGCTGAAATTGAAAGACTCCCCGTGTAATTTTTTCTTTTCCATCTTCTCCGCGAGATAGAGATACGCGTTCACCGCATCATTGACATAGAAATAATCCCGCAGGAATGTCCCGTTACTGCGGATGACCGGCCGTTCCCCGCGACAGACCGAACGAATGGTTCCCGGCACGATCCGGTTAAAGTTCAGGTCTCCGGCACCGAACAGGTTCCCGCACCGGGTGACACAGACCGGAAGGTTATAGGTCTCAAAATAGCAGCGGCAGATCAGATCGGCACAACTCTTGGAAACATCGTAGGGATGTCTCCCTTCGAGGGGCGTATCTTCTTTATACGGCAGGTTTTTCTGATCCCCGTATGCCTTGTCGCTGGATGCCACAACGATCCGTTTCACGGTCGGGATCTGCCGGCAGGCCTCAAGGATATTCCAGGTTCCCTCAATGTTTGACCGGAACGTTGCAAGAGGACTCCTGTTTGCGATGGTAACAATGGTCTGGGCACCAAGATGGAACACGGATTCGATCTCGTATTCATTGATCGTCCGTTCTATGAGGGCATAATCCTCGATCTCACCCCGCACAACCGTTATGCGTTTATCCAGCCCGGACTGAAAAAAGAGGGACCCGGGTGTGCTGTCACGGATAAGACCCACAACCATTGCGCCACGGTCGATCAGCGATTGTGTCAGCCATGATCCGAGAAGCCCGGAACATCCCGTGATAAATACAGGCCGATCCTGCCAGTATGTTTCTTTCATAACCATCCCAAGCGTACATGTAGTTATTTCATGCAATCATTTTTTAATGTGCGTCTTGAAACTCCAGCGCCGGTGGCCAAAATAACTGATGAGCGTTGTTATCGGCAGGATCAGCAGACCCGCAATTTTCGGATCGATTGAAAGATAATGCACAAAGCAGAACATCAGGACGAGATTTTCCACCAGTACTATAAGATACACCGAGTTAAATTTCAGGAATTCCCAGAGCACGGGATTCTTTGAGGGAAAAACCCAGTACCGGTTCCAGATGTAACTATGGGCTACCGCGATGATATGCGAAAGGATCGTTGCAAGGAGATAGTTGATATACCCCACAAAAATGAAGAACAGGCCATACCCGACAATGGTATTGAGTATCCCGACAAGGGTAAATTTGGAAAACTGGTGAATGAACGTATACCGGTCAAAAAAATGATAAATCTGCTCCCATAGGGTTACAACTATCTGAGGGGTCTTCACAATTTCAACTCTGGTTTTCCCTTAAAAAATATTACCATACCTTCCACGGAGGACCGGGCTGGACCCATAACGTATTGAGAAGTTCCAGCTCCCGGAACGTGTCGCAGCACTGCCAGAACCCTTCATGCGGATACATCATCAGTTCGTTATCCGCTGCCAGTCGTTCGATAGGTTCTTTCTCCAGGACACAGGTATCCTGGTCATCCAGGTAGGAGAAGAATTCCCTGTTGAAAACAAAGAAACCCCCGCTGACAAAACCCTGCAGGGTCTGCGGCTTCTCACTGAACTGTTTTACGCGGCAGGAATCGGTACACAGTTCGCCAAACCGGGATGCGGGATGAACCCCGGTAACGGTNCCGATCTTTCCATGGGACTGGTGAAATGCCAGGAGCTTTCCGATATCAATATCTGCAACGGCATCCCCGTACGTCAGCATAAACGTCTCGCCATCGATATATTTTTCAATCTTTTTGACCCGTGCACCGGTCTGGGCCTTTTCACCGGTCTCCGCGAGCGTGACATTCCAGGTGCGCTCGGTATGATCGTTGTGGAGTAAAAACGTGTGGCGGTTGCCGAGATTTACCGTAAAATCGCTGTTCATGACCTCGTAATTTAAAAAATAATCCTTGATCATCGAACCCTTGTAACCCAGGCAGATCACAAAATCATGGAACCCGTAATGGTCGTAGATCTTCATGATATGCCACAATATGGGCTTTGTTCCGATCTGGACCATGGGTTTGGGCCGGTATTCCGTTTCTTCCCGGAGCCGTGTCCCGAGGCCGCCTGCCAGGATTACTACTTTCAGTGGTTTGCTTTGCATGGATCTCACCATCGCTCTGCCGACAATACTATCCTATTGTAAGTTTTCATTAAAATAGTGAATCTTTCCACTGTGCAGGGTGCCGGTCACAGTATTATTTATCCCCTTCCGTTCACTGCTGCTTAATCACGTTTTTCAACGCGGTTGAAATCCTTCGAAAAATTCTGACGCTCTTGAGAGGATGCAGGCATGCGTCCGTCCCTGGGGGCATCCTCGTCACGCAATAACGACGTACTGCCGGTAACCGGATACCTGTTATCGCACTGCGTCTCGTTTTGCAACGGCAGACTGACAACGCAAGTGGGGGGCATCGTATCAGGGAGAACTGGTTTTCACCAGAGCATGTATCCGGTTTCATGGTTCGATAGCATCCACACTATCCGGTTCTGTTCCAGACAAACGGGAGAGAAATGGTAATGAACGGTACAGTTTCCAGATGAACCGGCAGAAAAACCTCTGAATCGTCAACTGACAAATGATAACCGGGTTTTATCCGTACACGGGTAATCCGGTAGATTTGAGGAAAAGATCCTGTAATCCAAAAAGGATGGCAGCCAGGTCAGGCTTGGAATATTGAAAATGATCTTCTGTTAAAAAAATGATACAATCCTGAAAACTCAACCGCACGACCGGATCCATTCAATGGTCCGGACCAGCCCTTTCTCCAGCGGCACTTTCGGTTCCCATCCAAGGATCTGTTTTGCCCGTGTCACATCCGGCCGCCTCCGGAGCGGGTCGTCTTCAGGAAGGGGGTGGAAGGAGAGTGTCGATGAAGACCCCGTGAGCCCGATAACTTTTTTTGCCAGGGTAAGAACCGTGATCTCGTTGACATTCCCGATGTTGATGACCTGTCCGCGGGCTCCATCCCGTGATGCGAGGCGCAGGAGTCCTTCGATCTGGTCGGTCACGTAGGTGAAACTCCGGGTCTGCGAACCATCGCCAAATACCGTGATCGGATCTCCGTTCAGGGACTGGGAAATAAACCGGGGTATGACCCTGCCGTAGATGCCGTCCATCCGGATCCGCGGACCATAGGTATTGAATATCCGGGCTATCCGGGTATCGAGGTTGTGCTGGTTCCGGTACGCCATGACGTATGCCTCGCCGCACCGCTTCGCCTCATCGTAACATCCCCGCGGCCCGATCGGGTTCACGTTGCCATAATAGGATTCGGGTGTCGGTACGATGTCCGGGTTGCCGTATACCTCACTTGTTGAAGTATAGACAATTTTTGCCCCGTGCTTTTTGGCAATCCCGAGTGCGACGAGGACACCCATCGTGTTTGCCTTGAGGATCTGGATCGGGTAATGCTCGAATTCAAACGGCGAGGCGCGGCTTGCCATGTGGAAGACATAGTCAAGCCGGGTCTCAACGGGGAGCGGCGTGGAGATATCATGCTCGATAAACCGGAAGCGTTCTTTTTCCATCAGGTGCCGTATATTTTCTTTTCGTCCACTGGAGAAATTATCGACACAGGTGACATGGGCCCCGGAGGCAAGGAGTGTTTCACACATCCATGAACCAAGAAATCCCGCGCCCCCGGTAACCAGTACCCGCTGATCCTCAAAACTGATCTCCCCGAGGTTTTTCCGTATGATATCCAGTTCTTCGGCCGTATCAAATGTCATGTGCGATCTCCGCGCAGTATCCCTGATAAAAATGTCCGCATCTCATCTGCAAATTCCCCGCGTTCGAGGGTCAGCTCGATACTTGATTTCATCCATCCCAGCTTGTCGCCGATATCGTAGCGCCGGCAGTCCGTAATGAGCCCCAGCGGTTCGTCCAGCTGCCTGAGCGCATCGGTAAGCTGGATTTCGCCATGATGGCCGGGCGGTATCGCATGCAGGAGCCCGAAGATCTCCGGAGTGAGGATGTACCGCCCGATAGCTCCGAGGCTGGATGGGGCCTTGTCAGGAGAAGGTTTCTCGATAATATCCTGTATCGCATATACACCCTTTGCGATCTCCTTCCCGTCAATAATCCCGTAATCCTTTATCTTGTTCCGGGGGACCGGTTCGACCGCGATAACGGGTTTTTTGTACCGGTCGTAGGCATCCATCATCTGGCGGGTGCAGGTGCCGGCGCCGGGTGGAGAGATGCAGATGGTGTCCCCCAGAAGGACCGCGAATGGTTCGTCATCGCAGTGCCGTTCTGCAAGAAGGACAGCGTCCCCGAGCCCCTTCTGCTCTTTCTGGCGGATATAATGGAGATCCGGCATATCCGCAATCGACCGGAGAGATTCGTAGAACGGGTTGGTCCTGTCCGTATCGAACTTCGATTCAAGTTCAAAACTCCGGTCGAAATGGTCCTCGATAGCCCGCTTGTTGCGCCCGGTGATGATCAGGATATCGGTGATACCGGAGACGATCGCTTCCTCGACAACATACTGGATGACCGGCTTGTCCACGACCGGGAGCATCTCCTTGGGCTGGGCCTTGGTCATCGGGAGGAAACGCGTCCCGAAACCCGCAGCGGGAATGACCACTTTACGGACACTCTGCTTCCTGTTCATCATACCCTCAAAACCTCTGATCCGATTCCACCATTACCAGCAGATGCCTTCTGCACCGTTCCAGGAAAGGATCCGCCGGCCTTCGATGACAATCCTGTGTGCCATCNGTTCAAATTCCTTATCGATCCTGCCAAACTCCGGCCATTCGGTCATGACAAGACAGCCGTCTGCCCCGTTCAGTGCGTCGCCCGCGCTGCCGGCATATTCGATTGCCGGGAAGATCTTCTGCATGTTCTGTCCCGCCATCGGATCGAATGCAATAACCCGGGCTCCTTTTTTCAGTAATTCCTGAATAACCGGAATTGACCGCGAGTCCCGTACATCATCGGTGTTGTCCTTGAATGCGAGCCCGAGGACCGCAATCCGTTTACCGGAGAGGTTGCCGGTTTTCTTCTCGAGCAGCGCAACAAGACGGTATGGCTGCTCTTCGTTCACATCGAGAACCGCGCGAAGGATTTTTGGATCAACGCCGGCCCGGCCGGCAAGCACGGAGAGCGAGGAGACATCCTTGGGAAAACAGCTCCCGCCAAATCCTGCACCGGCATCCAGGAACTTCGGCCCGATCCGCTGGTCGAGTCCGACACCTTCCATTACCTCATATACATCAATACCGAGATCCTTGCAGATGTTGCCGATCTCATTCGAGAACGAGATTTTTGTTGCGAGAAAGGCATTGGACGTGTACTTGATCATCTCAGCTGCAGCAAGGCCGGTCCGGACCACCGGCGCGGAAAACGTCCGGTATACTTCGGCCACGCGGTCCCCGGCCCGGGGCTGGCTGCTCCCGATAACAATGCGGTCCGGCTTCCTGAAATCCTCAATCGCCCGTCCCTCGCGCAGGAACTCCGGGTTCATGGCAAACGCGATCTCGTCTCCGGTTTTGTGTGCAAATGCAAGAACTGCCGGGCAGACAACCGTTTCTGTTGTCCCGGGAGGAACGGTACTTTTCACGACAACTACGTGAAAACCGGTGGATTTTTGCAATGCGGTCCCGATCGAACGGCTTGCCGATTCGATGTAGGAAAGGTTCGCGCTCCCGTCATCATTCGGCGGTGTTCCCACGCAGATAAACGTCAGGTCCGAAGTGCCGACTGAGTCGTACGAGAGGCTCGCCCGGAGATTTTTCCCGATGGCACGGAGGAGGATACTTTCAAGACCGGGTTCAAAGATCGGCGCCCTTTTTTCATTGATCATCGCGACCTTTGCGGGATCGACGTCAATGATGGTCGTATCGTGGCCGGTGTCAGCAAAACAGGCACCGGTCACGAGCCCGACATATCCCCCGCCGATAATGGTAATTTTCATGCAATCTGGTCCGTGCTGGTTTCTCGTTGTAATGTTCGCAGGACGATATGAAAATGCTTCGGATGGACGGGAGAAGATATCCGCTCCAGAGCGGACTATCGGGAAATGAGATTTGTGTTTTTCCGGCAGGTCCTGAAAGATATCAAAAAAAGACGCCGGATTATCGCAGTGTGTGAAAATGCCTGGCGTTATCCACCAGGATTTTTGTCACCGGGATCCTTTCCGGAAAAAAACATGAGGGTTGCGGCCATAGGAGGACAAAACCGTANGCCTATATGGGATCCACGGCCACGGTTAAAAGGGGGTTGGGGGGGACTGTATGTCTCCCCTGATCGGTTCTCCGACGGAGAGGGCTAAGGGATCTATCTGGTAAAAAATTCGGCAGTGGAAGCGGTGCCAACACCGAAGGAAAATATCATTTTATTGTCATATTTTTTGAAAATGCACGTTTTAAACGGATTCAGACCGTGCAATTTAGCGGCCCTGCGTTTTGCGCAAAAATGGGGTGATCTCCTGCTTGTCCGGGAAACCCGGATCCATCCGGTGCCCGCTATAGCCGAAAATTAAATGGGGTTCCCTCAGGGGGAAAAGATAGTCTTTTTCCAACAGAAAATATGAGATCTCAGGTTGCGGAGCCGACAGGGTGGTTTTAATCCGATTACAGATGGGGGATAAGGCTTGTGTCACGATCTCTTATCGTCGGAAACGTACCAGAGAAGATTCAGGAATCCGGTATTGTTTCAGATCGGGATCTGTGCGCAGCGAAAAACCCGGGCAGGTATTTGCAGATAGAGCATCATCTCTAAAAATATTACAGATTTTTTTGGGAGAAAATTTTGGTTTTAGCAAAAAAACCGGTTGGAAAAAATAATCTTACGCTGCTGAGCCCGATGATGATCAGGATTCTTCGGGATTCCGGAAATAATCGCCCGCTCCACAACCTTCATCTGGATAGACAATGACCAGAGTATTGAGGTATTCCGATGCACCGCTATTCACTCTCCTGCAGCAGTGACGCAGCCGATCTCGAACCGGTCGTGCTTGCCGTTCATGAACTGGTCCACCGCCTTCCCGTTACGGCAAAATCACTCGAAAAAGACGGGATTCGGGTGGAGGATGGCAGGATTATCAACCGACATTACAACGGTCCGGTGCTGCTTGAGGCAATTGCACAAAACCAGACCATCAAGGTCACTCCCTCAAGCGGTGCCTACAAAGGTGTCCCGGTCACGGTCACGCCCATCCGGGACAAGGACGGGAACGCCATCGGTGCGATCGGTATCGTTGATATCACGGGAATATTCGACCTTGCCACGCTGATGGAACACCAGACTGCTATCATCAGCCAGGTTTGCGGTAAGGATCCCTGCCCGCTCCCCGGGGAACAGATCGACTCCAAAAGGTGAAGGTATGCCGGATTCTGCATTCAAGGTACTTGAGATCCTCGAAAAGGCACCAGCCCCGATATCCGGGGAGACCATCAGCAATGAACTGAAGATCACCCGGTCGGCGGTCTGGAAGCATATCAACGAGCTCCGTACCATGGGATACGATATCTCCTCCTCCCAGAAAGAGGGGTACCGGCTCACGCATACGAGCAATAAGCTGCTGCCGTACGAGATCCATAAAAAACTCCGGACACAGTTCATCGGCAAGAAGATGCGGTATCTCGAGAATACAGCCTCTACCATCTGGGTGGGAAAACAGCTCTGTTCCGAAGGTGCCGTGGACAAGATGCATGGCCTCGTCATCATTGCAGAAGAGCAGACCGGGGGTGTCGGCAGGATGGGGCGGGCCTGGATCTCCCCGAGCGGTGGTATCTGGATCACCATCGTGCTGAAACCTGACATCCCGGTCGATCATATATTCATGATCACTATGGCCGGGTCCATCGCGGTTGTACGGGCGATCAGGAAAGAGTTCAACATCGGAGCGCTCATCAAGTGGCCCAATGATATCTTCATCGGCAACAAGAAAGTTGCCGGGCTCCTCATGGAACTCTCCGCGGAATCCGATGTCGTCCATCACTGCCTGATCAGTACCGGGATCGATGTAAATATTCCCTTAAAAAAATTCGATCCGGTCCTCCAGAACCAGGTCACTTCCATCTGTGCGGAAGTAGGGCATGAGGTTGACCGTGCCTCGTTCCTGGCCCGGCTTTTAAAGGAATTTGAGAGCCACTACCTCCTGATAGAAGGCGGGGAGTACGATGCGATCATCCGGGAATATAAAAGCCTGTCCTGCACGCTCGAAAATCGCGTGCAGATCCGGACCCTCAAGAACAGTTTTGAAGGCGAAGCGATCGATATCGATGAGTTCGGTGCCCTTATCATCAGGAAAGAAAACGGCAAGCTTGAACGGGTCATCGCCGGCGACTGTTTCCACCGCCCGTAAGAGGTACATTTTTATCGTCAACCATCATTTTTTTAATGGTTGACGATGTTCGGGAACCCTGACAGATCGAGAATAATTGCCTATTCAGCCACGTTCATCGGACTTATCACGCTCGGCAGCTGGATCTCGATCCCGTGCATCCCGGTACCGTTCACGCTCCAGACACTCTTCGTGCTGCTGGCAGGTGCCGTGATGAAACGGTACGCTGCGATCCCGGTCTCCCTGTATGTTATCCTGGGAGCCCTCGGGCTTCCCCTTTTCCATAACGGCATTGCCGGTATCGGTGTACTGCTGGGACCAACCGGCGGTTACCTGTTCGGGTTCATCGTTGCTGCACTGGTGACCGGCCTTGCGTACGAACACACGTCGCGGCCGGTCCGCATTGGCGGGCTTGTCGTAGCCACTCTCGCAATTTACATGTTCGGTATCGGCTGGCTGATGTACTCCCTTGGCCGGGGATTCCTTCCCGCTTTCGCAGCAGGTGTCCTGCCCTTTGTCATCGGTGATGCAGTCAAG
>JGI20214J51650_10002799_pt1 | contig 10954 bp, 11 predicted proteins | sample WetSurMetagenome_FD_51650 | JGI IMG/M metagenome (IMG submission 51650)
GATGTGAATCGGGCGGGAATCCTGCACGCGTTGGAGGCCCTGAGGACGATTCTGACGTAACCGCATGCCGCGAGACGAACTTTGCATGCCGAGGGATCACTNACNTGCTGAGGAATCGGCACAAGGGAAGGCGACCAAGGGCGGTGGCCTAGGCGGCGGCCCGGACGACCGTCTCGACGGCAAGCCCCAGTGTGGCATCGGCCGGTCGGTAGTGGAGTAGTTCGAAACCGATCACGCGACCGGAGGCGTCTTTCATCAAGACGACCTCCTCGGCCGTTTCCTCGCATACCGCTTCTTTGGTCGGGTCATCAAACCAGACCGTGAGTGTCTGCCCTTCGGCATCGTGGATCACCTTGATCTTGTCCATATCGTCTCTCCNGCCTTGACGGCATCCGTCGGATACGCGGTAATGAGAAATCCTGTTCCATTCCCCCGTCGCACGACAGCGCAGAGCCAGCGTGGGGCGTTCCCTCGATAGAACAAAAACACGTGCGGATCCTTGCGGCTTCGGCGGATCTCGTCGGGGTCCGAGAGCGTGGCTTTTACCTCTGCCTCCCGCCCCGCAAGCACAGGGTGCTTCTCCGATACGATAAACCGCCAGTAGGCTCGAGTACAATGGACAGCGAAACCGAGAGGAGTCGAAACCTCGAAGTGCAGGCCGCCGTTCATCGGACCTCCGGAAGGAGTCGGAGGATTCCACGATCGCCTACGCCAACTGATCTATTACTCATGGTATTCCGAATGCTAACAACTTCGCAGAGAACAAGCAACAGGCTTTCGCTGGTACCGTAGAAGGGGATCCAGCCGGTCCTTCAGTTTCGAGTTTACTCTCCTCCGGCCCAGCGCTTTCCTCGTGCCGTGATCACTTGGCGCGCGCTGGTGAACTCTGCGGATCCAAAAAGACCGAGAATCCTGGGTATAGCCCAGGGCTCTCGGTCTTTTTGAAGACCCTGCATGGTGTTAGCGAAGGGAGTCTTTGAGGGCTTTGCCCGCCCTGAAACGCACGGTCTTGGAGGCCTTGATCTTGATGGTCGCCCCCGTCTGAGGATTCCGCCCGTTCCGCGCGGCCCGTTTCCCGACGCTGAACGTCCCGAATCCGACCAGGCCCAACCGCTTACCTTTCTTCAACGACTCCCGCACGCACCCGACGAACGAACCCAACACCGCCTCCGCCGCCTTCTTGGAGATCTTGGCATCCTTCGCCAACCGTGCAATGAGATCGGTCTTGGTCATGGGAAGAACCTCCTGTGAGTGTGTCGGGAGCCAGACAGCAACACNCCCGCGCATGCGGGCGTCACTTGTTCTTAGCGAACGGGTTGGGGACGGTCAAGGCGAAACACCCGGCGCGTTCAGGCCTTTCGACGCCAGGCCGCCAGACGCTTGCGGATCTCCGCCTCCAGTCCGCGGTCGGTCGGCCGATAGTAGGTACGCCCTTGCAGCCGCTCGGGCAGGTAGTCCTGCTTGACGTAGGCGTCCTCGAAGTCGTGGGCGTATTGATAGCCCTGGGCGTAGCCCAAGTCCGCCATGAGGGAGGTGGGGGCGTTCCGGATGTGGAGCGGTACCGGCTCGGCCGGGGCCGAGGCCACGTCGGTCTTGGCCTCGTTGAACGCGACGTAAACGGCATTCGACTTGGGCGCGGTGGCGAGATACAGGACGCACTGGGCCAGCGCCAGCTCGCCCTCGGGGCTCCCCAGGAAGTGGTAGGCCTCCTTGGCCGCCAGAGCCAGGGACAACGCGCGCGGGTCGGCGTTCCCGATATCCTCCGACGCGAAACGCACCAGGCGTCGCGCGAGGTACAGCGGGTCCTCGCCCGAAGCCAGCATGCGCGCCAGCCAGTAGAGGGCAGCGTCCGGGTCGCTGCCGCGCAGGCTCTTGTGGAGGGCGGAGATGAGGTTGTAATGCTCNTCCCCGGCTTTGTCGTACAGCAAGCTCTTGTGCTGGGCTCCCTCCTGGACCGTGGCCAGCGTGATGATGCCCGGTTCGGGTGCCGCGGCCGCCAGGCGGCCGGACAGCTCCAGCAAATTCAGCGCGGACCGCGCGTCGCCGTTGGCCCAGCGGCCGATGGCCTCCAGGACGTCGGGTGCCGCCTGGAGGTGGGCGCCACCGAGGCCGCGTTCCGGGTCGGCGAGGGCGCGGCTCAGGATCTGGACGACGTCCGCCTCGGAGAGCGGCTGGAGGACCAAAACCTTGGTGCGCGACAACAAGGGTGCGATCACCTCGAAGGAGGGATTCTCGGTGGTGGCGCCGATCAGGGTGATGGTCCCGCGCTCGACATGGGGGAGGAAGGCGTCCTGCTGCGCCTTGTTGAACCGATGGATCTCGTCCACGAACAGCACGGTCCGCTGGCCCCCGCCCCGCAGTCGCCGCTCCGCCTCGGCGATGACCTCCTTGATCTCCTTGATTCCCGAGGTCACGGCGGAAAAGGGAATGAAGGCCGCCCGGACGTGGCCGGCGATCAGCATGGCGAGCGAGGTCTTGCCGGTTCCCGGCGGACCCCAGAAGATGAGGGATGGAATCTCCCCCTGCGTCAATGCGATCCGCAGGATCTTTCCGTCGCCCAAGAGGTGGGACTGACCGACAAACTCNTCCAGGCTACGCGGCCGCATCCGATCGGCCAACGGCGCGCCCTTCTTGGGGGGAGCGGATTCGCGGGGGAACAGATCCAGCGTCACGAACGACCCCTAGCAGGCTGCTGAAAAAGGCCCACCTGCGGCGTTGGCTCGCCTCGGCACTCGCTGCGACGTACCTCCAGTACGCCTCGCTCGGCCTCCGGCGTGCCGCCTTGCATCTGGGCCTTTTTGAGCAGCCTGGGAGGAAAGCGATTCATCAGCATCCTAAAACCGGACCGCGGCGATGAAGTCCAGGCAGCGGGCGAATTGGTCCGGGGACACTCGCCCCGCCTCCCGCAGGTGGCCGAGGACCGCAGAGATCCGGAGCGCGCTGTGGAGGGTGTAGCCCTTCTCGCGCAGGCGGTCGGCCCCACCCTGCTCCCGGTCCAGAAAAATGGCGAAATCCTTTACAACCAAGCCGGCCTGGACAAGCGGCCCGGCCGCCTCGAACTTGCTGGCCCCGTCGGTGATCACGTCGTCGATCAGCACGACGGTTTCGCCGGCCGCGAACGCGCCCTCGATGACCCGCTTGGTCCCGTAGTCCTTGGCCTCTTTCCGCGCATAGATCATGGGCAGGTTGCCGGCCAGGGAGACGGCCGTAGCGATGGGGAGGCCCGCGTACGGGATGCCGGCGATGCGCTGGAACGTCAACGGGGCGAGGAGATCCAGGATGCGCTGCGCAATCGCGCGGAGGATCGGTGGATGCGAGATGATGACGCGGAGATCCACATAGAACGGGGAGAGCGCGCCGGATTTCAGCTTGAATTCACCGAATTTCAGAGCCCGGATCGCGTACAGGTCGTCGATCAGCTTCTTCTCTGCATCGGTCAGCATGGAATCCTCATTGCCGACAGCGATCTCCGACAGCGAATTCCGGTTGGAAGTCCGGACGTCTCCCCTGTCTCTGTCGCTGTCGGATCACGGTTCGTGGCATTCCGCATTGATGCGTCGGGCGGCCTCGACGGGGTCCACGGCCGCCTGGATAGGGCGTCCCACCACCAGGTAATCGGCGCCGGCCCGCATCGCCTGCCCCGGGGTCATGACCCGCTGTTGATCGTTCCGGGCCGCGTCGGCCGGTCGGACCCCCGGCGTCACGATCAGGAAGCCGGGCCCGCACGCCTGTCGGATCAGACCAATCTCTTGTGGAGAGGCGACGACCCCGTCCAGACCGGCGGCCTGGGTCGCGCGGGCGAGATGCGCCACCTGTTGGGGCACGGTCCGGGTGGTGCCGAGGGTGTCCCTGATGTCGAGGTCAGACAGGCTGGTGAGGACCGTGACGCCGATGACCAAGGGGCGCTCACGGGGCGGAAAGGCCGCCACGGCCTGTGCCGCCGCCGTCATCATGACCGGTCCGCCCGACGCGTGGACGTTGACCATCCACACGCCCAGCGCCCGAGCCGAGGCGATGGCGCCCGCGACGGTGTTCGGAATGTCGTGGAACTTGAGGTCCAGAAAGACGCGGAGCCCAAGGTCGTGCATGGCTCGGACGGCCTGCGGCCCCTCGGCAGTGAACAATTGGTTGCCGATCTTGACCGCCGCCAGGTGCGGGGCGAGCCGCCGCGCCAGGCTGACAGCCTCGGTCAACGTCGGGACGTCGAGGGGAAAGATGATGCGACTGGAAGATGCGGTCATCGTGGGCTCTTCCTCCGGCAAACGGTCAAACGGTCGGCAACTCGACACCTCGGCATTATGGCACACTGGCGACTAGTCCGGTTAATTGGAAGTCCGTTGGCAAATCCGCGGCCCGAAGGGCGCCCCGCCGACACCTGGCACCTACACCCACCCTGGCGGGTGGGTACCCGAAACCGTGCCGCCTCGGTCCGGGTCGGCCACCGCAGAACGGTAGCCTCCGCACCGGACCCAGCGGCACCGCGGGTGCGGTGTCTGCGGGGCGCCCTTCGGGCCTTGGATTATGTTGGCGAAACACCAAACCAGGACACTCGGCAATCTGGAAAAAAAGGACGGGCGGACAACCGATTTGTCTCGCTGCCAAGTTGCCAAATCGCCAAGTTGCCATTTCTCCCTGGGAGGCTATCACGGAGGCCAAAGCAGCGTCAACGGAAGCATCGGCGTCCACTCCGGCGCCGGCGGGTGGGGCCGCCCCTCGCAGCGTTGACATGTCCCCGGCTCTCGGCTTAGAGTACACCCATGCTGCTTTGCAGGGTCGTTCTCTGGAGTCTCCTGGGCTGCGCGTTGCTGGTGTCGCCCGCCGCGGCATCCCACCAAGTGCCCGCGGTGCGGGCGGGCATGCTTGCGGCGAGTGATCTCCTCTTGAATCTGGAGCTGGATGCCGCCGCTGCCGAGTGCCGGCGCCTGCTGGCGCTGCCGCAGGGCGAGGCAACGGGTCGGTTCTGCCTGAGCCTGGTGACCCTGACGCGCGCCGAGGACCAGGACGACCCGACGNGGGAGCTGGACCGGTTCCTTGCGCAGGCGGATGACGCCTTGGCGGCGGCGGAAGCGCAGGAGCGCGCGGCCCCCACCGATGCCGAGACACAGCTCTTGCTGGGGTTGATCCATGGGAGCAAGGCGCTGGTCGACGGCGGCCGCCGGAGCTATTTCTCGGCGCTCCAGGGGGTGCGCGGGGCGCTCCGACGGTTCCAGGAGGCCCGGCAGCTCGACCCGACGCTCGTTGATGCTTTGTACGGACTGGGGTTGTACCACATTGCGCTGGACAGGTTGCCCCCCGTTGTGAGACCGTTCGCCGCCCTCGTACTGCCCGCCGGCGACGGCGCGTTGGGGTTGAGGGAACTCGAGCGGGTGGCGGAAACCGGCGCATACCTCAAGATGACCGCGCGCGTGGCGCTGCTCCACTTGTACGCCGGGACGGAGCACCGTTACGCCGAGGCGGTGCAGCTGGGCCAGGATCTTCTGCGCCGTTTTCCGGGAAACCCGGAGCTGTATTTCGCGACCGCCCATGCGGCGTCCGAGGTCGGTCGGTTCGAGGAGGCGCTGGACATCGCGCGCCGCGTCGGGCAGCAGGTGGCCGATGGCCGACCACAGTTCGCGGGGCTCTCGGCGCGGTACAACCAGTTGATGGGCAAAGTGTACATGGACCGTGGTGAACATGCCACGGCCCTGACGTTTTTCCAGCGTGCGGTTCAGGCGTCCACGCCGCTCAGGTACCGATGGATCACCGCCTGGGCCTGGACGAGGTCCGGGATGATCTACGATCTCCAGGGCGACCGACAGGAGGCCGTGCGCCGGTACCAGGCGGCGCTGACGGTTGAGACGGACGGACTGGCTAAGGACCTGGCCCGCCAGTACCTGGAAACCCCGTATCGCGGTCGCGCCCGCTCCTGACCGTTCTCCATTTCACCGACGAAAGGATCCGCGTTCCATGGCCAAACACGCTCCTCACGCCCGTCAGGATGAGCCTGCCGATCGACCGGGCCACCGGTCCGCGCGGCACCCGTGGCTGCTGTACGCGGTCGTCTTCGCGTGCGGGGCCGTTTTGATGGCCCTCGAGATCGTCGGCAGCCGGATGCTCGCTCCGTATTTCGGGAACTCCATCTTCGTGTGGGGGAGCCTCATCAGTGTCGTCCTGGCCGCGCTGAGTCTGGGGTACTGGCTGGGCGGGATCGCCGCAGACCGCTGGCCGCGATTGTCGGTCCTCGCCACGCTGATCGCCGTTCCCGGGATCATCATTGCACTTCTACCGTTCGCCTATCCCGGGCTGAATCGTGGAATCGCGGAGGGCAACCTGGGCGCCCGACTCGGGCCGCTGATCTCCAGCCTGATCCTGTTCCTGGTCCCCAGCGTGTTCCTGGGCACGGTCTCGCCCTTCGCCGTGCGGCTGCAGGCGCGGGCGGTGGCCTCGGTGGGTTCGACGGCGGGCGGCCTGTACGCGGTGTCCACGGCAGGAAGCATCGTGGGCACGCTGATCACGGCATTCTACCTCATCGCCGTCCTCGGGGTGGCCAACATCGTCCACGGTCTGGGGCTGACCCTGCTCGTCGTGGCGGCGGGGATTTTCCTGAGCGGTCGGCGCGTGACCCAGGCCGGGATCACCGTGCTCTGTGCGGCACTCTTGCTGACCGCCATGATCTGGCACGTGCGAACGCAGGCGGCGGAGGCGGGGCTGATCCTTCAAAAGGACTCGTTCTACAATCACATCCGCTTGGCCGAGGATGGGACGCAGCGATACATGGACTTCGAGAACCTGCGCCAGAGCGCCATGCTGCTCAAAGATCCCTGGGAGCTGCGGCTGCGGTACACGCGCTTCCTGTCCTTGGCCCTGACGCTTGTCCCCGAGCCGAAGCGTGTCCTGGTGCTTGGCCTGGGCGGTGGGTCGTTTCCCAAGAAGCTTCACCGGGACCTCCCGAATGTGATCGTGGACGTGGTGGATATCGACCCGGAGGTTATCGCCATCGCCACGCGGTATTTTCAGGTGCCGGAGGATGACCGCCTGCATCTGTTCGCCATGGATGCACGGCGCTTTGTTCAGGAGACGAGGGCGATATACGACCTGATCTTCCTGGATGCCTACAATTCGGACACCATTCCGTTCCACCTCACAACCCGAGAATTCTACCGGGAGATCCAGGCGCGGCTGGCGCCGGGTGGGGTGGTGGTCTCGAACATCATCGGCACACTGCGAGGCCCCCAAAGCGCCTTCTTCCGGGCTATGTACCGGACGCTCGCCGAGTCCTTCGCCACGGTCTACGTGGTTCCCACCTACGATCAAAGCGCGGGGTGGATCCTGGGGGACATCAACATCATCCTGTTTGCCACCCAGCAGACGACACGGCTGACCCGCGGCGAATTGGTGGCGCGGGCGGGCCGGGTGGGCGGCAAGCTGGTCCCGGCCTCCGATCTGGCCGAATACGCGGCGCACCTGCTCGAAGTGCCGATCGAGACCAAGGATGTCCCGCTCCTCACCGACGACTTCGCGCCGGTCGAGATCCTGCGGGCCCTTTAGAAAGGCAGCGGTGGCCACAAGAGGCACAAGACGCACAGGGTCGGGGAATAGATTCGGAAGGAAACCGCAATAGGGGTGAGAAGCATAGGGCATGAGACACGTCGGGAAGGTTGAAGGTAGAGGGCGCAGGAATGGACGAGCGGGATGTCTTGGCCCTGTGTGATCGGATTCGGAAGATCAGCCTGGCCCTGCACGGGTACTTGAGGCATGGGCACCTGGAGAAGGTGCATGAGAACGGATTGGCCCATCGTCTCCAGAAGGCCGGAATCCGTTTCGAGCAGCAGCATCCATTGAAGGTATCCGATGAGGACGGTGCGACTCTTGGTGAGTATTACGCCGATTTTCTTGTTGAGGGCTGTCTCGTCGTCGAACTGAAAGCCTGCAAAGCATTGGCCGACGAACATACCGCTCAGATCCTCGGTTAGGAGCCGTTACGAAATAACTTGTCCATTTTTTGTAATTTCGTTACGGCTCCTTATGCCGTTTCCAGCATTTCTCCGGTCAAGTTATTTTTTGACAACGGCTTACCTCCGCGCCTCGCGCATGGAGCATGGCCTCCTCATCAACTTCGGTGCCCGCCGACTCGAGATTCGCACATTCAAGTTGTAGGCGTTTCGCGGTGGGTGCTCTTCTCTCGTGATTGNCATGTGCTTCTTGTGGCCGCTGCGTCTTTCAGCTTGACGTTCGGGGCTCGCTTCTGGTAGAAGAAGGACGCCTTTTAAGCGGGCTCAGTGAAGCCCGCAAAGGAGCGTTCCGTGTTGTCCCACACACCGGCACTTCCCATCAACCTCCTCGCCCGGAGCGGCGAGGGGGTTTTTTTGTGCCTGGAGGCCGCATGAACGAGCGACGCGAGAAGGCGCAAGTCCTGGACGGGCTCGGCATCGCGCGGGCCATCACCCGGATCGCCCATGAGATCGCCGAGAAGAACAAGGGGGTCGAGGGTGTGGTGCTGATCGGCCTGCGGAGTCGCGGGGTGGAGTTGGCGCAGCGCATTGCGGCACGGCTGGCGGAGATCGAAGGCGCCACAGTGCCCGTCGGGGCGCTGGACATCACACTCTATCGCGACGATTTCGGCAAGGCGGCGACACAGCCCGTGCTGCGGCGGACTGAGATCCCCTTCTCGATCGACGGAAAAAAGGTTGTGCTGGTGGACGACGTCCTCTTCACGGGACGGACCACCCGCGCGGCGCTGGACGGCCTGATGGATCTCGGGCGCCCTCGCCTGGTCCAGCTGGCCGTCCTGGTGGACCGCGGTCATCGGGAGCTGCCGATCCGGGCGGATTACGTGGGCAAGAACCTTCCCACGTCCACCCAGGAGGCGGTGCAGGTCTTCATGAGCGAGGAAGACGGCGTCGACAAGGTCGTGATCACCGAGGCGCTGGACTCCTGACGGCGAGACAATCCGGCAGCCGCGTCCAACGATGGTCATCCTACCGGAACAATAGGCAAATAGAAGGTACGGCTCGGTCTGGAGGTGTGCCATGGGGCTCAAGAGCAAGGACCTGCTGGGAATTCGGGAGCTCTCCGTCGAGGAGGTTCGCCTCGTCCTGGACACGGCGGCCTCCATGAAGGAGATCGCCTCCCGCGACATCAAGAAGGTGCCCGCGCTGCGCGGCAAGACGGTGATCAACTTGTTCTACGAGCCCAGCACGCGCACCCGGACCTCCTTCGAGATCGCGGGCAAATGGCTGAGCGCCGACGTCATCAATATCTCGACCTCGACGAGTAGTGTGGCGAAAGGGGAGAGCCTGAAGGACACCGGCCTCACCCTGCAGGCCATGCACCCGGACGTGGTGGTGATCCGGCACGCGGTGCCCGGGGCGCCGCACCTCTTGGCGCGGTGGCTCAAGGCCTCCATCATCAACGCGGGGGACGGCGCGCACGAACACCCCACCCAGGCCCTGCTGGACCTGTTCACGATCCGAGAGCGGCGGCCGACCCTTGACGGGCTCCGGGTCGCCATCGTCGGGGACATCCTGCATAGCCGGGTGGCGCGCTCCAACATTTTCGCGATGCAGAAGATGGGGATGCAGGTCCGGGTCTGCGGGCCGCCGACGCTCCTGCCCCGGTACGTCGAGAGCCTGGGGGTGGAGAAGTCGCTGCGGGTCGAGCAGGCCATCGCCGATGCCGACATCATCATGATGCTCCGCATTCAGCGAGAGCGGATGGGGGCGGGGCTGTTCCCCACGCTGCGGGAGTACTCGAAGCTCTTCGGGCTCAACGCGGACCGGNTGAAGATGGCCCGGCCGGACGTCCTCATCATGCACCCCGGCCCGATCAATCGCGGGGTGGAGATCGCACCCGAGGTAGCCGACGGGCCGTACTCGATGATTCTGGACCAGGTGGAGAACGGTCTGGCGATCCGTATGGCGCTCTTGTACCTGTTGGCGGGCGGGCAGGCGGGCGGCAACTAGGCCGTTGTCAAAGAATAGTTTGACCGGAGAAAACTCGGGAACGGCATAAGGAGCCGTAACGAAATCACAAAAATGGCCAAGTTATTGCGTAACGGCTCCTAAGCCAGACGAGGTTCGCGGCCCGCCGCCACGTGCGTCGACCCCGAACCCGGACCGTGGAACGGAGAGACTATGAGAATCCTGATCGCAGGCGGGCGCGTGATCGATCCGGCGAATCAGCGGGATGCGGTGCTGAACATTTTGATCGAGGATGGGCGGATCGCCGAGGTCGCGAGTCCCGGAGTGCAGCCGGCCCCCGCGGCGGATCGGGTCCTCGACGCCCGCGGCAAGGTGGTTTGCCCCGGTTTCGTGGACCTGCATGTCCACCTGCGGGAACCGGGCCGGGAAGACATGGAGACCATCGCCACGGGGACGCGGGCAGCGGCCCGCGGGGGGTTCACGTCGGTCTGCTGCATGGCCAACACGGCACCGGTCAACGACAACCAGTCGGTCACGGATTTCATCATCGACCGGGCGCGGCGGGATGGCGCCGCCCACGTCTTCCCAATCGGGGCCATTAGCAAAGGGCAGCGCGGCGAAGAACTGGCCGAGATCGGCGAATTGGTCGGCGCCGGTTGCATCGCCATCTCCGATGATGGCCATCCCGTCATGAACGCGGAGCTGATGCGGCGGGCGCTGGAATACTCCACCCTCTTTCGCATCCCAGTCATCCAGCACGCCGAGGACGCGCACCTGACGGGCAAGGGGGTCATGCACGAGGGGCGGGTCAGCACCGAGCTGGGTTTCAAGGGAATTCCCGCCGCCTCGGAGTCGGTCATGGTGGCGCGCGATCTATTGCTGGCGGAGCTGACCGGCGGTCACTATCACGTGGCCCACGTCAGCACCGCCGAGGCGGTGCAGCTCGTCCGCGAGGCGAAGCGCAAGGGGCACTCCGTGACGTGCGAGGCGGCCCCGCATCACTTCGCGCTGAGCGATGAGGCCGTCAAGAGCTTCGACACCAACACCAAGATGAG
>JGI20214J51650_10002800_pt1 | contig 10954 bp, 9 predicted proteins | sample WetSurMetagenome_FD_51650 | JGI IMG/M metagenome (IMG submission 51650)
GAATACAAACAGGAGATCGATGAGCTCAGTTCTGTCTTCAAGGGGATCGACCTTATTGAAGTGGCATTGAGCTGGAACCTTGCCAAAGAATACCAGAAAATNCTGGAGATCACCCCGGGAAANTTAAAACAGTTCACCCGTTCATACCTCCGCCGCTGGGATATACAGAATGTTCTCATTATTCTACGGGGTAAGATGCAGGGTGAGAAGGTGGGAAAGATCAAGGAGATCTTAGTACCTGCGGGCAGTTTGGATCGGGAGATCCTTGACCGTCTTTTATCCGAAGATAGTGCGGAAAAGATTGTCGAAGCACTCAAAGGGAAATGGATTTACAGAGTAATTTCCCGCGAATTCCCGGCTGCCAGAGAGACCGGCTCTTTCTCTCGGATGGAAAATGAACTCTACAAACAATTCTTCTCGGAGATTATCGCAGAAGCGGAAAGCGGGATCAAAGGTGGAAACCAGTTTCTCGATTTCATCAGGTTTGATATTCATATACGGAATATCAAGACTCTGTTCCGCTTGCGAATGGATACTTTTGAGGAAGACGCCAGTGAGATGTATATTGCCGGGGGTGTTCTTTCATCCGNGGATTTTANTAACCTGAATAACATCAGGGACCAGACAGAGTTTATTGATCAGCTGAAAGCGAAGATCCGTAACAATCTCTTATTNTCACTCCTCGATGAACTGAAAAGTGAGAAAGTGATACGCGATGTCGAGAGCAGACTGACCCGGGTTCAACTTGAACAGATGGAGCACTTGTCGAAGCGTAACCCGTTCTCGATTCATCCTATTCTTGTTTACCTGGAAAAGAAAAAGTATGAAGTGTTCAATCTCCGGGCGCTTGCCAGAGGAAAAGAATCGAAACTTCCGTCAGAGAGAATAGCTGAATATCTGGTGGTGTGAATGGAGATTGCAGTCATTGGTAACAGCGAGTTTATTCTCGGTTTCCGTCTTGCAGGTATAAAAAAGACGTACGCTGCAGAAAATGACGAGAAACTCAACGAATACATCAACAATATCCTTCATGATGGAAATATTGGCATTCTCGTCCTTAACAGCAGTGATATGGACCGTGTTCCCCGAAGACTTCGGACTACCCTTGAAAATTCCGTGAAACCCACCGTAATAGCTATCGGTGGCGAGGAAGGGGGATTGTCCATGAGAGACAGAATCAAGAGATCGGTGGGTGTTGATTTGTGGAAGTAAAAACCAAAAAAACAAAAGAGCAGAAACAGGGGGTTCTTAAAAGAATCGCCGGCCCTGTCGTTACGGCAGTCAACCTTGACGCCCATATGTACGATGTGGTGAAGGTCGGCAAGGAAGCGCTGATGGGAGAAGTCATCAAGATCCAGGGTGACAGCATTATCATCCAGGTGTACGAAGATACTTCCGGCATCCGGCCCGGCGAGCCGGTTGAAAACACCGGCCTCTCGCTTGCGGTTGAACTGGGTCCAGGTCTTCTGACCAGTATCTACGATGGGATCCAGCGTCCACTTGCGGTTCTCGTAGACAAAATGGGCAACTTCATCGAACGTGGTGTATCGGCACCCGGTCTTTCGCACGATAAGAAATGGACATTCAAACCTCTCGTAAAATCAGGAGATGCAGTAGAACCGGGAGCAATCCTCGGAGAAGTCCAGGAGACAAATATTGTTCATAAGGTNATGCTACCGCCCAATGTGAAGGCAGGCACTGTCAAAACTATCAACAAGGGCGATTTNACCGTTGACGAGATAATTTGCACTCTCGATGACGGTCGTGAGTATCCAATGATCCAGCGCTGGCCGGTTCGTGTCCCCCGTCCCGTGAGAGAAAAGAAGAACCCGACGATCCCGTTGATCACCGGCCAAAGAATCCTTGACGGCCTCTTTCCAATCGCTAAGGGCGGCACAGCTGCGATCCCTGGTCCGTTCGGCAGCGGTAAGACCGTCACCCAGCAGCAGCTGGCAAAATGGTCTGATGCAGAGATCGTAGTCTACATCGGCTGCGGTGAACGCGGCAATGAAATGACGGAAGTGCTTACGGAGTTTCCGCATCTCGAGGACCCGAAGTCCGGAAAACCCCTCATGGAGAGGACAGTTCTTATTGCAAACACATCGAACATGCCGGTAGCGGCCCGTGAAGCATCGGTGTATACCGGTATTACAATTGCGGAATATTTCCGTGATATGGGCTACGATGTTTCACTGATGGCAGATTCGACCTCCCGCTGGGCAGAAGCGATGCGTGAGATCTCTTCCCGTCTCGAAGAGATGCCGGGAGAAGAAGGGTATCCTGCATATCTTGCAGCCCGGCTCTCTGAGTTCTACGAGCGTGCCGGTCTTGTCGAGACCCTGAACGGAGCGTCAGGGTCAGTATCCGTAATCGGAGCAGTCTCACCGCCGGGTGGTGACTTCTCCGAGCCTGTCACCCAGAACACACTCAGAATCGTCAAGGTCTTCTGGGCACTGGATGCAAAGCTCTCCCAGCGACGCCATTTCCCGGCCATCAACTGGCTTAATTCCTACTCCCTCTATCTCGAGGCACTCCACGATTATTATGATAAGGAAGTCTCTCCGGAGTGGAACAAGATACGTTCATGGGCTATGGAAGTCCTGCAAAAAGAAGCCGAGCTCCAGGAGATTGTGCAGCTCGTCGGATCAGACGCTCTGCCCGAGTCAGAGCAGGTCACCATTGAAGTCGCCCGTATGATCCGGGAGATCTTCCTGCAGCAGAACGCGTATGATGCCGTGGATACGTTCTGTGACATGACAAAACAGTACGACATGATGAAGGCGATCAAACTCTTCGCAGAGCTTGCTTACGCTGCCCAGATCGCTGGTGTCAGCCCGGCGCAGATCAATGGGGTCAAGGCAAAGAACGAGCTGCCCCAGATTAAATTCATCAAGGATTACAAGACCGAACTGGCGAAGATCGAGAAACAGATGGACACCGAGTTCAACACACTGAGGTCGGCAGCATGAAGGAATACAGGACGATCAGCAAGATTGCAGGTCCTCTCGTTTTCGTTGAGAAGACCGAGCCTATTGCCTACGGGGAGCTTGTGCATATAGTCCTTTCCGATGGCACAACCAAGCGAGGTCAGGTTCTCGACACGAGCGACGATCTGGTCGTTGTCCAGATCTTTGAGACAACGACCGGTATCGGCAGGGACAGTGGTGTCCGGTTCACTGGCGAGACGATCAAGATGCCCGTGGGACGTGAAATGCTCGGACGTATCCTGTCTGGAGGCGGTAAACCCATCGATGGCGGCCCAGAGATTGTGCCTGAGAAACGCCTTGATATCACCGGTGCGGCAATTAACCCGTACGCACGGGGCATGCCGGCAGATTTCATCCAGACCGGTATCTCGACTATTGACGGTACGAATACTCTTGTCCGGGGCCAGAAGCTCCCGATTTTCTCTGGAGCCGGTCTCCCTCACAACAAAGTAGCACTCCAGATCGCACGACAGGCAAAGGTGCCCGGATCAACAGAGAGTTTTGCCGTGGTTTTTGCTGCGATGGGTATAACGAAGGAAGAAGCAAATTATTTCATGCAGGATTTCGAGCGCACCGGTGCACTCGAACGAGCGGTAGTTTTCCTCAACCTTGCAGATGATCCGGCTGTCGAGCGTATCATCACACCGCGGTTGGCCCTGACTACCGCTGAATATCTTGCTTTCGAGCTCGGGATGCATGTGCTCGTCATCCTGACGGATATGACTAACTACTGCGAGGCGCTCCGCCAGATCGGTGCGGCTCGCGAAGAAGTGCCAGGGCGTCGTGGGTATCCGGGATACATGTACACAGATCTTGCCTGTATTTATGAAAGGGCAGGTATGATCAAAGGCCTGAAAGGTTCGGTCACCCAGATTCCGATCCTGACGATGCCCGGTGACGATATCACCCATCCGATTCCTGACCTTACCGGTTATATTACTGAAGGCCAGATCGTGGTTAACCGGGAGTTGCACCGTAAGGGTATCTACCCCCCTATCAATGTATTGCCCTCACTCTCTCGGCTGATGAACCTCGGTATCGGGAAGGGACACACGCGGGAAGACCACAAGAAGGTCTCCGATCAGATGTATGCCGGGTACGCAGAAGGTAACGATCTCCGTGGCCTTGTTGCCATAGTCGGAAAGGATGCACTATCCGAACGGGACCGCCTGCTCCTGGAGTTTGCAGATATCTTTGAGAACCGCTTTGTACGCCAGGGATATGATGAGGACCGCACTATAGAAGATACCCTGAGCCTTGGTTGGGACCTTCTCGCGACGCTGCCAGTTGAGCAACTGACCCGTATTGATCGCGACCTGATCAACAAATACCACCCGAAGTTCAAGGCGGGTGCAAAGAAGGAGTAAAATTCCATGGCGCTACGAGATATAAAGCCGACCCGGTCAGAACTTATCAACCTGAAACGGAAGATCCAGCTCTCTGAGCGTGGCTATAAAATCCTTAAGATGAAGCGCGATGGACTGATTCTGGAATTTTTCAAGATCCTTGCTAATGCAAAGGACACCAAAGGAGAGCTCCTGACTCGCTACGAGCATGCAGTTCAGATGATGGCGCTTGCCAATACCGTAGAAGGTGCGATCGGGGTAAAGTCAGCGGCTTTCTCGGTGAAAGAGGTCCCGGAGATCACCCTCAAGAGTAAGAACATTATGGGTGTTATTGTTCCCCAGATCGAGTCGTCCAGAGTGAAGAAGAGCCTCGTTGATAGAGGCTATGGTGTACTCGGCACGTCAACAGTGATTGACGAAACAGCATCCGCGTTCGAAGATCTTGTCGAATCAATCATCCAGAGCGCTGAAATCGAGACTACCATGAAACGTCTTCTCGATGAGATTGAAAAGACAAAAAGGAGGGTAAATGCCCTTGAATATAAGGTCATTCCCGAACTCACCGGAGCGCGGGATTTCATCAAGATGCGGCTCGATGAGATGGAACGGGAAGAGCTCTTCCGGATGAAAAGAATCAAAGCCCGAAGTACATCATAATTTTAAACGGTGATCCGGATGCAGATTGGAACAATCAGGGAGTTGGGGTGTAACGGAAAGACCGTCCTCCTCCGGCTCGATCTCAACTCCCCTATCGATCCCACTTCCAATATTATTCTTGATGACAAACGATTCCGTGAACACCTCCCGACTATCCGAGCACTCTCTGACAGCCGGGTTGTGATAGTCACCCATCAGAGCAGGCCCGGGAAAAAAGATTTTACAACACTTGAAGCACATGCAGAGAAACTCACGAGCCTTCTCGGAAAAACGGTCAAATATGTTGACAGTATATTCGGGCGTCATGCCCGGGAAGCTGTTCATGCGATGAATGTCGGTGATGTGCTGATGCTGGAAAATGTCAGGTTCAATGCCGAAGAGAACCTGACCCTGAAACCTGAAGAAGCAAAAAAGACACATCTGGTAAAAAAATTATCCTCAATGGCTGATGTTTTTGTAAACGATGCATTTGGAACTGCCCATCGTTCTCAACCAACGATTGTAGGGCTCCCGCTTGTCATGCGTTCAGCAGGAGGGCTCCTCATGGAAAAGGAAGTTACAACCCTTTCAAGGGTATTTTCCGGTGCACCACGCCCGGTTTACATGGTTCTTGGCGGCACCAAGGTAGATGACTCTATTGATGTGGCCAGGCATGTGTTGGCAAACGGTATTGCCGATCGGGTCATGGTGATCGGAGTAGTTGCTAACGTCTTTTTGATTGCTGCAGGTTATAATATTGGAAAACCCTCCACGCAGCTGATAGCACAACTCAAATACCAACCGGAGATTGAAAAGGCAAAAGAGATCCTCTCCCACTACCAGGAGCGCGTAGTAATCCCGGAATCTGTTGCGGTGAGGCAGGATAATCATCGTGTCGAGTATCCCATTGACAGGATTCCGGAAGATACGCCTGTGCTCGATCTGGGAGTGGATTCAATTGCATCCTTTGTTGGGGCACTTAAAAAAGCAGGGACGGTTGTATTTAACGGACCTGCCGGAGTCTTTGAAGATGCCGACTTTGCGACGGGTACCTACGAATTGCTCAGGGCAGCCTCACAAGTAGAGTTCTCAGTGGTGGGAGGCGGACACACTGCTGTCGTAATAGATAAACTTGGCATCGAACAGGATTTCACCCATATCTCCACAGGTGGCGGCGCATGTATCGAGTTTCTGACCGGTAAAAAACTTCCTGCTGTTGATGCCCTTGAACAGTCAAAAAAGATATTTGGATAGTATTCTTTTTTGTTATTGACCTGAAATTATCCGTTATCAGGAAAGAAAACCTATGCAGATCCTCATAATCGCAGTAGGTAAGATCAAGGAAAAATACCTGCGTGACGGTATTGCAGAATACCAGAAGCGCCTGCAACCGTACGTAAAAATAACTATTACTGAGATCCCGGAAGAGAGAAGGCCTGGAAACCTATCGCCCTCCCAGCAGAGTTTGGTTAAAGATGGAGAAGGTGCTCGTATCCTTGCTGCGACCCCCGAAGATACGCGGATAATCACTCTCGATCCAAAAGGAGAACGGTGGTCAAGCGAGAATCTCGCAGATTTTATTCACGAGAGGGAAATTTCCGGACGGAACAGCCTCAGCTTTGTGATCGGGGGAGATCTCGGTTTATCTGAATTGGTTCTCGCCAGAAGCGATATTCGGCTCTCGCTCTCTTCGATGACATTTACTCACCAGATGGCCCGGCTCATCCTTCTTGAACAACTCTATCGTGCCAGTAGAATCAATCATGGTGAACCGTACCATAAATAGATTTTTTTTGGATACTAAAAAAAAAATGAGTTTTATCCCTGATTTCTATCTGAGGATTTGATTATTCTCATCCTCTGTTGGCTGGATCTTTTTCATTGACGGGAACAGGATTACTTCCTTGATCGAACTATTATTTGTCAGCAGCATTACGAGGCGGTCGATACCTATTCCAACACCCCCCGTTGGTGGCATACCGTACCCGAGTGCATTGATGAAATCGTAATCGATCATCTGGGCTTCGACATCACCTAGTCGCCGCTTCTCATCCTGGTCTTCAAATCGTGCTTTCTGGTCCATCGCATCATTCAGTTCAGAGAAACCATTGCCGACTTCCATTCCCTCTATGAACAGCTCGAACCGTTCGGTGAATCCCTCCTTGGTGCGGTGCCGTTTCGCCAGGGGGGAGTTCTCCACCGGGTAATCATACACAAACGTCGGTTGGATAAGTTTCTCTTCAACAAGCCCTTCAAAGAACTGGACAAGGAATTCGCGATGGGTTTTTGATTTCTCCCAGTCATCCAGCTTGTTCTGCTGTGCGAGTGTCCGGAGCTGGTCTACTGTATGGCTATAAATGTCGATTCCGGCATACTCCTTAACGGCATCGGCCATGGAGAGTTTCTTCCAGGGCTTATCGAAATTAAGTGTACTATTTTCGAAGGGAATCTCAAATTTCCCGTGGACTTCAAATACGATGGAGGCAATAATGTCTTCGGTCAGTGTCATCATGTCCTCGAAATCACGGTACGCCCAGTAGATCTCTACCATAGAAAATTCCGGATTATGATCAGTATCAATGGCTTCGTTCCGGAAATTCCGCGCAATTTCAAAAACCTTCTCAAATCCCCCGACAACCAGTCGTTTGAGGTACAGTTCGGGTGCGATCCGGAGGAACAGGTTCTGGTCGAGGAAGTGATGATACGACGTGAATGGACGGGCATTTGCCCCGCCGTATACCGGCTGGAGGATGGGAGTCTCGAATTCCAGGAACCCGTGATCATCAAGATACCGGCGGATCAATGAGACAATCCGGCTCCGGATGCGAAATGTCTGCCTGCTCTCCTCGTTAACGATCAGGTCGACATACCGCTGGCGGTATCGTTTCTCAACATCCGTCAGGCCGTGAAATTTTTCCGGGAGCGAACAGACTGCTTTACAGAGGAGGGTGAATGTCTCAACCCAGATTGTTATTTCACCCAGTTTTGTCCGGAACACATGGCCGGTTATCCCGATGATATCCCCTCGTTCTATGAACTGGTTGAACAGTTCAAACTGCTCATCACCGATATCGTTTTTCCGGATATAGAGCTGGATCTTGCCGGTCTCATCACCAAGGTCCGCAAACAGGGTTTTCCCATGGTTCCTAACAATATATATCCTGCCGGCAATTGAAACCTGGTCAGCACTCTTTTCGTGGGTAATATCCGAGTATCGGGTCTTGACATCAAGCACGGTGTGTTGCCGGTCGAATGAAGATGGGAACAGATTGATACCTTTATCTCTGAGTGCACGCACTTTATCGAGTCGTGTCTGGTCAAAGGTAATATTCTCGTTAGGATTAGTCATCTTAAAAGCACCCAGTTGTGGATGATATGTATCGTAGTAGTTCGGTTTTTGATCATAATAATACCATCAGCATTTGCGCCTGAAGACTTTTTTTTTAGTCCCTGTAATTCCGATAGCTAACAATCCAAAATTTGTCCTAAAAAAGGTGAAGTCCGGCGCCTTAATTTCCTGAACGCTTCTTAAGAATATCCGAAGTATACTTCAGAAGCCCGTATATTCCATCCGTGGAAGGATGAACTTCGACAAACTCATCAAAATCGTGAACCGAAAAATGACGTTTCATGAGAAATGCCATATACCCTGCAATGAGACCTCCTCCAGGTCCCGCTGTGCAGAAACCCCGCAGTGCCCCGTTATCCGAATCGAACAAAACCTTCGCGAGCCCGGTGTCACCCTGGGGGACAGACCAGAATGTTCCGGGTCCAGCGGGTCCGGGGATCACAATTGATCCGGCCCCTTCTGTTTCCACGGTGCAAAATGCAAGTTCATGTGCAAGATTAATTGACTGGGGGATGTATCGCATATCCATTGTGCGAGGCTTTTTCAGAATTGCATCTGCCGCAATTACTCCCTGGTAACGGGCAACCGGGGTAAGATACGGAGGACCAGTTACATCTCCACATGCGTATACGCCGGCGACACTTGTCTGCATCTGGCAATCAACAACAACTTCTCCAATTGATCCTTTCTTTACCCCCTTCAGCATCTCAGAGCGTGGGATGAGACCCGCTGCAACGAGTGTTGCATCGACATCTATTGATATATCCTTTTCATCAGTTTTTACGCAGACCGACTGGATACGGGAACTCCCGGATATTGACCGGACACAAGCATTCTCGCAGATCTCAACTCCTTCGAGCTCCTTAATGGCAAGGGAACGGAGATGCCTGTCAGTATTTTTCAGAAAAGTACTCCGGCTGAAAATGGTCACCTCACTGCCAAACATGTCAAAAATATAGGCAAATTCAGCAGCCATCACTCCCCCGCCAATAATTGCAAGTTTTTTGGGAAGTTTTTTCATACCTGGAAGGGTATGGGGCGTATAGACGCCATCAAGATCGATACCTTCGATATCAGGAATATTAGGTCGCGAACCTGTGGCGGCGATGACTGCTTCAGCGTCCATCGGTTCATCTCCGATAAAAACCGTCTTTCCTTCAAGCCTACCGATTTTTCCATAGATTATTTTTACACCGGCAGATCTGGTTTCGGTATCCAGAACCGAAGCGATCTTTTCCTGGATTGCATTCATCTCCGAAAAAATTGCTGAAAAACTGATTTCAGGAATAGTGTCAACAATTCTCAGATTATGAAATATGCGTGACGAATGAAGAAAGCGGGCGATATCATTCAGGGCACAGACCGGCATACAGCCAAAATGAAGGCATTGACCGCCGATCCCTCCAGCCTCGATGAGCTGGACATCTTTTCCTGCGGATGCAAGACGGATTGAAGCGATCCTTCCTGCAGGTCCCCCCCCAAGAATAACGATCATTGGCAGTCCTTTATCGTATACAGGAAAATCCTGGACTTTTTAACAAGGGAATATGAGAAATTTTCCCTTGTCTTTCATGTGCAATCCATAAATCAGAATATCTCAACGCCTTCATCCATTGGCTCTGAGAGCAACTCACCGGTAAAAGCATTCACTTCGACAATCTTTTTGCCCCGTATCTGCCAGATCGGGATATAGACCTGCCGGGTATCGACAGAAATATTCTGCTTTCCGGGTTTGAGGATCTTCTCTTCGTAGAAGATCGCATCGCCTTTCTCCTGCTTGATACGAACCTTCTGGGTAAGCCGGTCGATCAACTCATTAACAATACGCTCTGTTGCCTCATCTTTCCGGATATGGGGATCAGACACTTCGGCCCCTGCAGGGATCTCTGACTCTTCAACCAACTTGTCATCAAGATCGATTTTGATGCCATTGATTGCGTTGATGGCACCCCAACCATCGGCATCAAAGGGGATGCGCCGGTCCTTATAGATTTGTTCGCCACTGCTCGTATAATGAAAAAGATAATAAGGTATGAACCGGAGTTTTGCGGTCCCCTGAACTCCTCCGGTTCGCATTGCAGCTTGTTCGCTGATTTTCACCGGATAATGCGGGATGGTAATGCCAGAAGACTCCTCTTTCCGGGGTACTTCCTGAATCGCTGATGCAGCAGAGACAGATCCTTTTTTGCTTTTTGATGGCGTGAGATCCAGGGCAAGTTCGCGATTTAGAATGTCGGCCAGTACTGCCTCGCCCGTAAAGCGAACAAATTCGTCGATTCCCCAGTGGATACAGTTCTCAGTAACAATTTCCTTATCGATAGAAAAGAGAAGTTTCTTGCAGCTCATCTCATGATCGTCAATCATAAGATTGTAATTTGTTTTATCAAACTGCCCGACAGTGTCAGGGTCGTTTGAACAGAGTACCAGAAGGCAGGTGCTGTCGCGTACCGCAGAAAGGTCAAGAGGTTCATCCACCTCTTCGACATCAAAACGGGCTGCCTCAAGAATAAGGCGCATTGCATTCTTGGCTTTTTCCCGCATTTCGTGTTCCATCATAAATAAATTGCCATGGTCTTATAGAACAATTTTTCTATTGCGATGTCTGAAATTACTGTAATGACCGTCCCGCTCAAATT
>JGI20214J51650_10002801_pt1 | contig 10954 bp, 9 predicted proteins | sample WetSurMetagenome_FD_51650 | JGI IMG/M metagenome (IMG submission 51650)
CGTAGGTTCGAAATCTGCTCCGCCTATATATTAAAAATTAAAGGCTTAAGAGAGAATCTTAAGCCTTTTTTTAATGTCTAAAAAATTAATTCCCCACACTATTCCCCACACCTTTAATGAAACTTAGAATGAAAACGCATTTGGTAATTAGAAAATAAAAAAGGTTTTTTATACGCCCCCAAGACAATTCATTTGCGAGCCGTTGTAAAAGATAAGTTTTCTAGTTCTGCATTGCTAAATAGCCTAGCACTCACTTTTAAGCAAAGCTTCAATAATGCCCTCAAAATGGCACAATTCTAACTTTAAATGTGGTACTTCTTGCAGGGGCAGGTCAAGAGAAACCCAAGGTTTGGATGAACAGCGCACCCTCCAAGAATATAATAGAAAGTTAGGCACCATGCGCCTTAGTTCACTTTTCGGTTGATACCACAGTCTCATCTATTTTCCAAACCCCGTTTTCCTTTGTGAGATGGTCAGTCTCATATTCCACCAAGCCCTCTGGATTCAACATATCCTTCGATCTATTCCAAACTTGAACCATAGCCTTATCGCCTTCTACTTTCGCCGGGGATACTTTAAATTCCAAAATAACCACTTCCCCTGACTCGAAAAGATTCTTCGTGTCTACCGTCCATTGTTCTTGGGTCTTGTTCCCTTTCATTTTCGAGGAAAGGTAGCCATAGGCCTGTTCGAAATGCCCATTCTGAAGAGCAGTATAAAAATTAATCACTGTCGCCTCCGGGGTCAAAACCTCACCAAAGACTATATCCTTTGTGGAAAACATACCAACGATTATAACCATGAGAAGGATAATTTTTCTTAATCCAGCCACTAACAAACCTCCTTTCGTTGTCTCAGATTGTCGGTCACACTGAGTTCTCCCGTATTAGAGACCCGCTTTTCCACAAGTGGCTTTCTGGGAAAAAACATTCCGTTCCAGATTCCACACAGTGCAGATTAGCTCCTTTCTGCCATATACCATATCGTTTAGTCACTCGTGTTTTGGCCAGCATCGACTTTATCAATGCCGTTATAAGTGGAAAATTGTGGATTGGTCAATGAATTTTCTTTGGTTGACTATCATAATTCCTCCTCCTTTTTTCGGAGATTAATCTTTTACTACCCAGCGGTTGCACCAACCTTAGGTTATCGAGTTCCGGTCATCATGAATTTCTGGGAAAGGTAATCATCAGAATACCCGGTGTCATACCACCAAACATAGTTTGACCAGTCGCGTTTCTTATAGTCCAAAACCTTGTTGCCTGCCTTGTCAATTTCCGGGAAATAAAGAAAGGTTTTGTGGCCAGTGCGGAGGTCATGGGCATACCAGTCTCCAAAGGTCCAGTACATGGGCTGTTTTGGGTACATGTGCCCAAAAAAAGGAAGAAGAATCTTTATCAGTTTTCCGCCTTTATCGTAGGTTTCTTCGTAGTACAAATTCGCGTCCTTCTTACCAAAGTACAGGAGCTCTTTGCTTATCGGCCAGTCTTTGTTCCGGGGGTTCATTTCCACTATCACGCAATGTTTTCCATCAAGTAAACCCCGATGTGGTTCAGATCCGAAACAGTTATTGAGTGGGGGTTTATCAACATAGAGATCTATTTCACCGGTAATCTTCGCATCCCACATACCGGAGGCCCGGTCCATCTGGTCATAGGTCACATCCATTCCTCCAAAGGACTCCATTTTTTGAGAANCGGTAATCCGTCGAATCCTCCGCAATGCAGGAAGATAGATCCAGCTGTTATCCGNTTGCGCCTCGTCTACCGGCTTCCATACCGTGATGGAAAATCCCCGGAGGTCCGGAGGCTCAAAAAAGTACACCATCTCTTTGGACCTGAATCCTCCTTCACCGTAATAGGGTCTCCGCCATTGATAGACTTTCCTGGTTCGGGTCAGGCCTTCCTTATCCATAAGGTCAAACTGAAAATCTCCGCAATAATCCTTGAGAGGTTTAAGTTCCATCCCAAGGTAACTCGTTTGGTACTGAAGATAACAACGCCCGTTCCATGGCCCACTGGTGGGCAGCTCATCACCCGGAGCAACTTTGACACTTAAAGGAGGCACTGGTTTTGACGTATCCACCTGAGCTTCTTCCGGGGTAATCTTCAACCCGTATTCTTCCTTCGGAAAGCCAAATACGCCGACAGCGGTTTTGACCTCATTCACCCCAATAGGAACCCGGTTATCCGGGATCTGCTCGTCCTGCCAGCCAGTGACTTTTCCGTTTGTATCACATATCGGCTTTATGGCTTTCCAGGCGAATGCATCACTCACAAGAAAAGCAACCACAGCCAATGAGACCACCAGAACTAAGACCAGCAAACATTTCTTTCTTGCCATATTAGCCTCCTCTTAAATTTAATTATTTTTTTTCATTTTCTTGATCGTGACTAATATGAAGCCTATTCATGTATGTCGTCAGGCCCAAGTGGACAAATTTTGCTAACTTGAGTTTGCGAACCCATGGTGGTACGGGCCTTTGTTTTTCATGTTAAGATTGTATTGCTTCCTCCGTTCCAAGGTCAATCGTTTTTTTTCTTTCCTTCTCTGTAAAATTACCTCCTTTCTCCCCGCATACACCTCATTGGGGGGTACATTATCGAGCGACTCATGCGGAGTGCGGTTGTACGTAACAATGGCCTGATCCACGGCCTTTTTCAGCTCACTGGGAGAACAATACACCAAAAGGCACAGCTTCTCCTTGATCCTCCGGTTAAATCTTTCAATCTTAGCCCTTCCTTGAGGATGGTAGGGCGTGCCAAAGATATGTTTTATACCGTGCTGGCACAAGTACTCTGCCAGGAGTTTTGAAGTAAAACCGGAGCCGGTATCTGAGCAGAGCTTCGGCATAGAATCATTTCCGGTTAAATGGCCTTCCTTTTTGGCATCCTCCAGCCCCATCTCCAGAATATCGGATAAGGAAAAGGCGCTTTCGTCAGGTCTCACATCATAGGCGATAATCTTTCGGGAGAAGTCATCTTCCACAACAATAAGCATTTTTGACGGTTATTTTGACGGTTTTTTTTGGTATAAAACGGTATAGAACGGATAAAAAAGTGAGGAAAAGCAATAGAACGGCTAACTGGGGCGCTCTTACAAGCCGGAGGTCGTAAGTTCGAAACCTGCTCCGCCTATTTAAATAATATCAATTTGATAAGTTAAAATATTAAACCATTTTTTAATGCCTAGAAGATTTATTCCCCACACTATTCCCCACATATTCGATAAAAATCAAAGTAAAAAGCATTGAATCTTTAGAAGGGAAAAAATAAAAGGGGTCTCAATTCGAGACTTTTTTATTTTGGTAACGCCCGCCGCCGATGGGATGAGGGAATCTGAAAAAGGAAGGATAGCGAGCGTAAAGTATCTCATTTTTGAAATGGCTAACAATGATTAATACAGCATGTATAAAACCGAAAATCTCTGCATGTTCCTTTCTGGGCAACAAGTCTTCCAGGCTTTTCTCCCTACACATTTTGTTGTTAGGACTTATCAAAAACATCTTCGCTACCCGTTGATTGTTTTCTAAAGTTAGGTTCAAAATGTTTACATCCCTCATCGGGATTCTTTGTCGGCCATAGTTTTTTCGGAGGTTGGTTTTCCTTTATTTTAAATCCGAATATTTGTGAATTATTACAACCACGATCGGTATCACGAGGCATTGAAAAATGTTACGCCAGCGGATGTGTATTATGGGCGTGATTTTGAGGTGCTGGAACGGCGTGAGCAGATTAAACAAAAAACGATGCTTTTACGAAGAAAACAAAATCGCACTTTGAGTCTTGCTGAAAAGACAGAAAAGGTGTATATGAGTCCTGAAACCCTCTCTTAGTTTTTAATCCAATTTGTCCAAAACCTTTTGAAGACATACAAGCAGTATGACCGCCAGCAAGTTCAAGGTGATAACGAATGAAGTTATGATTCTGCTTTTAATTTCCTTGTAAATTCAGAAGAATACACTACTGAACCAGAGAAATAGCTGGCTGGGGAGAATGAAATAATATTATGAATATCGATACCTTACTTGATATTTCTACATCAATTTCAGGATGGACAGCAGGTACCGAAGCTCGGAGACTTGTTTCAGTTGCCTTGAATCTCAAAAATAACGCTACCATTGCTGAGGTAGGTGTTTTCATGGGAAGATGTACGTTTTTGTTAGCAAGCTCGCGAAGAGAATCTGGGAGTGGCGTCGTTCATTGTATTGATTCTTTCGATTGTTCGGGAGATGAATTTTCAATTCCTTATTACTTGGAAATACTGGAAGATTCAGGTATGCCAACATTATTCGATGCTTTTTATCACAATATTAAAAAGCATGGTTTAGAAAATTGGATTAAAATTCACGAAGGTGATGCGTGTGAAATTGCGTCTCAATGGTCAGAGCCATTAGATTTATTGTTACTTGACGCCGATCAATCACCTGAAAAGGCTTTAAAGACATATAAAGCTTGGGAGCCCTTTTTAAAAACTTGTGGAACGATAGTTTTATGTAACACAGCGGATCGTGTATATGCAAAAGGCCATGATGGTTACCGCAGAATAGCAATTGAGAAAATAGTTTTCCCAAAGTATTGCCAAGTTCGTCGGGTTGGTGNTTTAACTTTCGCTCGTAAAATTTTTTAACTTTATGCCAAAAGTGTCCGTAATTCTAACCTCATTGAATCACGCGAAATTTCTGCGTGATTCAATTGACAGCGTATTAAGCCAGACCTTCCCGGATTTTGAGCTGATTATTTGGGATGATGCTTCTACGGACGAGTCCTGGGCGATCATCAATGAATATAAAGATACGCGCATTCATCCTTTCCGTAATGAAGAACGAATGGGCTCGGAAGTTTGGGGAATGAATAAAGCGATTGCGGAAGTTGCTCAGGGAGAATTTATTGCTATACATCATTCTGATGATATTTGGGAATCCGAAAAGTTAGAAAAGCAGGTTGTGTATCTGGATTCACATCCGGAAATCGGCGCAGTTTTTAGTTCTGTTCAACTTATTAATGAAGAGGGAGAATCTTTTACCAAAGAGGATCATCATTATTGCAATTCATTCAATCAACCCAACCGCACTCGCCACGAATGGCTGCGGTATTTCTTCAAAAACGGGAATGCGCTATGGCATCCAACTGTTTTAATTCGTAAATTATGTCACGAAGAATGCGGGATGTACCGAGAATGCTTTTTTCAAACAGACGATACCGATATGTGGATTCGGCTGTTTTTGAAATACGAAATCCATATACTGCCGGAAAAACTAGTTAGATTTAGAATCCGGGACAATGGAGTTAATATAAGCGGGAATCGTTCGGATGCGAGGATTCGCTATTCATACGAATTTTATAAATTGTTGCAAATCTACAGGCAGATTAAAAGTTTTGATGAACTGATAAAAGTTTTTCCATCTGCTGAAAAATACGACCGAAAAGAAGAAACCGATATGGATTTCGTATTAGGCATGGTTGCATTAGAGGAGTCTTCCTACTACCATGTCGCACAATTATTTGGTCAAGACCTCCTGTTTGAAGCTGTTTCCGATCCAAAGCGTGCTATAAACATCAAACGTCTGTACGATTTTGACTGCAAGAGTCTTATCGCATTAACTGGACAGAATGATGTCTTCTCGATAGAGGCTTATGCAAGAATCCTATCTTCGCATTCGTGGCGACTGACTCGACCTTTACGCTTTTTCGCGCGAATAATACAGGATCGAGGATTCTTTGGGAAGCTGGGGGGAATGAACTCTTGACGATTCGTGCCACCAAACTATTCAGAATCGAGATCCCCTTCTGTGACCTGAGTCGAGCTCACGCGCCAATTCGGATAGAGATTGAACGGGCAATCACAGATTGCCTAGACAGATCTAGCTTTCTACGTGGTCCGCAAACCAAGGCATTCGAAGAGGAATGGGCTAGTTACTGTGGTCAGGCTTACGCGGTATGCTGCAACAGCGGGACAGATGCCCTCACCATCGCTGCCACAGCCATGAACTTAAAGACCGCGACAATTCCGGCCAATACCCTTCCTCTCACTGGTATCGGTCTGTATCGTGGCGGTGCGCAGGTGCGTGTGGCGGAAATCGGTCCGGACGGTTGGATAACCGATCTAAGACCCGACACCATCCCCGTTCTAATCTTCGGTCAACTCCCGATAGCTAACGAATGTCCTGCACAGCTTTACGACGCTGCCCACGCCCATGGCTGGAAACCTCCGGCTGGATCTACTGTCGCATGGAGCTTTTACCCTACTAAAACCCTGGGTGGTCTTGGTGATGCTGGAGCTGTCACCACCAATGATGCCTCTCTGGCCGCGGAAATGCGTAGATTGTGCGGAAGGGACGACCAGTTTCACAATCGTCGCCAGATCACTTCTAGAATTGATGAAATTCAGGCGGCCGTTTTGCGTATCAAGCTAAGGCATTTGGACAAATGGTTAGCAGAACGCCAGGCGATCGGTGTCCACTATGAAAAACGTTTGGGCGCATTGGGAATTACCCTTCACCGTCCTTCTCTGCATCATCTCTACGTTGTCCGGATTACCGGCCGTGAAAGGCTATCTAACTTCCTCGCTCATCATGGCATCGGCACCAAAGTCCACTGGTCAACGCCACTACACCGAGTTCCCGGACCTTGGCTGAAGGAAGGAAAGTATCCCCATTCAGAGAACTGGTGTGCTTCGGTTCTTAGCCTACCTTGTTTCCCCGGCCTGCATCCGTACGAGATAGAAAGAATTTGCGATGCCGTTGAGAACTGGTACGAACATGAACGGGATAATGAAAAATAACTTTGAGGCAGGACCCACAATAACGAATTTTATTTTGGGTGTTAATGTCCAACCCAGACACTGTTAAAACAATTTGGAAATTAAACGAAAAAAGAAGAGTTAATAAGTTCGCCAAGCTCCTCAACGTTTAGGAGGTGAATATATGAAGAGCACACTTATACAAAAACAATTTATTGCGGGAAGTTGTTACTCATATATCTTAAGCTCCGGAAAGGAAGCAATGGTAATTGATCCGCACATAAGTTTACTTGAAGAGTATAGCGGCTATTTAAAGAAAAATCAGCTCACCCTTAAAATTATCTTTGATACCCATACCCATGCAGACCATTTCTCCCTGGCGGCGGTGTTAAAAAAGAAGTTTAACGCTCCAATTTTCATGCATGAAAAAGCGATATCTAGTATTGTTGATAAACGGATTAGGGATAATGAAGAATTATCCCTGGGCCTAAGCGCCCTTAGGGTTATCTACACACCAGGACATACTGATGATGGTGTTAGTATCTATGGAGAAGGCAGATTATTTACCGGAGATGTGCTTTTGATTGATAGCATTGGACGCACGGATTTCCAAAATGGCTCTCCTGAATCCATGTTTGATACTCTGCAGAAATTAAAAATCCTCCCGGATGAGACGATGGTGTTTCCCGGACACGACTATCATGAAAAACGTTCATCAACCATCGCTAAACAAAAAGAAGATAATCCTTTCTTAAAAGAACGAGACAAAAAAACATTTGTCGAGAACCTACGCGCAAAGACTATTTCTAAACCATTTAACATTGATAATATTGTTCGGGTAAACCAAAAAGGCGAGGCCGCATTGTTGGAGACGATTTCTCCCCATGATGCCATGGCGTTTGCAGAAAAAAATCCACAGGTTAAACTCCTGGATGTGCGTTCTGCTTTAGAATTTAGTGAAGCACACATTAAAGATTCAATGAATGTTCCCCTGGACATGCTTTCTAACAAAATAAATGAACTAAGCCACTCCAAACAAAGCTATGTGGTTTTCTGCCGCACTGGAAACCGTTCTCCCATGGCTGCGGATATGTTGTTACAGTCAGGAATTCACGCTGTAAAAGTGATGGAAGGTGGTATAACGCGTTGGCAGAAAGAAGGACTGCCTGTTATTAAAGGCCAAGGTGGCGTATCATTGGAGCGTCAAGTTCGGATTATCGCGGGGAGCCTGGTTTTTTTTGGAATAATAATGTCCGGCCTTATACATTGGACATTTATATTTATTTCAGTATTTGTCAGCTGCGGCCTGATTTATGCTGGATTAACAGATAATTGCCTTATGGGCATGTTGATTATGAAGCTTCCCTATAACAAAAAACTCTATAAAACCAAGTTGGACGGCGGAACCTGCTCTATCAGCTGATGCTCCGAGAATGAGATGTTCGCTGGACTGATATTGAACCTTCGTTCCAAAAAGAAAGACGATTGGTCTTTTTAAATTTTACAAACCAATTAACATAAATATGAAAAAGGTAAGTATCTTAATTCGCTATTTTACCCTTCTTCTTCTGATCGCTACTTTTGTGGCCTGTGCCTCGTCACGCAAACATGAAAGGACCGGTCAATACGTTGACGACTCGGTCATCACCACCAAGGTAAAATCTCTGATTGCCGCTGATGATTTTCTCAAGTCATTCGACATCAGTGTCGAAACTTACAAAGGTATCGTTCAGCTGAGCGGCTTCATGGATTCGCAAAAAGCCGTCACTAAAGCAGGGCAGATTGCCCGGAGCGTCAAAGGGGTCAGAGACGTAAAGAATAATCTGATCGTAAAATAAGTACTGCTAACTTTTCCCTCATGGGCAGGTGATTGCTGCGGCACGTACCCATTGCTGACTATGTGCCTCACCAACACGGTAAGCCAAAGGCTAAAGTTCAGCGCTGAAGGTTAAATGTAGTGGGCAAGGACCCGGCGGCTGGCGGAATCGAGTCGGCGCATATCCGGGATAAGATATCGGATCCGGTGGGCGTCAATAATAAGAATCCGGTAGGTGCTCAGCCGGTGGATATCATCTTCATCATTGAGTATAAAACAGGTCTCACCCCGGTCGGTTTCAACCTGCCACTCCGATGGTTCAAAGCGCGATGATATCCCCATAATTTTTTTAATGATCGGAAGAAACTCGCGAACACCTAATTCTTCCGACAGTAGGTGACGAACCTGCCCAGGAAGTTGATTTAAATCCTCGATGCAGATCACCTCATTACCATCAGCGTCACAAATGGAAACCCAGTGTTCCGGATCGGAAATCGGGAATATGCGAATTGGCTTCACGTCTATGTGCTCCCGCCCCTCATGATCACAAAGCACCAACCGGCCCAAAGCATCACGGGAAAGAGAAAAACTTCCTTTCCGATCCGCATTATCCCTCTTCTCGTGGTGCTCGCCATTGTTCGCAAAGGGATTTTTCACCTAACACTTCCTTTCATCACTGGGCCATTGATTGGGCCATTTCCAGGTTTACCCGATGCAACCGGGCATACGACCCTTGTTTTTCAAGCAACTCCGCGTGACGACCAACTTCGATGATTTGACCGCGTTCGATGACAACCAAACGGTCGGCACGCCGGAGCGTGCTTAACCGATGGGCAATCGCTATGGTTGTCCGGCCCTGAACCAGATTTTCAAGCGCCCGTTGAATCTCTTTCTCCGTTTCCACATCCACGGAAGAGGTGGCCTCATCAAGGATGAGTATAGCCGGATCAATAAGAAGCGCCCGGGCAATGCCGATTCGCTGGCGCTCACCTCCGGAGAGAAATTGACCGCGTTCGCCCGCCAGGGTATCGTAGCCGTCGGGAAGTCTGAGAATAAACTCATGGGCGCAGGCAGCTCGTGCCGCCTTAACAATTTCGCTTCGCGTGGCATCGGGCTTCCCATAGGCGATATTCTCGGCAATGCTCCCGTAAAATAAAAAAGATTCCTGCAAAACCATTCCGATATTGTGCCGGTACCCTTCGATGGAAAACCGTCTGATGTCAATACCATCAACCATAATCGCGCCTTCGGAGACATCATAGAACCGGCACACTAAATTAATCAAAGTACTTTTGCCTGCTCCGGTAGGCCCAACCAAACCAATCATCTCTCCCGGCCGGATTTTTAAATTCACGTTACTAATCACCTGACGGCTGCCGTAACGAAAACCAACATTACAGAATTCAATCTCGCCGCGGAATCGTCCGGGAACGACCGGATTAACAACCTCAGAAACACTCGGAACTCGATCCAGAATTTCAAAAACACGGTGCGCGCTCGCGGCAGTGCGCTGTACCGCTGAAACCATCTTAATCATCGCTTCTAACCGCGCATAAAATCGGCCGATATACGCCAGAAAAGCGGTGAGAACACCCACCGTAATATGGTGTTGAAAAACCTGCCAGGCGCCAAAAATCCAAACAACCAGCAAACCCGCATCCGTGAGCAAAGTCACCATCGGCCCAAAAAAAGACCAGGTAGTATTGATACGATCGTTAGCCTGCAGAATCCGCGTATTGCATTCCTGAAATCGGTCAATTTCACGCTGTTCTTGAGCAAATGCCTTAACCACGCGAATGCCGGGAATCGTGTCCGCCAGCACGCTCGTCATGTCAGCCCAGGCACGGCTTCCCAAGGAAAACCCACGCCGGAGAATCGTTCTCACCCGATGGGTCAGCCACATTATCAAAGGAAACGGGCAGAGCGTCACCAGCGCCAGAAAAGGATTAATGCTGAGGAGAATGCCCGCGGTCATGATAATCATCAACACATCCGAGCCAAACTCCATTAAATAGACGGATAAGAAATAACAAATACGGTCACTGTCGGTACTGACCCGGGAAATAAGGTCACCGGTCCGTTTCTGCCCGAAAAACTCTATGGATAAACGGTGCAAATGGGTATAGGTGATGGTTCTCAAGTTGGCGCTGACACGCTCACTGACCCATGCCAGAACATAGGTGCGCGCCCAGCCAAGCAGCCAAGCAAGGAGCGCAGCGCCTGCTAAACCGAAGAGGTACCATCCCACCTGATGGAAATCTACCGTCTTCCCGCTCTGATAAGGGATCAGGACCTTATCAAGAAGCGGCATGGTAATATAAGGCGGTACCAGACCAGCGGCGATACTGCCCACGCTCAGCAGAAAGCCTAAGATGATCATGCCGGTCCAGGGCCGGG
>JGI20214J51650_10002802_pt1 | contig 10953 bp, 10 predicted proteins | sample WetSurMetagenome_FD_51650 | JGI IMG/M metagenome (IMG submission 51650)
GTTAGTATGTTGTTAATCTGGGGGAATTAAACTTTTGAAGAGATAGTCACATGATTCACGCCAAACCTGAACCCAAAATCAAAGTTATTTGCTAATTATAGCAAGACTGATCACTAATGTTCGGCTTTCTCGGTCCAGCGAACTGGACTTGCCTGCGAAAAGACGAGTCACATTGAATTTATCGCTCATGGATTTGGAAAAAACTTTAAGCTATGTTAGCTAAAACCAAAATGGTCAAAGAGAGTTAGCTCTTTTATTTATATATAGAACTTTTTAGTCATGAATACGACAAAGTCTAATTTTGGTGGTATTTGCTACTTCAATCTGTTTATTCTTAATTTTTTATTATGATATGTTTACCAACTCTAACTTGATTTGGTTTAAAGAGTACATCTTGGTGAATTAGGAAAATGTTAAATTTCTAATGTAAATAATTTGGTACAGTATGAGGTGTTAACGCTTGGATCCCGCAGTGCTCGCCTTTCTTGTAGCGGGTCTCGTAATAGTGTTAGGGTTCCTAGGGGAAGAATTCTTTAAAAGAACAAGCATACCCGACCCCCTTCTCTTGCTTTTATTTGGTGTTTTATTAGGACCAGTGTTAAATGTCTTTTCCCATCAGCAATTGAGCGCAATAACACCATATTTTGCAGCTTTAGCTCTGATTGTCATTCTCTTTGATGGTGGTCTTAACATGAATATCAAACAGGCAATCAAAAACAGCCCAAGGGCTTTGATACTTGGAATAGCGGGTTTTATTTTGAACGTTGTGGTTACGGCTTTGCTTTGCAAGTACATTTTGGGTTGGCGCCTTTTAAATGGATTGCTGCTTGGCAGCATTCTTGGAGGTGGCAGTTCAATAATCGTAATTGCGCTGGCAAGAAAGCTTGGAGTTGACAAAAAAACTGAAACGGTTCTTAGTCTTGAGTCAATTTTAACTGATGTTCTCTGTACAATTGGAGCCTTTGTCATAATTGATATCATTCTGTCAGGGGAGGTAAGTGTGCAAGCAGCATTGGGTTCCGTGGCACTGGCGTTCGTAGTAGGCATTGTTGTAGGTTCACTAATTGGGATAGCTTGGCTCAACATCTTAGAGAGGATAAAAGGAAAACCAAATATCTACATGNTGACATTTGGAGTTTTGCTTTTAACCTTCGTATTAGCAAGAACTCTGGGCGGGACAGGGGCTGTCTCAGCGCTTTTTCTAGGTCTTATTATCGGCAATGCGCCTCAAATCGCCAAACTGTTAAAATTCCAGAATTCGGTCTCAATTAATGAAAGTGTTTCTGGCTTTCATAGTCAAATCAGTTTTCTTATCCGGTCGTTTTTCTTTGTTTTTACCGGGCTATTATTCAGCTTTTCATCTCTCAGCATGGTTCTGTTAGGATTAGTTCTTTCGTTTATTTACTTGAGTTTGCGATTTTTCGCTGTTAAGATGACATTTCTGAAATCTTCTTTTCAAGATTCTAAATCGCTTATTACAATTATGCTTCCTCGTGGATTGGCGGCAGCTGTTTTGGCTTCTTTGCCTTTTGCATCAGGCGTTCCAGGGTCGGAGGTATTCCCAGAAATAGCATTCATAGTAATCATAACAACAATTGTTATTTGCACCGTTGGAGTTGCGATTCTCAAAAAGAAAATGAAACCTCAAGATCAAACAAGTGAATAAAAAAAGGCACTTTCTTAAATATCAAAAGAGTGGTGCAACAGACAGATTCCTGCGTGTATGGTACCTTGGGGGGGTGTTTACACCCAACTAATAGAGTTCAAGGATGACGAATTTATCTGCAAAATCGCCAAGACTATTCAGGAAGCCAGTGAACTCGTGGAAAACGGCTTTGAATATATTTGTGCATTCGAGGAAGCTAAGCTATTCAGAAAACGCAAGTAATTGATTAATGATTATCTCCACAAAAGCTTGGGGTTCGTCCATGGAGCTGGGGATGGGAGTTGAACCCATATATAGCAGCTCTGCAGGCTACCGCCTGAACCGTTCGGCCACCCCAGCATCGTGACTTAAGGGAGGAGTCTGACATAAAAATATTGGCGTTCCTTTTGGGCCACAAATTACGTTAAACCAATTGATTGAGCGACCTTTAACTTTTTCAGGGGTGACTTCTCCATGAGTAAATTGACCGATGAAAATAGGTCATGATTGCTAACTTCAATTGCGGACAAACCTTCTACAACTAGAACCTGGAAAAACAGCAAATACATCGCAGACTATACACAAATTGCCTAAAACGCTCTTTAGGTCAAGTAAGTCTTAGAATTTAAGTACAGCTCTTATCTAATAATCAGCAAATCGCTTGATGATTGAACGTGGGCATCATAAGCTTCATTATGGTCAGACTGCTAAGAGCACAGCCATTCGAGTCGGAAGATCTTGATAGACTAGCAGAGACAATGAAAGCCACTCCAATCCTGAAAAGAGACAAGTTTCACCGTTACTATAAATCAAACACTCTTCCGCTTCCTTGCATAGCTTGCTCTGATGGAATTGTCTTCAATTCTCATTATTACCAAATGCTTATGCCTGATGAAATCCTTGCCGTTGGCGCCCATGAGTTTAATCACATAGCAAAAAACCATGTCTTAAAGAGACTACCAAGGACGTTTCTCCCCACACTGGTCTTAGCCCTTCTAGTCGGTTACCTATCTTCAATTAACTCAGCCACGACCAATAGCATTCAATTATTTCTAAATTTAGATAAGAGCTTATTCATTGAATTCACTGTAGTTTTGTCTCTGCTTTTCTTTTTGGTTATTTCTCTATATATCAACGCTTCTTGGCTTAGGAAACAAGAAACGGAATGCGACCTTAGTGCTATCGAATTCGTTAGTGGTCAAGCGATGATTTCTTCTTTGGCTCGGCTCAGTCCGAAAAAAATCTCTGGCTGGGAAGCCAAATTAACCAAACTAATGGTTCACACCCATCCCACAATAGACCAACGGATAAATGATATTCAAGAAGCGATGAAAAGTAAGATAGAATCTAAAGACTATTCGGAAGTTTACCATAGACAAGATTTCTCTGTTGTATGAAACGGTTGTTTTTCTCAAATAATCTTCATCGGTGAATGTAATGGCTTGGAGGCATTTTAGTAAATTGACGGCTAAGAAAGCGATATCGAGCAAGCGATGCCAAAAAAGAAGACCGTGGTCTTCACTATTTAGACTTGTGGAACGATTTTTATAAGGAAATTCCAAAACACCCGATCAAGGAACTCTCGATGGAGCCAGAGGCGTTTGGTTGCTTAACACTTTTTGAAGGCTAAACCCGTGAAGAAAGCTACGGTTTTGTCGTCTTTGCGAACTGTAACCTGATAGAGTCCTGTGGTTTTGCCGTCTGAAACACGCGATGCCTCTGCTACGAGAAGGTCGCCTTCTGAGGATGGACGCAGAAAGTTTATGCTAACCTGCACCGCGACTGCGACATTGTCGCCAAAGTTGCAGGCATGGGCAAAAGCATAGTCCGCCAACGAGAAGACTGCGCCGCCATGGGTGAAGCCCAAAGCGTTAGTGTGGATTTTTTGGATTTTCATTTCGACTTTGCTGTAGCCGTCTTTGGATTCGAGGATTTTCATGCCTAAGACTTCGGCTAAATGGTCTGTGCCTTTCACTTCTTTTTCTCCTCTTTAGGTCTAGTCTCCGATGTTAAATAGTTTAGGAATCTGCGGAGTAAGGGGGCTAAGCCTTTTGGGGAAAAGATCACGATGACTAATAGGATTACGCCGATGATTAAGTATGTCAATGGGGGCCCAGCGTAGCTGACTTTTGGGAAAAGTGGACCTAGTACGGCGCTTAATGATTGAGTAACGTCTGGTTTGGTTAATATTTGTCCGATGGAAGTTAAGAAAAATGCTCCGATGATGGGTCCACTTACAGTACCTAAGCCTCCGATTACCGTCATTATAAGCGGCAAAAACGAGTTAGCTGGGGAAAAAATCGAATTGTCTACGAATAGCGGCAAATAAACATATAATCCACCAGCGATTCCTGCAAAAAAAGTACTTATGACAAACGCTATGAGTTTGTACTTAGTTGTATTTATCCCAATCATTTTAGCTTCCGATTCATTTCCATGTATCGCTTTAAATGCAAGACCCATTCGCGATTTCATAACTAAATACATAACGCTAATCGATAATATCGCAAAAGAAATTACTAAAATGTAGAAAGGGTAACCTTTTGGCACTAGCTCAGTAATTGCATAACCATTTTTTCCGTTCGTTAATGTGTCAAATTCGCTAGATAACGTGAAGGCTATTACTGAAAAGCCAAACGTAACCATAGCTAAGTACCATGCTTTAAGGCGGACGCACGCTAAACCAATTAGCAAGCCTATTCCTGCAGAGATTAATCCGCCGACTAGAAGTACAACAACTTGAATCAGAACCGATAATCCTCCTATAGGCATCGTATAAACTCCCCATAGCGCCATTAGGGCGTTGGCGATTTTTCCTCCGATTATCGCTGAGGCGAAGCCACCGATGCCTAAAAAAGCCGCGTGACCCAGTGACCCTTGTCCAGAGTTCGCTAAGAAATTCCAGCTTGCTGCATATATTGAGAAGATAACGATTAAGGTGAAAACGTAGAGAAAGAAGGTGTCCTTTATGAGTATTGGAATTAAGGCTAGAATCGCAAAGATTGCAATTAAGAGTATGAAGCCTCGCGAACGCAACAATAGAGCAATTTTCTGTTGTAGCGGCATGTTATTCACCCTTCTCCCCAAATATTCCGTTTGGTCNAATGATAAGTACGACTATTAGCAGTGCAAAAGCAACNGCGCTTGACCATGTTCCTCCAAGAAATAGCGTAGCCAGCTGTTCAGTTATGCCATAGAGTAACCCGCCAACGATGGCGCCCCGTATGCTTCCCAATCCGCCGAGTATGATTATAGCAAAAGCGATAATAGTGGGCATGGCACCCGTTTGAGAATCGAACGAGAAAATTATTCCGTAGAGTCCTCCCGCGATGGCGGCTAATGACGAGCCTAAAGCGAATGTGATCATGTAGATTCTTTCAACGTTTATGCCCATCAGCATAGCCGTTCTGCTTATTTGGCTTGTAGCGCGCATGGCTAAACCGATTTTCGTTTTTCCAAGCAGCAACCCCAAACTGATTAGAACTGCCACGACTACAAGAACGGCTATAATGCGGTCGTAGGTTATGGATATGCTTGTTAAGTCCAAGCTGACGCCGTAGAAGGGGCTTTTGATTTGTTGCGCTTGGTCTCCCCAGATTAATAATGCAATGTTTTCGAAGATGTAGATTAAACCAAGGCTGATAAAAATCTCGTTTAGTTTGTCAGTTCCCATAACTCTGCGAAAGGTTGTACGTTCAATAATTACGCCTAAAGCTGCTACTATCACTATTGAGATAAGAATTGAAACGTAAGCGTTCAAGCCGGCGGACACCGATAATGTCCAGGTTATAAAAGCGCTTATCATCAGGAATTGCCCGTGGGCAAAATTAACAAGTTTCATAACGCCGAAAATAACGTTTAATCCAGTAGCAAGTAGCATGTAGATGCAGCCGATGGCTACTCCCCAGATTAAAGTTAAAGCGAGTGTTCCAGCAGTTATGTCCATGGTTATTTTTTCCTCAATTCCCCATCTGCGAACCCTTGGCTCACTTATTCATAACATAACTATTTAAAATGTTTTTATTTAAAAAGAAAGAAATAAAGAAGAAAAATTAGTTGTGCCGCTAATTTAGCTTCCAGATTGGTAGCCCGTTGGTAGTCTAAAGTCGGCTTGTTTGAAGTTGCTAATGCCTTGTACGGTGGCTGGCCAGATTATCTGTGATTCCAGTTGGTTTGTTTGGCTGTTCCATTTGAGTTGTTCCATGAATGTTACTGGGCCGATTTCGTGATAGTTTACGCCTGTGCTGAATTGGATTTTGCCTGAGGTTGTCAAGATTAGTTTTTGGTCCACGTTAGTGTTCTCAATTGCTTGCCGTACGGCTGCTTTGTCGATTGATCCAGAGCTCTCGATTGCAGCTTTTGCGATGTAGAACGCGTCATATGTGTCAACGCCCATCATGCCTGGTACAGCGCCATATGTTTGGTTGAATTTCTGAGAGTATGTCTGGACGGCAGATGAGTAGGATGGCACTTGGAATGGATCCATCTTTGACTCTAAAAGCTGCCCGTCTCCGGTAGCTCCTAGTAGATGGTAAAACACGGGGTCTTGGTTATTTTCAACAGCGATGTAGACGGTCTTCAAACCTACATCGTTCCATCCTTGTTGCATTACTAATGGTGTTATGTCTGGGTTGTCTGCGACAAAGACTGCGTCAGGATTTGCTTGTTTTATTATAGTTAGGTCAGTTTGGAAGCTTGTTGAGGTTGTTGGGTGTTTTCTGTCTGCTACGATATTAATCGGTAGGCTTTCGTTTTGTATCCAGTATTTTGCTGCTTGTTCAACTGCGTTTCCAAAAGAATCATCACGGTAATAGAGTGCAAGNCTGAAGTTGCGGTCGGCTGCGACCATAGGTTTCATTTGTGTAGCTAAGAAGTCAACGACTGTTTTTGCATAATCATATGTTGTTGTACAGTAGTGGAACATATAGCTCACACCTTCTGCGTCAGCGAGGCTGTAGGTTCCTGTTGGTCCTGCGCCGCCAAAGTTGCCTTGTGGTCCTCTTCTTGTGACCAGCTGGTTTGATGCACCAGTAATTATGAAGGGAACTTTATTGTCTATGGCGACCTTTTCGTCGGCAAGAGTTGCTGCACTTCCATATCCTCCGATTAACATGTCTACTTGCTCTGATTCGACAGCTTGCGTTACGGCTGTTACTGCGTCGGCTGGAACTGTGTCTTTTCCAGTGTCAACAGTGACTATGGTTATGTTTACATTAGTGTTCCAACCGGAGATGTGGACACCTCCTCCTTTGTTTATTTCGTCAACGGCCATTAGTGCTGCGTTACGCATGTCTTGTCCAATCGAGGTTTGCATTGGTGCAACTAAGCCTATCTTTATGTTCCTTGCTTCTGATGAGGGCGCGGGTTTGCTTGTTAATTGTATTGCTGCTACGGCTGCAACAATGATAACGACGATTACAACTACGGCTAATAATTTCGTCTGCAAATTCAAATTCTCCTGTATTTCTTTAATATTCGATAAGAATCTGTTAATAAAACTAACGCAACAACACTGCTTCTCTTCCAAATTCAAACGCTTTCAGGTTCAAATTAATGAATCGCTCCTTGATTTTTCCTGCGATGGCTTGCTGGAACGATTCTTCCTTGACTGGGATTTCTGGAAGAGCAGATAATGCCCCTAAAAGTATGGTGTTTACGACAAGTAAGTTGCCTAGTTTCTGTGCGATGCTTACCCCGTCCACTTCGTAAACCCTCGCTTTGTCATTCAGCAATGCCAAGAGTTCCTCGATTTTTTTGGGTTTTGCCCCAATCACGGTGCTGTTGGGCGGGATATGTTTCATATTAACGATGACTGTGCCATTATTTTTAAGCATCGGCAGCGACCGCGCCGTTTCTAAAACTTCGAAACCCACAAGGGCATCGGCTCTACCTGTTTCAATTAGCGGAGATTCTACTTTGCTGCCAATCCGCGCGTAAGCCACAATGCTGCCGCCGCGTTGGGCCATACCATGGATCTCCGCTTTAGCAACGTCAAAGCCATCCAGCATTGCTGCCTCACAGTAAATGTCACTTAACACAACAACGCCCTGTCCGCCGACGCCGCTAAAAACCACATCTAACTTGGTCATTTCTCTTTTCTCCTAATCGCTTCAGATGGACACACTGTTTCGCAGACGCCACAGCCATTGCATAGTGTTTGGTCGATTTCGGCTTTGTCGCCCCTTAGGCTAATAGCCGGGCATCCGAATGCTTTAACGCAAACACCGCAGGCGGTGCATTCGTCGCTGATTTCACGGGGTTGCTGGCGCTCCACCAGCAGCGGGCAGGGACGTTTAGAGATTATGACAGAGGGGCCCTGATAGTCTAGCATATCGCGGACGGTTTGGGTTGCCGATTTTATATCATAGGGGTCAACGGTTACGATCTTCTCGATGCCCACGGCTTTGGCGATTTCTTCTATACTTACTATTTTTGCGCCTGTTGCCATAGCGGTTTTTCCCGATCCGGGCGTAGGCTGATGACCCGTCATTGCGACGACGCTGTTGTCCATAACGATTACACAGACGTTAGCCTTATTGTAAGCGATGTTTAGTAGCCCTGGCATGCCTGCGTGGAAAAACGTTGAGTCGCCCAGCACGGCGAAGACTTTGTCTTTGACGCCGGCGTGTATCATTCCTGCTGCTTGAGAGATGCCTGCGCCCATGCAGAGGCAACTTTGGATAGCTCCAACTGGAGGTAAAACGCCCAGCGTGTAGCAGCCGATGTCGCCTGTGACGATTTTGTCTTTAGATTCTCCTTTTAGACTGAGTGCGCCCTCGGGACAAACTTCAACGCATTTGGGGTCGCCGTCACAGGTGTCGCAGACCATGGCTTTGTTAGTTGTCGGGTGGTGGGTGATTGCGCCGTACTTGCAGGTTTCAACGCACCAGTCGCAACCTTTGCATTTGGACTCGTCCACCGTGATTACGCCTGTGTCTCTATCTTGGCTCAAGGCGCCCTCGGGGCACGCGGTAACGCATGGCGCGTTAATGCAGCCTTTGCATGTAACAGTGGTTGTCAGCAGGGGAGCAAAACGGACCGAACGAATCCTCGACTTAAGCGGGTTGAACACTTTTTCTTTCTCAAAGGAGCAAGCGTACTCGCAGATATCACAGCCCACGCATTTGTAGGCGTCACATTCAATGTGCTGGTTAACCATGTTTAGAGCGTAGTAGAATGCTCGGTGAGGGCAGCCTGGGCACAATGCGGGGGGNCGAGGCGGTAAATCCATAACCTGCGGCTTATCAGCGGGTTCCGTTAAGCCCAGTCGTGCGAAGGCTGCTCGCACATTATCAGGGGTAAACTCGCCGATTTCTTCCAAGCCGAGTTGTGCTTTGCCGACGACTTGGATGCCTAAGCGCTGGATGTTTTCTTCAAGGTAGGGGCGGAGTTCTTCGATTACTATGAGTTTCTTGACTTTGGCGGCGAAGGCTTTAACGAGATCGAAGGGGAACGGGTGCACCCAACCCAATTTAAGCCAGGAAAACTTGGATGTATCAAGCACACTGCGAGCGTAATAGTAGCCGACGCCGCTGCCGACGACGCCGATTTCGCTGCCGTTATCTTCTTCTGCGTTGAACCTTGAGGTTTCAGCCATCTCTTTTGCTTCAGCCAACCTGCCTTCGAGCACTCGGTGTTGGCGAATAGCGTTGGAGGGAATCATAACCCACTTCGAGCTGTTCTTGTCAAACTCCACTGTGCGTTTAATGCGCTGGAAACTGCCCAGTTTGACTCGGGCTTTGCCGTGTGCAACCCTTGTGGTCATGCGTAAAATTACTGGAAGGTGAAGTTTTTCGCTGATTTCAAAGCCATCTCTTGCCATGTCCAACGCTTCTTGGGGGTTTGCTGAATCTAGCAGGGGCAGTTTGGAGTGGACGGCGAAGTAACGTGTGTCTTGTTCGTTTTGGCTGCTATGAAGTGCTGGATCGTCGCAGACGCAGATTATCAATCCGCCTTCCACGCCGGTGTAAGCCAGTGTCATAACGGCGTCGGCGGCTACGTTTAACCCAACGTGTTTCATGGAGCACATTGAGCGTACACCCGTCATGGATGCGCCTGCAGCAACTTCTGCCGCGATAATTTCATTAATGCTCCATTCTGCATAAAAATCAAGTTCTTTCGCAGCTTCCGCAAGGGTTTCCAAAATTTCAGTTGAAGGTGTACCTGGGTAAGCGGCGGCAACTTTAACCGTGGCTTCCACTGCCCCACGTGCAACTGCCTCATCTCCGTTAAGCAAGGCAAAACTGCCCGGCTTATCGACTGTAATCTTGGAAGTCATAACTTTGTCCTTTACATTTTGCCCTTGCGGAGGTCAAGCACACGTTTGGCTTTTCCTTCGGTTCTGGGAAGTTGACCCGGCTCCACGATTTCCACGTCGGCGGATATGCCTGTGACGATATGGATGCGTTTCATTATGTCACCTTTAAGCGTGTTCTTATCGACTTTGGGATCTTTGGCGGCTTTCTCTGACAACTCGACTTTTACGACAAAGGTATCTAGTGCGCTTGGCCTGTCAACGACTATTAGGTATTGTGTAGCGAGTTCGCTAAAGCACATGACAGCGTACTCGATTTGGGATGGAAACACGTTTACTCCTCGGATGATAAGCATGTCATCGCTTCTCCCGCTGACCCGCATCATTCTGGCGTGTGTACGTCCACAACCGCATGTTGCTTTCTCAACTTTTGAAATGTCACGTGTCCGGTAACGCAGCATGGGCATTCCGGTTTTGGTAAGTGAAGTGAAAACTAATTCGCCTTCTTCTCCCACTTCTAAGCTTTCGCCTGTGTCTGGGTCGATTGTTTCCACCAAAAACTGGTCTTCCCAAATGTGCAGACCATTATGTTCCTCACATTCAATTGAGACGCCTGGACCGCAAAGCTCCGTTAAACCATAAACGTCGTAGGCTTCAATTCCGGTTTCCTTTTCGATACGTTCACGTATTTTATTAGACCATGGTTCGGCTCCGAATATGCCTCTTTTTAGTTTGAGGTCTTTTCTGGGGTCCACGCCTTCCTGCGCCATCGTTTCCGCAAGATACACTGCGAAACTTGGAGTGCAAGCCAGAATGGTTGCGCCGAGGTCTTTCATAAGTTTAATTTGCCGCTGGGTCATACCGCCACTTGCGGGGATGATTTTTGCACCCATTTTCTGCGCACCATAATGAAATCCCATGCCGCCTGTGAATAAACCGTAGCCGTAGGCAATGTGGATAACGTCTTGAGGTCTGCCACCGGCGGTGAAGATGGAGCGCGCCATCAACTCTGACCACATNTCCAGGTCGCTTCTTGTGTAGGCGTCGACGATGG
>JGI20214J51650_10002803_pt1 | contig 10953 bp, 9 predicted proteins | sample WetSurMetagenome_FD_51650 | JGI IMG/M metagenome (IMG submission 51650)
TCAATAACGAAGGGTACAAAACTCTTAACGAGGGTGATACGGTAGAGTTTGAGATTGAAGAAGGACCAAAGGGTCCTCAAGCTGCTAACGTTTCCAAAGTTAGCAACAACTAACACAAACCTTTTCGTAAGAACATACCCGTCCCGATGAACATCGGGACGGGTTTTTTGTTGTTAGTTCGTAATAACTTTTAGAACTCGAACCATTTTTTATAATCCACAGCGTATTTATTTTTTGTTTTTTTGTTTGTGAATTCGTTTGTGTATTTATCGTAAGTATAATCCTGTGCCCATTTTTTATGGTTCATTCCGATTTTTTTGATTGCATCAATTGTAAAATATAAATCATCAGTTGTCATAGTGGGATGAAGCGAAAGTCTTATCCATCCGGGCTTCGTGGATAAATCCCCGGTGTTGATTCTATCTGTTATTTCTTTTGATTGATTATAAGTAACGTTTAAAAGATAATGTCCATAAGTTCCGGCACAGGCACATCCGCCCCGCACCTGAACACCGAATCTATCGCTCAACAGGCGTACAAATAAATTAAAATGAATATTATCTATGTAATAAGACATTATACCAAGGCGTGATTCTATATTGTCCGCAAGTATATGGAGGTTTGGAATTTTTCTGAGTTCGCTGAATGCAATTGTTACAAGCTCTTCTTCTCTTTTCCTCATATTACCTACCCCCATTTCATTTTTCAGTTCGATACACATAGCGGCTTTCATTGCTTCGAGGAATCCCGGCGTGCCTCCGTCTTCACGTGCTTCGATGTCGTCTAAGTAACTGAACTCTCCCCACGGATTTGTCCACCATACAGTTCCGCCTCCCGGCTGGTCGGGTGTGTAATTATGATAAAGAGAAGAATTAAAAACAATTACTCCGGCAGAACCCGGTCCACCGAGAAATTTATGCGGAGAGAAAAATACGGCATCGAGTTTTGCTTCGGTGTCGGCAGGATGCATATCGATATCGACATAAGGTGCTGATGCCGCAAAATCTATAAAACAATATCCTCCGTATCTATGCATAAGCTTTGCCATTTCACGATATGGGGTTTCTATACCTGTTACATTTGAACACGCAGTGAATGAACCGAAAAGCGCAGACCTGTCTTTATATTTTTTTAATTGAACTTCAAGGTCATTTAAATCAACGAGTAATTCTCTGTCGGGCTGGATTTGCACAACATCGGCAAAAGTTTCGAACCACGCTGTGTGATTAGAATGATGTTCCATATGCGTAATAAATACAACAGGCTTTTTTCCTCGCGAGTCACATATTTTAAATTGTTTGTTCTGACATTTTTTCAAGCCGAGTATACGTTGAAATTTATTGATAACAGTGGTCATACCAAATCCGGCTGTAATAATCACGTCGCCTTTATCCGCATTTACGTGTTCCTTTATTAAACGATGAGCGGTGTGATATGCTTTTGTCATCAGTGTACCTGTTTCACTTGTTTCGGTATGAGTGTTTGCTACATAAGGTCCGATATCATTCGTAATACGATTTTCAATCGGGCGATAAAGCCTTCCGCTTGCAACCCAGTCGGCATATATCATTCTTTTTTTTCCGTAGGGTGATGTATATACCTGGTTGTGACCTATTGTGTTTCTTCTGAATTTTTCAAAATATTTTTCCATAAATAGTAAATTTACCCTAATATAAAACGAGGAGACTAAATCTCCTCGATTTATTGCAATTTATATAATTTATTAAATTATTTTAAGTTCCTTTAAACTGACTTTATTTTCTTTTCTCCATATATTTGTAAAATCACTGATAGTAGTCGAGTTCAGAAAATCATAAATTTCGTTTTTTAAATCGCTGCATTTATTATGCAGTGCACATTTTGATGATACACTACATTCTTTGTGCCCAAACATACAGCGGCTGTAGTCCTGGCTTCCGTCGAAATAAGTAATCACGTCGAGCAATTTAAGCTTCGAAGGATTCACTGCAAGTTTTACTCCGCCGTTTTTTCCTTTCTTGGAAATAATCCATTTTGCCCTTGATATGTCCTGAAAAATCTTGGATAAAAACGGCTGAGGAATTTCTGTGTTTTCGGATATTTCCCTTATCATAATAAAACCCGATTTATCCTGTAAAGATAAATATACCAGCGCCCTTACAACATACTCGCTGGATTTTGAGTATAACATATACATAATAAAAGATATTAAGACCTTTTTATCTTAAGCTAATTAATTAATTTTAAAAGTTATATACAAAAAACAGGTGTTTTCCCAAAAAAATTCCTTTTGTAAAAATAATAAAACTTTTTATAAGTAGATAACGTTATATTTTATGTACAACTTATATAACTTAAAGAGGTAAAATATAATGTTTTCACAACATCACATTGGCTGGTTCGAGATTTATGTAAATGATTTTGAAAAATCAATATCGTTTTATTCTAAACTTTTCGGATGGCAGTTTAAGCAAACGCAATCAAAGGGTTTACCTTACTGGAATATTTATACGGGAGAAGGTTCTCTTGGGGGAGGATTTATGAAAAAAACCGAACCTCAACATTCGGGACAATCTATGGTCATTTATGTCGAAACGGAAAATATTGAAGAGACTTTGAAAAGAGCTGTTTCGCTTGGCGGAAAAGTAGAAACAACAAAAACCCGGATAAGCGACAAGGCAGGATATTTTGCTCTCTTTAAAGACATTGATGGGAATGTGATCGGTCTTTGGTCTAAAACTTGATATAGTAAGATTTTAAGATTGAAGATTGAAGATTGAAGATTGAAGATTGAAGATTGAAGATTGAAGATTGAAGATTGAAGATTGAAGATTGAAGTTTGAAGTTTGAAGTTTGAAGTTTGAAGATTGAAGATTGAAGATTGAAGTTTTTCGAAATCTAGTAAATCTTATAATCTTACAAATCTATTAATTTAACATTTATAATTTAACATTTACAATTTAATGTTGAATGAAGTTCCCTGCCCTTTTTCATCCGCAAGCCGTGACGGGCTTTCGAACGAAATTCCTCCTCCGTGCTGCTCTATAATTTGTTTTACTACCGAAAGTCCGGTACCCGTGCCTTCGAGAATACTGTGTTTAACGTTTGATGCTCTATAAAATTCAGAAAATATTTTTTTCTTATCAATTTCCGGAATGCCTATACCGTCATCGCATATTTCTACACCTAAATATTCATCACTGTCAAATAAAACTATTTCGATTCTCCCTCCGTCTTTTGTGTATTTAATCGAGTTTCCGATTAAATTTGAAAAAGCTAAATCAAGAAGATTAGCGTTACCTAAAATGTCTTTCTTTTTTTCTCTTTTATCTATAAGTACCGAATTAATATTTTTACTCTTTATTTGTATTTCTCTTTTTGTAATTATATTAGTTAATATTTCAAATATATTAACCTCCGATTTTTCAATCTCTCCCTGCAGTTTCAGACGGGATATATGTAAAACATCATTTATAATTTGTATTGCTTCGTCCGAGCGGTGTCTCGCTTTGTTTAATTTATCCTCTACGTTTTCCGATACAGGTCCGGCATATTTTCCGAGGACTATATCGAGGTATGATTGAACAACTGCTATAGGACTTTTTATTTCGTGAACAACACCCATTATATATTTCTGTTTTATTTTTTCCGCATTATTAAGTTTATCGAGCGTGATTTTTAAATCTTGCTCGCGCCTGTATAGCGCGCTGGTTATGGAGTTTGCGAGGAAAACACTTACAACCATCATTACGCCAAACGCAGTCGTAAATATTATTACATAATCAAGATTATTATAAATTGGTGTATTATATAATCCTCCCATACCGTAATGCATAATCATTCCCGAATATTCGCCAAGCGATAAAAGACAAAAGCTTACAACAATTACTCCCGCAATTGTATAGATAATATAACCCGGAAGTATCATACTCCCGATTATCATATGAAATATATAAAAGATATAAAACGGACTTTCGATTCCGCCTGTAAAATAGACAATTAATCCGAGTACCAACAGGTCTAACTGAATTTGAATCAATGATATTACGATCGGGTTTATTCCATTCGGTTTATCTTTTACAATTTCGGATTTAGAAACGTAAAAAACTATCAGGTTATATGTTAAAATACAAAATGTAAGTATTGTTAAAGTGTAAAATTGGTTATCAGTATAAACAAGTTTAAACAGGTATTTTGAAATAACCAAGAAGGAAAGCAAAAAAAGAAATGCAAAATACCGAAGATTAACCAGCCACCTGTTTCTTTTTCGGATTAGTATCCAAAGTTCCTTGTAATCGTATGTATGTTCCGGAATAAGATTCAGCATTTTCAAATGAACAACAGAAAGAGTAAAACTATTTTTTAATAATAAATATTTGTTACCTCGATTATTTCGGTTTTCTCATCCTGCTCTTTCAGGTAACCGATAAAATCTTTGTTAACGTACTCCTGGTGCAACTTTTCATACTCCGTCATATATTCGCGTATCTTTTCGTAGCTCAATGAACTTTTAAAAAAGTTTAATTCTTCTTTATCGTCAAAAATTCTGTAGTAGAACATAATATAGTTTGAATTATTAATGTTAAATCTTTAATTTTTTCCGAATTACTTAACTATTTCATCTAAGTGCAAAATATCGGAATACGTTTCGCTTTTAATCAGCTCTGCATTTTTTCTGGAGTTCGCCAGGGCATTAAGTATATACCTGTTTGCAATAAATATTTTCTTTCGGTTTTCCTCTGCTTCGTCAAGAAGCAAATACCCGACATACATAAATGTATAAAGTTCAACAAGTTCTTTTGCTGCAACATCCTGGAATCCCGTGTCTTTTTTACCTGCTACATATTTAAGTGAATCATATAATATTTCTCTTATTTCTTTCAGGTGATTCGAAAGAACTTCAAGACCACCTGCATAAACTTTCTTTTCTTTTTCGTTAAAGTATTCTTTCAGAATATCATTCAGTACACCGCTGATAGCTGCTACAACCTGCAACTGTGACGTTCCTTCGTAAATGTTTGTAATCCTTGCATCACGTGCAAGACGCTCGACTCTGAATTCCTTCATATATCCGGTTCCGCCGTGGATTTGAAGTGAGTCGTATGTAATTTTATTTGCGGATTCTGTTAAAACAAGTTTCGTAATCGGGGTAAGGAAATTTGCAATTTTATTCGTAGCTTTTAATTCATTGTTTAAATCCGTAATAGATTTCCCGTCCTTCTTCGCCCTGTTAATTACTTCTTCGAGTCTCTCTTTTTTGTCAACTATTTTTGCCGCAGCGTACATAAGTGAGCGGTTACTTTCAAGCGTTACTCTCATCTCTATTAACAGGTTCGAAACTGCAGGAATATTGTAAATCGCTTTTCCAAATTGCACCCTGTCTTTTGCGTACATCAAAGCTTCGTCGAATGCTGCCTGAGAAATACCAAGCGCCTGTGCCGATACCCCCATTCTTGCCCTGTACATTAAATCGAAAACGTATTTTATTAACCCAAATTTTCTTAATCCCACAAGCTGAGCGGGTGTATCGTTGAATTGAAGTTCACAAGTTGGTGAGCCGTGAATTCCGAGTTTATTTTCTATTCTTCTTACCTTCACTGTTTCGTCGCCATAACAGGCAAACATACTCAAACCTCTTCCGTCTTTTGTCCCGTGTTCAGAGCGTGCAAGGACAAGGTGAACATGTGCGTTTCCGTTTGTTATAAATCTTTTCATACCTCTTAAAAACCATTGACCTTTTTCGTTCTGGTAGGCATGCATTTTTACCGCCTGTAAATCCGAGCCTGCGTCAGGCTCGGTTAGAGACATTGCACCCGTGTATTCACCGGTGGTGAACTTCGGAACGAATTCCTGTTTCTGGTCATCATCTCCGTATTTAGCTATCATATCACCGATATCCTGTAAGCCAAAAAGATTCATCAGTGATGCATCCGCTCTCGAAATCATTTCCGTTGCCATCAGGTAAATAGTAAACGGGAAATTCAAACCCCCGTATTGACGCGGGAGTACCATACCCATTAAGTCCGCCTTCGAAAGCATTTTAAGATTTTCTTGTGTGCCTTTTGCGTAATCAACTTTACCATTGTCATACTGCGCTCCTTCGTGGTCAACATCTGAGGCACGCGGTGCAACAAAATTTCCGGCGATATCTCCAACGACTTCCATTATCTTCCTGTAATTTTCAATCGCATCTTCATAATTAATCGGAGCATAGTTGAATTTTTTTGCCTCTTCATAATTATCTTCAATCATATTAACAATGTTTTCAAGGTTAAGACGATTGAAATGAAATTGTATATCGTGGTTTTCGGTGAAAAAGTTCGGCATATTTTTTATTTCAGTTTATGTTTATATGTTTCTATAAATTTTGGAATAATATCCAAAGCGTCCCCGACTATTCCATAGTGGCTGATTTCAAAAATAGGTGCTTCGGGGTCAGTATTAATTGATATTATTTTATTTGCTTCCTGCATTCCTGCCCGATGCTGAATCGCACCCGATATTCCAACTGCAATATATAATTTTGGTCTGACCGTTACACCCGTTTGCCCGACCTGCCTTTCGGAAGGTATAAATCCCGCATCAACAGCCGCACGGCTTCCTGCAACTTCACCTCCTATTGCTTTGGCTAAATCAAAAAGCAGGTTAAAATTTTCTTTCGAGCCAAGTCCGTATCCACCGGCAACAATAATAGGAGCACCTTTAAGGTTTACTTTGCTTTCTTCCCTGTGCTGTTCAATTACCTTTAAGACGTCGTCTAACTCTGTCGGGGTAAATGATATTTCTTTTATTTTAATCTCATTCGGTTTATCGAATCTGTGCATTTCCATAACACCTTCGCGGACAGTTGCCATTTGAACCGGCACATCGGGTGTAATAATTGTCGCTATAATATTTCCGCCAAATGCGGGTCTGATTTGCAGGAGTAAATTTTTAAACGGTTTATTAAGATAATTTACATCGGAAATTCTCAAATCCGTACAATCCGCTGTCAGTCCGCTTTTTGTACTGGATGCAACGTGCGGCGCAAGGTCTCGCCCGATAACCGTTGCTCCGAATAAAATAATTCGTGGAACTTCCTTTTTAATAAGGTCATCTAAAATCCTGCTGTATGGAAGCGTCCGGTAATAAAATAATTCGGGGTGGTCAATCAAATAGCTTTCATTTACTCCATAATTAAAAGTCTCCACGGCTATGTCTCTAACGTTACGTCCAATCACAATAGATTTTAAAATTCCGCCCATATTATCGGCGAGTTTCCGTCCTTTGCTTAACAGCTCAAAACTCACATCTGCAGGTTTTCCGCTTCTTTGCTCGATAAATACCCATACTTCTGGTTTGCTCATTTCTCTTTTACTGTTTTTTATTTGCTAATTGCTCTTTATTGTTTATTATTCATTACTCATTACTCATTAAAAAATGCGGTCTTCTATCAAACTATCCACCAGCTTTGAAATTCCATCTTTTGTCGGCTCGATTTGTATGTGATTCCCCCCTGCAAGCACAACAGATTCGACTTTATGCACTTTAGTCGGTGAGCCTTTCACACCACATCTTTCCGGATCAACATCTATATCGTCTGTAGTAAGTGTTTCTATAAAAAGTTTTCTTTCTTTATATTCGTGAACAAGGTTATCGATGTACAAAAGTGAGTTTCCCTCTACCATTTTTTCCAAATCAGCAAGGGATTTTGCGCCCTTGTATGCCATCAGTTTTTTTGAACTGAAAGGTCTCGGGTCAGCCGCACTCTTTAATACGGTAATCAGAGCGGGCAACCGACATTCGACTATTTCAAATCCGCCGTCAATCTTTCTCTTTACTTTAATTTTTCTGTCCTTCAGTTCTAAAATTTCTTCTGCGTATGTAATTTGAGGAATACCAAGTTTCTCCGCTGTTTGCGGACCGACCTGTGCTGTATCGCCATCTATTGCCTGTCTGCCTCCGAAAATTATATCATAATTTCCGATTTTTTTGATTGCTTCGCTCAAAACATAAGACGTAGCAAGCGTATCGGCGCCTGCAAATTTCCTGTCTGTAACGCAGTACACAGAATCCGCACCCATATATAAACACTCGCGAAGTATATCCGATGCACGCGGAGGACCCATTGTAACAGCAGAGACTTTCCCGCCGAATTTATCTTTTACCTGCAGTGCAAATTCGAGTGCAATCTTATCTTCGTGGTTAAAAATTGCCGGCAATTTTGCACGGTTTACCGTCCCATCATCCTTCATCACTTTCCCCGATATATTTGCAGTATCAGGAACCTGTTTTACTAATACTATGGAATTATACATAAAAATTGAATTTGCTAAATATATCAAAGTTAAAGTTGTTTTGAAATACCTTTTGTAAAGAAAGGAGAATGGAAAAGGGTGAATGGAATTAGGAATAGGTAAAGTGTCAAACGTGAAACGTCAAACGTGAAAGGCGGTTCTATACTTGTTTCGTCATTCCGGTATGTTTTTGGCTGGAATCCAGAAAATGCACGTTGTATTTCATTGTTTGTTGTTTATTAAATCAAATAATATTAATTTTAGCCATTAACCAGGAAAATATATAAATCTAATAACTAAAGTTTATGAAATTAATTGATAAAATTGAAATTCATAGATTTCGCTCTATATCTGATATCTCTATTCCTGTCGGTGAAATTACGGTTTTTTCCGGCATAAATAATTCAGGTAAATCTAATGTTTTAAAGGCCTTAAATTTGTTTTTTAATAGCGAGTCTAGTTCTGGCCAAGAATATGATTTTGAAAAGGATTATAATTTGGCATTTACAGGACAGGCGGGGGGGAAACGTGAAATAAAAATAACTTTATTCTTTAGTAATCAAGGAGAGGCTGCTTTAAAGAAACCTTTTTCTATCTCTCGCTCTTTTGGGTATGGATATATTGGAGGGTATGAATATGCTTCATCAGATAATGATTTTAACAAAAAATTAATAAATAAAGACGGAAATGTTATTAGGCAATTTACAACTTTTCTTAATAAGGTTATATTTTTGTACATTCCAGCTGTCAGAGATAAAAATTTTGTTCAAAGATTATTTTTGCATTTTGAAAAACTTATTGAATATGATTCTGGTAAAGATTTTGGGGATAAAATCTCCGAACTTTCAGCAATATTAAAAGAAAAGTCAGAAGATATTAGTGTGGATTTCGAAAAATTTATCGAATTACCAACAAGGGCTGCTCTTTCCTCAAAAATAACTGATATTTTAGGTACTGTAGAAATAAATGTAAAAACCGGAATGAAAATTAGAAGAAGAACTAAGGGCGTTGTCAACACTGAAGAGGCAGAAATAAATCTTTTTTCTTCGGGTGATGGAATATTAATGTCTTATCTTGCTTACTTCTTGGCGCATCTCTCTAAAAGAATATCAAATAAAATGTTTATTTGGGGGTTTGAAGAACCAGAAAATTCTCTTGAGTACTCAAAGGTACAAAAGTTATCCGAAGAATTTTATGGAAGTTTCAGAAAAAATGCTCAAATATTCATTACAACCCATTCACCAGCTTTTATAAATTTAAAGAATAAATCCGGAATTAATTTTTATCGAGCATATATAGAAGAAACAGATTCTAAACGAACCTCAAAAATAAAAACATTAAATGAAATAAAAGAGCGACAGCAATCTTTATTCAAATCCAAAGAGGTGGACAATGACGAATATAAAAAATTATCTGAAGAATTAAATTTCGTTGAATATGCAAAAGAAATTGAACTCGCGGTACTTAAAATACAACAAGAAGAGGAAAACCTTTTAAAAACTCAATTGGAATTCCAAAGAAAAACAGAGGAATTGTTACATGTACTGCCTTTAAAAATATTTATCTGTGAGGATGAAGACATTAGAGTGATACAACTTTGGAAACACTTATTCGAGCTTTTTGATATTAATGATATTAGTATACTATCTTCAGAGGGATCAACCAAAAATTTCATAGAAACTGGCATTAGGCATCAAAAAAAATTATCCCCTGCGTATAATCCGAAAGTTTTTAGACAAATTGATAGGGATGGATTAACTGATGAGCAAATTGAACTTATAAAAAATAAAATATTTATCAATGAAAAAAGAGACTTGCAATATGATTTTATGTTTCTTCCCGTTAATGAATTAGAAAACTTTGCCGTAATAAAAGATGCGGCTGTTTTTAGCGATGCTTTTTGGAATACAAATAAAACTTTTATTATAAACGCTTTTGAAAAAACAGCCGACGATAAATGTAGAATACATGCAAAAAATTACGATAATAATGATAATGATAAAAAATTCTTTATGGATAGCGGATCAACAACTGCGGCAATGCAAAAAATGAGAGATTCTGCATACAATAACTGGAGAATATTTTTCCCAGGAAAAGAAATTTGTAAACGAATACCTAATTTTAATTTTACAGATTATTTAAAAAGAATTAGAAAGGATGACTTGCCAGAACAGTTATCTGGTTTTATCGAAGAAATAAAAATCTTTTTTGATAATGAAGTATTATAATATTTTTTCTATTGTATTCGTTGGACAGAAAAATAAATAATCTGTTAAAACATATATTTTTTCTGGATTAGCTTCGCTGAACAAAGAACGTTTCCCGCTTTCCCAGAATGACAAACGTGTTTTTTTACTCTCTATACACTCTATACACTCTATACACTCTATACACTCTATACACTCTATACACTCTATACACTCTATACACTCTATACACTCTATACACTCTAAAGATTTTACAAACTAAATAACTAATTTCTTTCTTCGTTTATTTTTCTCACTGTTTTCAGTATAAATTTCTTCGGGGCTCGGCGTGAAAAGAATGCAAGCTCTTTGTTCATCATTCCCTGGATTGCAACTCTTTTGCCTTTCATCATAGCTTTATATCCGTATTCTGCGACCTTCTTAGAATCCGGGATAGATTCTTTATTTAGTGTTTTTGAGTGCTCTACATTCGCCGCTTTCTGAAATCCTGA
>JGI20214J51650_10002804_pt1 | contig 10953 bp, 5 predicted proteins | sample WetSurMetagenome_FD_51650 | JGI IMG/M metagenome (IMG submission 51650)
CCCGCCACACCTGAAGCAGGCGTGTACATTTCAGCGCTATCCAGATCGTTAAGACCGGCCCCTCCCCCAATTAGCAAGACCTGGCCGGTAGTTAACAGACTGGCGGTATGGTCACGGCGAGGAGGACCAATGTTTCCGGCAGATGTCCAATTTGCGGTAGTCGTCGTCGTGCGGGGGGTGTACAACTCGGCTGTAAAGAGAGCAGCCGTGTTATACCCACCCGCCACCAAAACGGTCCCGTCGTGCAGTAGAGTGGCTGTGTGATCGTAACGAGGTGTAATTAGCCCATTCGTAGAACTAGAGCCGGTTAGCGTAACCGTGAGGATTACCGATGGGGAAGTCACCGCGTTTAGTCGCGCGCTGACGTTTGTCGTAGCCGGAACAGCAGCACCTGAAGCCAATGTGACCAACCCTGTCGATCCAACACTGGCTGTTGCCAAATTACTGGATGTCCATGTGACACTCGAAGTCAGGTCTGCAGTCGATCCGTTCGAATAGGTTCCTGTCGCTGCCAGTTGGAGAGTCGTGCCTATCCCAATATAGACAGGATCAGGACTGATGGCGATGCTGCTCAAGGTGACAGGCGGAGTTGACGCGCCTCCGCCTCCGCAGCCGGTCAGTATCAATGCAAAGCAGATGACAAGGCTGAAACCTGATTTGCTGCCATGAAAGTTCGGATAGTGAAAAATTTTGATGACCTCATATCGGACTGATCGATATTCAGTTTAATACACACTTCAGTGCCCTGAATAAGCCGCTCGTCGGAATATCGGATAATCAACTTCAATCAGTATCTGATATTGATTCGTTCAACCGCTGCATGCGTACAACCGATTGATCCGGAATGCCAAAATCATGCACATGGGAGTAAGATGGCTGTGCCATTCCAACCATCCCGGGAGCTAAATCATGACGAACATCGTGCAATTGTTGGGCGAAGAAGCGGAACACCTGTTGAAGCATCGCTGTGCCGGGATACCGAAGGAATCGCTGCACCTGCCGGGACCGGATTATGTGGATCGGGTCGTGGCCATGAAAGACCGCAAGACCGGCGTACTGCGCAGCATGCAGGCTCTTTACGGGCAAGGACGACTGGCCAACACCGGCTACCTCTCGCTGCTGCCGGTGGACCAGGGCGTGGAACATTCCGGCGGCGCATCTTTCGCGCCCAACCCGATCTATTTCGACCCGGAAAATATCGTCAAGCTTGCCATCGAGGGCGGCTGCAACGGAGTCGCTTCCACACTGGGTGTGCTGGGTTCGGTGGCGCGCCGCTATGCGCACAAGATCCCTTTCGTGGTGAAGATCAACCACAACGAGATGCTGACCTATCCCAACATCTATGACCAGACCCTGTTTGCCAGCGTGGATCAGGCGTTCGACATGGGTGCGGTGGCAGTCGGGGCGACGATATTCTTCGGCTCTGAACATTCGCGGCGGCAGATACAGGAAATCTCGGATGCCTTCGAGCACGCGCACGAACTCGGCATGGCGACCATCCTGTGGGCCTATCTGCGCAACCCGGCGTTCAAGGCTGCCGACAAGGATTTCCACGTCGCGGCCGACCTCACCGGGCAGGCCAACCACCTTGCCGTCACGATCAACGCCGACATCGTGAAGCAGAAGATGGCCGAAAACAACGGCGGCTACAACGCCATCAAATTCGGCAAGACCCATCCCAAGGTGTACAGTGAATTAACCACCGACCACCCGATCGACCTGGTGCGNTACCAAGTGGCGAACTGCTATATGGGACGCGCAGGCTTGATCAACTCTGGCGGCGAGTCTGGGAAGAACGACCTGCAGCAGGCGGTACGCACGGCAGTCATCAACAAGCGTGCCGGCGGCATGGGGCTGATCTCGGGTCGCAAGGCATTCCAGAAACCGATGCAGGATGGCGTGGCGCTGCTGAATGCCATTCAGGACGTGTATCTGGATAAAGCGGTGACTGTGGCCTGAGGAGATTTGCTTCGGCCAGGACAGCGTTCAGGACCCCGTCAAAAATCCAGGCGGAAGCCGAACGCAACAAACTCCCGCAATGCGGTCGAAGTGGTTTGCAATACGCTGGACGAAGTCTTGTTCCAATCAAGGCCCAATTGCGTGTCTGCAGACAGGTTCCTTCTTATTTTGTATGCCACCCTTATTGTTGGCGAGATATCCTGCATTTTCCCGCCGGTGTTGTCGGTTTGAAGATTCAGGAAGAAGGTGGAGTCAAGCGTCCATTTTTCTTGCAGATCGACATGGTGGCTGGCCTGGAATCCTTCCGCAGTGATCAGCGCGCCTCTGGAGTAACTCACGCTGAAGTTGGTCGTATCTTGCGGACGGATAACTCCCAGCCCGGTCGCTCTTTCGGTGATCGTCCAGGTATTGCCCGTGGAAGGAATCGTAGGTACAAACCCTTCCACTCCGGTGGTTCCGTCCGGCAATAGCGTTCCACTAGCAGTCATACCCGCCGTCTTTGCAATGGTGAAGTCAGTGCCAATGAACCATTTCTCACTCATGTGATTGGTCATGCCGACTTGCGCCATGCTTGAAACTGTCGTGCGCTGGTCAGCCAACAGGATCAGGTCGCTCATGGACCAACCGTTTTGCATCAGGGTTGCGATCGTCGAAGTGGTGCCGTTGATCGCATTCCTGATATCCAGGACTGGGCTTCTGCGGCGATCCAGAAGGAAGTTGTAATCCGTACCGGTTCCTCCGCCATTCAAAGTTCCTTGCACTGTAAATATATTTACCGCCTTGAACAGTACATCGTAGTCCAGCATGGACATGATGTTGAATCTCTGGTCAAAATATCTCAGGTTTCCGCCCACGGCCCTTCGATCGGTAAAACCGTTGACCTGCTGGGTGATCCCGTAAACAGAGCCGCCCAGCTGGCTCTTGGTACCGAAATCCACACTGGCTCCGTAAAAGGTGGGTTTGCTGTCAATGGTGAAATCGGACAACTGGCCTGCCACGACATTCACTCTCCAATTCGGGACAAATCCATAACCGGCGGAAACGCCGTCAAATCTGCCCATCACGCCGCCGCCCAATCCCGACTGTCGACCCACCCTGAATGAATAATCGACGATCCGGTCTTTCATTTCATAATATGCCGCTCCCAGCATGGAAATGTTTTGTTGCCCCGGGAGAAAGTTCGCTGCATAGAAGTCCTGGAATACCAGACGATTGTCATATTCGTTGTTGTATGACCTTGCAGTCATGTTGAGATTCGTTATCAGGGATTTCTGGTCAATCAGTGAAAAGGTCGTCGGCGTCTGGACGGCGCCTGCACTCGCTACGGTATTGGTCTGACTCGCCCCCTGATAGTAATACATCGACAAACTGCCGAATTCCGAATACTGGAATTCGGTGTTTTGCGCTCTGGCCGGGGCTGTGGATTGTTTTTCCAAAGTAGCGAAGAGCGACGGCTGGGATAACTTCAGCTTGGCGAGCCTGTCCTTGACCCATTTCGCAGATTTTCCGTCCGGGTAAAGTCTTAAATAGGAATTGAATTCCAGAATGGCTTTGGATAATTGCCCCGATCTTTCCTTTGCGATCCCGACCCATAATTGGGCGACTTCCGTATATTTGTTCGGGGGCAGATTGAGTACTTGATTGAACGAGTCAATTGCGGCAAAGGTCTGGCCGGTCAGAAGCGCATTTCCTCCATTTTCCATCAATGCGGCTGCCTGATTGTTCGCGATCATGATCTTGTCGGCCAGAGAAGCGTTTGCAGATGCTGGCGTTGTTCCCTGCGGGACGTACCGGTCTATTTCGGGAAATGGCGGAAGTCCGTCTTTTCCACCCAGCGGGATATGAATGGGTTTCGATGAGGAAGGCTTCAGCACTATTTTGGGCGCAGTGATATCGCCAGAGGGTGCAACAGGCGCTGTCGCAGGGACAGGTGCCGAAACAATTGCTACTGTGGGTGCTGGTGCCGGCAGTTTTTCCTTAGTGACTGACACTGTCGGAGTTGCCGCAGTGGGCACGGATACCGGAGGGATTTTGGGAGTAGCCGCGATAACAGCGATCGGCGCTGCTGTAACTTGCGCTGGAGTGACGCTGGCCTGTCCCGGGGTCGGCTTGCTTTCGTTATTTTGTTGGGTTGTGACCGGTTTGGCATGAATCACCAAAGTCTGATTGTCGCCTCCCATCGCGACAGTGAATTCTGCAGGGCGATAGAACGTGATATGGATCTTGGGTCCGGTGCCGCGATCACGCGTGGTCACCATGATCTCCTGAACGAGATCCGAGGGAGGAGTCCGGTGCGATTCGTAGTCCTGCCATTCATCAATGGGAACGGTATTAAGGATATTGAAATAGATCGAAGTGGAACTTGATTTGCCTTGGGGGAAGTGTCGCAGATATTGGATCGGGACAGTGAATTTGATTACCGTATCCGTCCCTCCGCTTGCATCCTGATGAACAGTGATGTCATCAATGATCTCGGCAGATGCATAAGGCGACACGACATCCAGCAGTATCACCGCAAAAAATGACAAAACCAAACGATGCAATTTAATTCGGAACATGATTTGTGTCACTCGATTTATAAACAGCCAAGCCGGCTTCGCTGAAGCCGGCTTGAAACATTAGTTTGCAAAATAACAAATCAATCCCACGACGAATATGCACTTCCTTTGCTACCCAGCGGTTTATGGCAACTTGAGCTGGAGCAATCCTTGGAAGTGCTCGCCCCGTTATGACTGATCAATTGCGCCCTGGACAAATAGGTAACCCCCTTGAGGTGGCATGTCACACAGTAGTTCGGCGCTCCACCCATCGCATTATTGTGGTTCATTCTCTCGCCGGTTGCCCAGTCAGCCGCCCCTGAAGTGATATTGATCGTCGTCGAGTGGCAACTGGTGCAATCCGTGTTGGCTGATGTGCTAATGATGGTCGTCGGGATGTGGTTGGATACTTTGGTTACTGCACCAAACAGTCCCTGACCGGTGTAAGAGCCATTGTGACAACTGTCGCAACGCCCTGTCATGGCCGAATGCTTCATCCCGTACTTCGTCACTCCGCTCACGGATATTGTAGATACGGCAGCTGTACTGAAATTGATGGAACCCACTCCGTCATATACCGGGTGGCATTGGTCGCATCCAGCCGACCCGATCGGGATATGCCCCGTATCGGAGGAAAGCCCGATCGCAGTCGTGCCGTTATGGCATGTCACGCAGGTACCGGGCGTGTTGTACGGCGCGGCGTTGTGTATTACGCCCGCCGGTATCCCGAAAAGTGTACAAGTCGGACATCCTTGCAGAACAGTCGTAGTGTGGCAAGACATGCAATCCAGAGCGGTAACGGGATGGCCGGCATTCTTGCCCGTCGCTGTCGCGCCGTTGTGACAGGATGAGCATGTCGGCGTAACGGGCGATGGCGGCCATGCGGCATAGGTTCCGGGCGAGTGAGTAAAGCCGGCCCCCAGGAACGAAGTGTAATTGGCGGTGTTCGTTGCGGTATGGCAGGTCACACAATCTGCCGTTGTTGCCACATGGTTTGAAATTAAACTGGTCTTGGAATCTGCCGGTTTAGCCTGAGTCGAAACATAGCTCCCGTTATGGCAGGTTGAACACAAACCAGTTGGCGGTTTCCCCAATGTCGTCTGGTGAAAAGTTACATTAAGAAAGGTTGGAGTCGCTGAGCTTGGCAATCCGGTTATCGTGTTCGTATGGCATACATCACAAGCATTACCCGACGACTGCGGGATGTGAATCGCCGGATTGATCGATACCACTCCGGCATATTGTCCTTGATGGCAAGTACCACAAGACCCGGCAGCAATTCCGGCATGGCTATATGTCGCGCCCAAAAATGTTGTGCAATTGCCACTAGGGCATCCGTGACATGTAATGCAATCCAAAGTGGTCGTCACATGGCCCGTATTTTTGCCTAGCGCGGTAGTTCCATTATGGCAAGAGCCACAAGTCGGAGTAGGCGTTGATCCAAGCGCCGGGAACGTTACACCGTAAGGTGCGACACCGACAGTTGCATTTATGTGGCTGTAAATCACACCGTAAAAAGTAACGCAATTAGGACATCCGGTCGTGGCATTGGTATGACAGGAAATACAATCCCCGGTCGTAGGCACATGACTTGTGACCTTGCCGGTGGCCGTAGATCCATTATGGCAGGAGCTGCAGGTCGGCGATGCCGGGGCTACCGATGGAAACGAAGCATATGCTCCGGGTGAATGTGAAAAACTGGCTCCCAAAAATGTAGTGTAAGTGACCGTATTCGCCGCGGTATGGCATGCAACGCAATCCGAAGTCGTCACAACATGCCCCACACTCTTGGTTTGCGCGCCTTCGGATAAATAGCCTCCGTTATGGCAGGTCGTGCAAGTCACAGTTGGAGGATTTCCCAAAGTGGTTTGGTGGAATTTCGCTTGCAGGAAGGTTGTGTAATTCAAGGAAGTGTTGGCAGGTGTTCCGCTCGGTCCGGTATGACATGTCCCGCAATCTGCAGTAGTCGGTATATGGGTTACACCTTTGGTTTGGGCGTTCTGCGAGACAAAGCTGCCGTTATGGCAGGTCGCGCAAGTGCCCGCAGGAGGATTGCCGATACTAGTTGTGTGGAACGCCACTCCCAGGAATGTCGGGAGTACCTGCGTCGTGGGATCCGGATGGCAGCTGGCGCATGTAGACCCGGTCGGCAGCGGAATATGTATCGAACGATTGATCGAGACTACACCGGCATATTGCCCCTGATGGCAGGAAGTACAGGTGGAACCCGGTGCATGCGCAAAAGTCGCCCCCAGGAACGTAGAGTAGCCCGTATGGCAGGCATTGCAGTCCGGCGGAGTCGTGCCGAAGGATGTCAAGGGGAAATGGGTCGCAGCGTTGTAACTGACCACGTTGGGATAAGTACCGATCGGGCCGGGCTCACCTGCCGGACCGCCGTGGCATTGGAAACAGTTGCCGACATAACCATTCGCCACATGATCGACCTGGTAGCTCAGGAAAGTGCTGGTATTTTTGTGGCAGTATTCGCACGGCTGCTGGGTCGGGAAGTGATTCGCCGGTTTGCTCACGACACCCAGCGACTGTCCGTTGTGGCAAGTCGCGCATTGACCGGTTATGGTGACATGGCTAAAGCTTTTTATCAGGAAGCTGGCTGCGCTGATATGGCAGGTGTCACACGAAAAGGTTGTTGGAATATGGTTTATCGGCTTGGGAAGGGCGGCGACTCTCGTTCCGGTGTTGTGGCAGCCTGCACAGTCCTTGGGAGTGTTCTTGAATATTCCGTCGACGTGACATTGTTCGCATTTCAGTGTTGCATGAACTTCTCTGAGAACAAATCCTGTTTTCGAGTGGTCGAAGGAGTTCTCGACTGTGACTGCCTGTGCTGCAGTCGCGAAGAATGAAAAGCTGAACATCAAAGCCACCAGCATTCTGGCGATCACGTTACTTATAGTTGGCGTATTCATAATCGGCACCTCGTTGTAAATTTTCGATCCATATTTACGAACAGTGAATAGTTCCAGCACTTTTACCTGTTAACAATTGTAGTATGTGTCCGCAATTTCATTCGGCCGCTCATCGGCTGTGAGACAAAAGCATGAGCGGTACGGCAGGCTGATAAACGGTAATGGTCCGTTATCAACGTCAATGGTTTATCCAGCGCCGGCTTCCCACTTTGATCGTTTTCCAGTTCAATCCGACATGGCAATGATCGCATTGCTTTCCGAAGTCACCATTGTGCTTGTCATCTTTATCATGACAACTGACACAGGTTGCCGCCAGAACCACTTTATTGCTTACCGGGGTATTGTGACAATCGATGCACTTGAGTCCCTTATGCTTCCCGTCAAGCTTGAAATTGGTCTTGTCGTGGTCGAAATCCCAGTTTTTCCAGTCGCGAGTGTTGTGACAAGTATCGCAAGCGGTGCCAAGGGTACGTTTGTGCACGTCTTGTTTTGCGTGGCAAGACGCGCAATCCGACTTGGCCTCCTTGAATACCACCGTTAGATGACACTTCTTGCATTGGGCCAAAATATGCTGGCCGGTAAGCTGGAAGCGCGAGATCCTGTGGTCAAATTCTGCCTTTTCCCACGAATCCTCATGATGGCAGGATTCGCATTTCTTCCCTTCCTCGCCTTTATGTTTGTCATCTTTGTCGTGGCATGAGGAACAGGATGTCTTCAGCTTGTCCTTGTACAAGTCGCCTTTGTGGCAACTGACGCATTTTGTATCACGGTGTTTTCCCAGCAGCGGGTAATCGGTCTTTTTGTCATGGTCGAAAATGATTTCCTTCCAGCTCTTTGCGTTATGGCAAGTCTCACACTTGGGTCCGAAATTCCCCTTGTGCTTGTCGTCTTTCTGGTGGCAGGAGTTGCAGTCCATCTTGAGCTTGTCCTTATACAAGTCCCCCTTGTGGCAATCGTTGCACTTCACATCGCGATGCTTTCCAAGCAAGGGAAATTTGGTCTTCCTGTCATGATCGAACGGGATTTCCTTCCAGCTGCGCTCGATATGGCAGGACTCGCATTTCGGCCCGAATTTGCCCTTGTGCTTGTCGTCCTTTTGATGGCATGAAACACAGTCGGTCTTCAGTTTTTCCTTATAAAGATCCCCCTTGTGACAACTGACGCACTTTGTCTCACGATGCTTTCCGAGCAACGGATATTTGGTCTTCTTGTCATGGTCGAACAGGATTTCTTTCCAGCTCTTTTCGTTATGGCAAGTTTCACACTTGGGCCCGAAGTGGCCCTTGTGCTTGTCGTCTTTTTTATGGCACTCGTTGCATTGCAGCGGAGTGTTCTTGAACTTGTTGTCTGGATGGCAATCCTTGCACTTCACATCCGCATGTTTGCCCAGCAATGGAAAATGGGTTTTGCTGTGGTCGAAATGGGTCGTTTTCCAATCTTTTTCCTCGTGGCAGTTCTGGCATTCCGGCCCCAAGGAACCTTTGTGTTTATCCGCCTTTTCGTGGCAACCGATGCATTTGACCGGCGCTTGCCGGTATTTCTTTTGCGGGGAGTGGCAATCCTTGCACAGGACTTTGCTGCTCAAGTGCGCACCCTTCAATTCAAACCCGGTAGTCAAGTGGTCAAAATTGACCGTATTCAGTTTTGCGATGCGTGCGTCCCGTCCCTTATGTTCGGTGTGGCACTCTTTGCATGGTTTTTCTTCCTTCATCAGGCCGTGGAAACCATGCTTGTCGGTTATGTCCTTCGCGATCTCCTTGTGACAGTCTTTGCACAATCCGGCTTGGGCTGCCTTGTCGTAAGGTTTGTGGCAATTGCTGCATTCGCTCTCGAGTTTGACATGCCCCTGTATTACCTGGCCCGGCATCAACAGATCATTGGCAGAATCGGCATGTGCCTGAATGGAAAAGGCCAGGATAGCCAGCGAGCACACCCTGATGAATGCCAATTTCATGCGATGGTTGATCATCTAATATTTATGAACCGAAATTACGTGCCAGATCGCACTGAACACCAGCATGTAAACCAAGGGCACATGGAATATATGCCACAAGGAAAACAGTTTTTCGTAAGTTGAGAATTGCGCCAGATCACGCACGGCGACAAGATAGGTCCGGATGAATTTTTCGTTCTGGTAAAAAAGCTCGTCGAGACGCTTCATCTGCGCATCGTTCCATTGCTTCGTATTGGCATCCGCGTACATGGAGTCTTCCAATTCCCCGATCAGGGTCCTGGAAAACCACTTGATCCTGAAGCCCAAAGAAATGAAATTCCATCCGTTGAGTTTTCCCGCTTTCGAAGACGACAGCACTTGATCGCGGAAATCTTCGAGTTTTTTCTCGATTTCGGGAGCGAAACTGAGAACGGATTTCACGTCCCCGGACCCTTCCAGGTCGGCCTGCAACTGTTGAAATGAGGATTGCCGGCCGTAAAGTCCGTTATGGATCTTTGTATAGAAAAAGCGCCCGAATATTCCGCTGCCCGATACCAACAACATGCACACCATGGCCACACCCGCATTGACCGAAGCGATATAAAACGTGGAATGAAAAATGATGAGGGCCGGTCCGAGTATGCCGAAAACCATATGCCATTTGAACCACTTGGGCAGGACACTCCAGTTTTTCATGAAGCCCACCCGTTTGCGCAGCGGATAGATCAGGAGCGTCAACATCATGATCCCGCCAGCCAGACCTATGTTGTAGCCGATATTGTCGCCGGGCTTGTACAGATGGTCATAGGAAACGAAGAATCCGGCAAACATCAACAAGGTGACCACTATCAAATATAGTGTCCAGCCATAATCTTTGGGCTGGTCCTTATGTCTTTGCTGCTTGCGCCTGTCAAAGGGCGGCGGGGATGCGGCTAATGTTGTCATTGGCTTTACTCTGAACATTCAAGTGCGCCCAGTTCAGGGCTCAGTGACCGAAAACAGTCGGAATTGTCAAATTTACGTCAACATTATAAACATAAATAAATATTCATAAATAAATTTGTCGTGTATTGGGATGACTTCATGAAACGTTCCAGATTGCCCGGAACTCTGGGATCAACTCTTAATATCAGTGTAAATACAATTGACTATGCAAGCTTTAGTGATTTTTCAACGACGCCATTCCGTTTGAGCATCGTAAATAGTTCAGCTTGATCGTTGGTGACAACCTTGTTTAGATAGGCCATGTTCTTCTCGATGGCCAGCAAGTAATAATTCTGATCGACACCCATCGTGTCTTTGAAGTGAAATTCCAATTTCTTGTAGATGCCTCCGAGCGCACTATCCAGTTTTTCACGGGTCATTTCGTAAAAACGATTGGTCTGGCACAAAAGGTCGTACATGCTCTGATAGCTGCCGAAATGGGCCTCCTTGAATTCCAGGTAAAGGAACAACAGCTTTTCCAGATAGATTCGGTCTGCCATCTGTCCGGTGATATCGGCGGTGGCGACGATACGAGCCAGCATACGCGACCTTTCATCGTTGAAATCGATTCGTGCAAACGGCCGGTTGTGCTCCGTTCCCATGATCATTCCGGTCA
>JGI20214J51650_10002805_pt1 | contig 10951 bp, 9 predicted proteins | sample WetSurMetagenome_FD_51650 | JGI IMG/M metagenome (IMG submission 51650)
CGGCAGACGGCCTTCTGCCTGCATTATCTGCCGGCGGGCCTCTCTGCCTATAACGCTCTGAAAGTCCCGCACCATGCTGGGAAAGGGATGAGCGCCGGCGGCTGTTCCCAGCAGGTAGTGAGTGTGATCAAAGCTGGACGCCCAGTCCCGCATCGCCTCGTTGATGGCATCCTTCAGCGTCCGGGAGCCGGATCTCACAGGTATGACCTCTGCGCCCATAAGCTGCATGCGGTAGACATTCATCTTCTGCCTCTCGATGTCCACCTCACCCATGTAGATCTGGGTCTCAAAGCCCAGATTGGCTCCAACGATGGCCGTGGCAACGCCGTGCTGGCCTGCGCCGGTCTCGGCTATCAGCCTGGTCTTGCCCATCCTCTTGGCTACCAGAGCCTGGCCCAGGGTATTGTTGAGCTTGTGCGCTCCGCCGTGCACCAGGTCCTCTCTCTTCAGGTAGACCTTTCGACCGAGCTTGCGGCTGAGGTTTTTGGCATGGTAGAGGGGCGTCGGCCTGCCTGCAAAGTTTTTCATGGCCTGCATTAGCTCCTCTTTAAAATCGTCGCTCTTCATCAGGCGATAGTAGGCCTCGGCCAGCTGCTCGAGGGGCGTCACCAGCGTCTCCGGGACAAAGAGGCCTCCGTACCTGCCGAATTTGACTGCGAATGTATCGGGTGTTTGAGTTTGCAAAGGATCACCGGCTCATATGTACTTCAAATGTACTAAGTAATACTATGATGTATGAAAAAGTACATTCACGATTGTATTTAAACTTTATCGCAGCAAAGACCGCTGCTTCACCCCAAATCCGGCGGCAGCTCTCCGGTCAGACACTCTATCCTTTTCTGTGCGCTCTCCAGGCGAGAATTACAGAGCTTGACGAGTGTCATGCCCTTCTCATAAAGGTCCAGGCTCTCCTCCAGGGTCATCTTCCCCTCTTCGAGCAGCTGCACAATCTCCTCCAGGCTGTCCAGAGCCTCTTCCAGGCCCATCCCGTCCTTTTTCATGTTGCTTCCTCATCGTCATTCCGGCATTCCAGCACCCGGCAGCGCATCTTTCCCTTCCAGAGAATCAGCTCAATCTCCTCGCCCGGCTGTGCATCATGAGACTGCAGTATCAGGCCTTTCCCGGTGCGGGCGATGGCGTAGCCTCTTTTCAGGGTGGCCCGCGGCCCTACGGCCAGCAGCCGTCCCTCTGCCACCTCCAGGCGGCTCTGGAGGTCGCTCATATTCCTGCCCTGGGTGGCGTCCAGGCTCTGGCTGAGATAGTCCAGCCTCTGACGGGCGTCCCGCGACAGAGAATACATCCGTTTGGCGGAAATGTTCTGCTGGAGGTACTCCAGACGCTCCTCTTTTCGCTCCAGTGCCGTCCAGAGGGCCCGCATGATTCTCACCTGGGCAGAGCGCAGGTCCTCTTTGATCTGCTCCACATCCGGAACCGCAATCTTCGCTGCCGCGGTCGGCGTTGCCGCTCGCACGTCCGCCACAAAATCGGCAATGGTCACATCCGTCTCATGCCCCACCGCAGAGATGACCGGCACGTCGCAGTCGAAGATCGCCCGCGCTACGATCTCGGAGTTAAAACACCACAGATCCTCAGTCGATCCCCCTCCCCGGCAGACTACGATTACGTCCGCTTGGCCCCGCAGTGCCGCTATTGCCCCGGCAACGCTCTCCTCTGCCCCTTCTCCCTGCACCTGGGCGGGAGAGAGGATGACTCTCGCTGGGTATGAGCCCAGCGTGCGCAGGACATCTCGCAGCGCCGCGCCCTGGGGTGATGTGACTATGCCGATCCTCTCCGGGTACAGAGGCAGAGGCCTCTTTCGCTCCTGGGCAAATAGACCCTCCGCTGCCAGCTTCTTCTTCAGCGCCTCAAGTTGCTGGTGCCGAAATCCCAGTCCCTCATCCTGCCTGATGGCGCGGGCCACGAGCTGCACCCTTCCCTGGGGCCTGTAGACGGCAACGTCCCCGAAGACCATCACATTCTTGCCGTCCTTCAGCTCAAAGTTCAGTGAGAGCCCGTTGCCCCTGAAGAGAACGCAGGAGATCGCTGAGCCCTGATCTTTGATGGTAAAATACCTGTGTCCCGAGCGGTGATGCACGTAGTTGGAGACCTCGCCTCTCGCCCAGAGGTCGTGCAGGCGGGGATCATTCTCCAGCCGGTCTGCTATCCTCTGGTTCAGCTCGGTTACGGTGAATATCTGGGTCAATGTAACTGCTTTTTTCTAAGGCCTGATATTTAAGGGCGATTCAAGTGCGGGGCGAAACTGATTGTCCTGCCATCTCCAGTTTGTTAAAATAATTGGTCCTAAGACAAGATAACTTTATATGGCAGAATATGTTTGCCATTGTAATGGTGATGCAATGCATATAATGGAGGGCTTCCTGCCACTCAACTGGTGCGTATTCTGGTATGCTCTATCGCTTCCTGTAGTGGTTTATGGGGCTCGCAAGATGAGCGGATTGATGAAAAACAACCGCGATGTTCTTCCCCTGCTGGCTGTATCCGGTGCCTTCATCTTCGTCCTCTCCTCACTCAAGATGCCATCCGTTACTGGTAGCTGCTCCCATCCCACCGGCACGGGCATAGGTGCGATACTCTTCGGTCCCTGGATAACCTCATTGCTATCGATCATTGTCCTGATCTATCAGGCGGTGTTTCTGGCTCACGGCGGCCTGACCACCCTGGGCGCCAACACCTTCTCAATGGGCATAGTCGGTCCGCTGGCAGGATTTCTGGTCTACAAGGCCTGCATGAACCGGAATGTGAATATGTACGCTGCGGTATTTCTCGCGGCGACGCTTGCAGACTGGCTGACCTATCTCGTCACATCCATCCAGCTTGCTCTGGCTTTCCCCGCGGCCAGCGGCGGAATTGTGGCATCCTTCGAGGCATTCCTTGCCGTATTTTCCATCACGCAGGTTCCTCTGGCCATTGTTGAGGGCGTGGTAAGCGCGCTCCTGTTCAAGTACATCGTCCAGCTCAGGGGCGACGTTCTCTTGAAGCTCAATGTGACCTCACCAGATGTTTTGAAAAAACTGAAGGAGTCGTCAGCATGAAGCTGGAGTATATAACCATTTCCGTTCTGGTATTATTCGCTGCCGCCTTTGCGTATATCAGCTCCACCGGAAATCATGAGTGGGGTGGCGCGGATGATAAACCGGAAGCTGTCATCGATGACCTCACCGGCGGGTCCTACCATCCCTGGGCAGAGAGCATTTGGACGCCACCCAGCGGCGAAATAGAGAGCTTGCTCTTTGCCTTGCAGGCAGCTTTCGGCTCGATCATCATCGGCTATTTCATCGGTTATTATCGGGGCCTGGCGAAGGCCAGAGGCGCTCTGCAGGCCGGGGAGGATGAAGGAAACCTCAATGCACGATCTTCTCGATGACTACGCCCATTGCAATGCGCTGAGGACGGCCAGTCCCGGCCTCAAGCTGCTCTTTGGCCTGGGGGCCATGCTCCTCTGCGTCGCCTCATCTTCGCCGGTAGCGCCTCTATTCATAGCCGCTACCATGAGCCTCGCAACTGTGGGGCTGGCCAAAATCCCCGGTCGCTTTTACGGAACGCTGCTGCTGATACCGTCCTCTTTCTCTATTCTTAGCGCTGCGGTGGTGGCGTTCATGCATGGCGGTGGAGAGCAAATATTTGCGTTTCATGTCCTGGGAATTGATCTGGGCATTCGAGAAGATGGAGCTAACCTGGCTCTGCTTCTTATCGCCAGGACCCTTGGTGGCATGTGCTCCCTGCTCTTCATAGCCCTGACCACTCCCATGCTGGAGATCTTCTCCCTCGGCAAGTCACTGGGATTGCCCGACTTTCTGGTTGAGCTTTCCATGTTGATGTACCGGTATATCTTTGTCTTTTTGGATCAGGCGGCTATGATCCACAGCGCTCAGGTGATGCGCCTGGGGGACGCAGGGTTCAAAAGCACTTTAAGCTCCTTTTCCATGCTCAGCAGCGTTCTATTCCTCCGTTCATGGGAGCAGGGAGAAAGGCTCATCGTAGCTATGGACTCCCGCTGTTACGACGGAAGGCTTGATCTCATGGATCGTGCAGAGGCGGCGAAATCCGGGGCGATTCTTGCCGTGGCGGTCTATCTGGCTGCGGCAGCTGCCATAGCAGTTTTAACCAGAGACGCTCTGATCCTGTGAGGCTACTATGACAACTATCCTTGAAACAAGAAGTCTCTGCTACTCTTATGGAGATGGGACTCAGGCGCTGAAGGATGTCTGCATCTCCTTGGAGGAAGGCAAAAAGGTAGCCCTGGTCGGGCCCAACGGAGCCGGAAAATCCACGCTCATGCTCATGTTCAACGGCATCTTGCGGCCCGGCGAGGGTGAGGTCCTCTTCCGGGGAAGGCCCATGAGCTACGATTCTGCGAGCCTTCGGTCCATTCGGCGAGCAGTGGGCATGGTCTTTCAAAATTCCGATGACCAGCTATTTGCGCCAACCGTTTTCCAGGATGTGGCCTTCGGCCCCACAAATCTGGGCTACGCGGCAGAGAAGGTCAAAAGGTACGTGGGCTTTGCCCTGCAGTATGTGGGTCTATCAGGGTACGAACGCCGTCCGCCGCATCACCTCAGCGGCGGGGAGAAGAAGAGGGTGGCCATCGCCGGCATTCTGGCTATGGAGCCTGAGGTGGTGATTCTCGACGAGCCCACATCCAACCTTGATCCTGCGAGCTCAGAGGAGATCATGGAGATGCTCGATGAGCTGAACTACGGCGGAAAGACACTAATCATCTCCACACATGATGTGGACCTGGCCTATCGCTGGGCGGATGAGGTCGTCCTCATGAAGGAGGGCAGCGTGGCGCGGCGTGGAACCGGGCAGGAGGTATTCGGAGACCCCGAGCTGATTAAGGGCGCCCGTCTCAAGCTTCCTCTCGTGGTGGACCTCTATCAGGAGCTGGCTGGCCGGGGCATTGCTCAGAGCTCTGCGCCGCCAAAGAACATCCTTGAGCTTTGCGATCTTCTGGAGCCTAAAAGGCGGACTGAGTCATGGGGCAGGATCTACATTTGCAATGTGGACGAGGTGGATGAAAAACAGGTCGTAGAGGTGCTGCAAACAATTCCTGCCAAATTCAGGGGCGCTATGGGCACCAGAGCCAAAGCCCTGGCGGAAAGGTGCGGCATATCGATGGATTTTACCTACGGCGTCATAGACAAGTGCATACTTAAAGCGCTTTTAGGCAAGAATTGCATCATCATGACCTCAGGAGAGATGGTTGATCATATTATAAAGAGAATCCGGGAATACTGCCAGGAATCTGGGGCGCGGATTGAGACGATCCTTATCTTGAAGAGCACCGAAATCCTTAAGTAAATTAATTTGATTAAGGAAAAGTACATTGGAATATGCGCTATTCCATGCGTTCATTCAGCACCTGGGGCGAGGGCCGGCTGGCGACCTGGCCTTCGCTCTGGATCTCCCCGGAGAGGCTCTTTCTGTATGCAAAGGTATTTTAGGATGTTTGGTATATTAATAGTAAGAAAGTTGGAAAAGGTGAGTGTATGGGATATTTCGTTGTGAAGAAGGAGTTTACCAACGAGGATAAGGACAAAAAGACCACCTACCAGCCAGGGGGCGCTCAGATCAGCGATGCCAAATTCCCCAAACGACGGTTGGAGAAATGGGAGAAACTGGGATGGATCGAGTGGCATAAATAGTCCGGCTGCTCACCGATTATGATAATTTAAGAGCGGGTAGGGGAGTGGGGGTTAGTGAAAAAGATGTGTGTACCCGCTCGTATTCAATCAATCGGTTGATCATATAAATACTTTTCTGGCAATAGTTTATAACTGTTTTTGACTATATGCTTTTTGCCTGGCGATCTTCGCCGCATAAGCTCCGGCTACGAAGCCTGCATCTATATTGACCACCGTCAGGACCGAGCAGGACTGGAGCATGGAGTACAGGGCCGCCTGGCCTCCTGCGCCCAGACCATAGCCGGTGGATACCGGAAGGCCGATTACCGGAGCTTCTACCAGTCCCGCCACCACCGCCGGCAGCGTCCCTTCCCTTCCAGCAGCGACCACGAGGGCATCGACATCCGCCATCCTCTCCAGGCAGGGAAAGAGCCTGTGAATGCCGGCCACACCCACATCATACTCGGAGATGACATTGCATCCCATCTCTCCGGCCACCACTGCTGCTTCTTCCGCAACCGGAATGTCGGCGGTGCCTGCTGCCAGGACGCCCACCGTTCCCATTTTCGCCTGATGCTTTTCGGGGCGGATGACAACCGTTCTGGCCTTCGAGTTGTGCTCCAGCCTGCTTCCCTCAGGCAGTTTTGTGGATTGCAGGAGCCGTAGCTGCTCAGGCGAGACGCGAGTGATGATCACGCTGCCTGTAGCCTGGAGGTGAGCCAGGGAGATGGCCACAAGATCTGCGCTATCCTTTCCCTCGGCTAGAATGGCTTCAGGAATGCCGATTCGATCCGACCGGCTGATGTCCAGCTTTGCCACATCACCCACTGGCAGATAGCTCTGCCGTCTAATGCGCCGCAAAGCCTCTTCCTCGTCTATCTCTCCTCTGGCAAAGCATTGCAGCAGATCTCTCAGACTCTCTTGCACAGCCTGTCAGATATATCGCCAAGCATAAAGGGTTTATCCCTGCATGGCGAATGAAAAAAGATGCTCATAAACCTTGATCTTCATATCCATTCCAGATACTCGATGGCGGTATCTGCGGATATGCAGCTGCCTGTGATCGCCAGAGAGGCGGCGCGCAAGGGTGTGAAGATTATGGCCACAGGTGACTGCCTGCATCCTCTTTGGCTCGATGCCATTAAGGAGCTTCCCGAGGAGAACGGCCTCTTTCTCCTGGGCGATACCTATTTTGTCCTCAGCGTGGAGGTGGAGGATAGCAGTCGTGTTCATCATCTCATCTTCCTTCCGGATGTTTCCAAGTCCGAGGAGCTGCGGGAGTCCTTTGCCTCCTTCTCCGGAAACCTGCCGAGCGACGGCAGGCCCAGGCTCTCTTTGAATGGCTCAGAGATTGCCGATCATGTTATTGAGGCGGGCGGTTTGATGGGTCCGGCGCACGCATTCACACCATGGACCGGCCTTTATGCTTACTTCCGCTCATTGGAGGAGTGCTACCAGGAAAAGGCGCAGGAGATCCGGTTCATTGAACTTGGCCTGTCCGCGGACACAGATTATGCAGACCGGATTGCCGATCTTTCCACCCGGACCTTTCTCTCCAACTCTGATGCTCATTCGCCCCGCTCCAATAAGCTGGCCCGGGAATTCAATCAGATGGATCTGGCCTCTTTCAGCTATCAGGACCTCATCCTGGCAATCAAGCGGGAGGGCGGACGGCGCAGCGTAATGAATGCTGGCCTCTTTCCGGAGGAGGGAAAGTACAACCGCACGGCATGCACGCGCTGCTATCGACAGTACTCTCTGGCCCAGAAGGATGAGCTGATGGGTCGCTGTCCTGACTGCGGGGGCCGGATCAAGTTGGGCGTGGCAGACCGGGTGAATCTCCTGGCCGATTTCGAAAGGCCCGTGCATCCTGCGCACCGGCCACCTTACCTGCATATTATTCCCCTGGCGGAGATCATTGCTCTCGCCCTGGGCCACAGGAGTGTCACGACAGTCGGCGTGCAAAAAATCTGGAAGGAGCTCACGCAGTCCCGGACAGAAATAGAGGTCTTGATGCAGGCTGATCTTGACGGCCTCTCCGCCGAGCCGAGAATCATCGAAGCCATCCGGAGCTTTCGTGAGGGCCGGGTAAAGGTGCATCCCGGCGGCGGGGGCAGGTATGGTATGGTCTGCTTCGCAGAGCCGCTCCGGGAGGAGGGGCAAAAGGGTGGTCAGAGGTCGCTCTTCGACTTTTAATTTATCAAAAATATATCTCTTATTGGTGATTATGATGCAATATATTATTAATCTTCATAGTATGTCAGGTAGAATTAAGCGATCGCACAATCATTAATGTTTTACAAAAAATTTATATAGTAATGGCGCGCAACAATGATGATCAAATACATAGGGGATGATACTGAATGGACTGTGATCGAAAGATCTCTAAACCCAAAAACATTTTGTTTATTTTTATACTGTTTGGCTTAATTGCGGTTTTGAGCAGCATAAGTGGCCTGGCGGATACAGGCCGCGTAAATGTCACTCTCGATGCTGGGGCTTACAATATTACAAAAGATGCTTCCGGCTACGATGTCATAGTCATGGACGGTTTTTCAGATCTGGTAGAAACCGGAGATCCAATGCTGCCTCAGAAGACCTTTGATGTCCTTCTACCCCCGAATTACGATGAATCAAGTCTTCAATTGAAGATCGTCTCGGCAAAGAGCGAGGTTTTAACCGGGACTTATGATATCAAGCCATCACCTGAATGGTTGCCTCAGAATTCCAATGATACGGTTATTGGGGCCGATAGTAGTATAACAACAGAAATTCCTCTCGGGATTGAAACTGCAATTCCATCCGAGACGGTAATAAAAACCAGTACTTATGAAACCGATGCAGATTACCCTGAAAACTATGTGTACCTCCTGCCTAATTCTCAAATGAGGAAATGGATGTTTGTGCCGGTGAATTTCATACCTTTCCAGTACAATCCGGTTACAAAGAAACTCATCTTCTATGAGAGCGTTACTATTGAAATAAGCTTTGCAGAAAAGGAATTGTCTCTCAGTGCAGAGGAGGGCCTTTCGGATACCGTCTTTGATGATGCGGCACCTGACAAGTTCATCAACTATAATGAGGCAAGCGGATGGTATGGGTCAGAAGAAAAAGCAAAATTGAAGTCAAGCGCAGTGTCCGATTATGTCATAGTAACTACCAATGCCATAAAAACAGGCAGCAGCAAGCTGAATTCATTTGTGGCCCACAAGCAGGCTCTTGGATACAGTGTGCAGGTGGTCACAGAAAGTGACTATGATGCCCTGACCGGCCAGGCTCCCAATCTAAGGGCGGAGAAGATAAGGCAGTGGCTGAAGAACAACTACCTCACCAAGGGGATAGAATATGTGCTCTTGATAGGTAATCCTATTCCATATGAGAATGGTGGGGCCGATATTCCCATGAAGATGTGCTACCCCCGGCGGGGTTCGGGAAGCTATGAGGAGAGCCCCACAGATTATTTTTATGCCGATCTGACCGGCAACTGGGACATAAATGGCAACAGCTATTATGGAGAGCTGTCGGACTATCAGACGAGCGGCGGTGTAGATCTGACCGCTGATGTTTATGTGGGAAGGATACCTGTTTACGGCACCAATTACGCTTCATTAGACAGCATACTGCAGAAGATCATAAACTACGAGACGCAATCGAGCACTTCCTGGCGGAAGAGCGCACTCCTCCCCATGAGCTTCTCAGATGCAAGCACAGACGGAGGATATCTGGGCGAGAGGATGAAGGATGCCTACCTCGTGCCCAATGGCTATTCTTGCTGGCGGATGTACCAGCATGGGACTTATGGCTCCTGCACCATTAATTCCGCGTTTAGCAGCGAAGAGGCTTTGACGGGCGGAAGCACAGTGCCGAATCGCTGGGTGAATAGCGACTTTGGAATTGTATGCTGGTGGGGTCATGGCAACTCTCAGGGTGCCTATGTGAGCTATAGCCCCTGCAGCACTAGCTCGTTTATGCTGAGCAGCAATGCCCCGAGCCTGGACGATGCTCACCCCTCCCATACCTATCAGTGCTCATGCCTCAATGGCCAGCCTGAGGATTCCTCGAACCTGCAATATGCCATCTTGAAGAAGGGCGGCATCACCACTACCGGCGCAACCAGGGTCTCCTGGTACTATGTCGGGCAGACCAGCTATGCCGGAAGCCCCTCGAATGCGGGAATGGGCTATGAGTATGTCAAACGCCTGGTGCAGGAGATGCCTGCAGGTGAAGCTCTATATCGCATGAAGAGCTCCGGCGTATATCAGCCTGGAGGCTCCGCTGAGATCCTGATGAACTTCTACGTCATGTGCCTGGACGGGGACCCGTCGGTTGGAATAACGAATCCCATTTTTGTCCCAACAGTTACTAATTCTGGCGGGGCAACTGCGATCACAACCACCTCCGCCAGGCTAAACGGAGAGGTAACCGCTACGGGCGGCGAGAATCCCACGGTTCATGTCTATTGGGGAGACAATGATGGTGATGTCACCTCAGCAAACTGGGATAATGATGTTAACCTTGGCGCATTGCCTGCGGGTACGTTTAATAGTGATCTTAGTGGGCTGACACCAGGGAAGACATACTACTACCGGTGCTATGCTAGCAACTCTGCTGGAGGAAGCTGGGCGGGGAGCACCGCGTCGTTTGAGACTAATGCTGCGTCAAAACTAATAGGGGCCGATGATGCAATCTGCAATGGCGGCGCAGGAGCAGGCAATTTCCATCTCTGCCGGTTCCAGGCTACAAGCAGTGGAGATGTCAATGCAATCAAAGTAAAGGCATTGACAAGCGGAAACTTAAAGGTGGCAATATATGCAGATAGCTCAGGTGCGCCCGGTGCACTGCTCAGCGCGGCCTCTACAGGAACTTCTGTCAGCGCGGGGTGGAATACCATCAATATACCCTCAATAACTGTGAACTCTGGTACCTACTACTGGCTCGCGTTTAACTCGGATGTGAGCTGCCTTTGCCTGAATGTCGCTCCTGGACTGATAGTTTGGAAGGCTGCTCCTTACGGCACATTCGCTTTTCCCAGTGAGGCCGGGTCAGGTTTCGCTCAGACCAATGTTTATACTGCCTTGATCGCTGGATGGAGCATTGTTCCCAGCCAAGACAAGCTCGTCGGGGCCGATGATGCAATCTGCAATGGAGGCGCGGGGCCAGGCAACTTCCATCTCTGCCGGTTCCAGGCTACGGGCAGTGGAGATGTCATCGCAATCAAACTAAAGGCATTGACGAGCGGAAACATAAAGGTGGCAATATATGCAGATAGCTCGGGTGCGCCAGGTGCACTGCTCAGTGCGGCCCCC
>JGI20214J51650_10002806_pt1 | contig 10951 bp, 11 predicted proteins | sample WetSurMetagenome_FD_51650 | JGI IMG/M metagenome (IMG submission 51650)
ATAAGCAGGGCTCTCAAGACGCTCCAGGCAAGTGAGTTTGAGACCCCCAATCACCAATTCTTTCAGCGCAATGAAGCCGGCCCCGAGCTTGGCCGAATACTTAAATCATTATATATTCCAATGCCTAAGGTTGTCTTGAACGTCTCTTCTGCAAGAGGTAACATGCAGGCACACGACGATTTTCGGTCGCTCTGGTAACCTATGAGTATTATAGATAATTTGGACATCTGCTTGCCTACCCGGCAAAAACCCAAGTTTTAAGAAAAGAATGAATTGTATCAGCCATCTCCTGGCTATATAATTGTTGCTAAGTTGGCTGATGAGGACGCATATCCATCGGAGTACAAACATGGCAGAGTTGTCGGAGAAGATCGCAGAGAACGTGGGTGAGCTGTCGGAGGGATTCCGCCGTCGTCTGACAGCCGGCATAATTCTTCTGGGCTCCTTCACATACCCCTGGCTGACCAATAGCAACATCTCAGTACTCGCTGGGCAAGACAGCCTTCTCACCTCCCCCGTCTTCGCTATTGTATTTATTTCTTTGGCTTACATAAGCGGCGGGTTGGTTGAAATGGCAGGCGAAGTGCTCCTGGCTCGCCTTGTCGGCAACTATTTATGGGCTTTCATGGTGCCCTTTACGTGGGTTAAGGATTTCAGCCCCCGCTTCCGATATCTGCTGTGTAGCATCTTTTGCGTTCCCGGAGGAATCATCCTCGCATACTACTACGTAGGTCGAGCCCTTCTTGGTTGGTCCGACTTCCGGTGGCCCAATGCCCTAAAGGCCCTTAGCGCTGGAGCGCGAGACTACTTCGAATCGTTGCCGGAGTGCGTCAAGGCAGGGCTTCTGGATCCATTTGGCAACCATCAGGAACTAGCTTGGCTCTTCCTCCAGGATAGGGCTGAGCCTATTGGAGCTCGTTGGCTTCGGTCATTAGAAAATCGCAACCGCGAAGTGTTTGCGGTGCTTTCTGCTCTCATGCTTGCCGGGATGATGTATATGATAGTTTCGCACGATATTTTTCTGCAAAATCTCCCGCTGTCCGCGGCTTTCCAGATCAGTCTTTTGCTTCTTTTCTGTGGAACTGGGGCATTAAGCGATTCGACTTGAAGCATAATCCGGTTTCAAAAATAGGCTCGCTACGGCACGATCGACAGCCCCAGTATACGCCTCCTGACGGTGACGTTTTGAGGGTTTCGGCGGTGGCAAGCGGAGAAGAAAGGGTTTTCCTCAATGTTTACTTGCAAACAGCAGCCCGACGATCAGAAGTTTTTCGCTGGACTTGGATGGAGGACATCAATTTTGAGAAGAAGGAAGTAAGGCTTGGGACCAGGAAGACCAAAGATGGGAGCATGGAATACGAATGGCTCCCGATGAGTGACGATCTCTACACAGATCTCATATCGCTTTGGAAGGACAGGCAGTTTAAGGAAAGTCCGTATGTCTTCGTTTGTAGCCAGCCAGGACCCCGATATGGGCAACCATTCCTTGTCAGGAGGAAATTCTTGAAGGGGATATGTGCAAGAGCTGGAGTTAAACCTTTTGGATTTCACGCTCTCAGGCGATATGTGGCCTACACCCTTGCAGATACCCACAAAGTCTCAGCAAAGACCATACAGCATTTATTGAGGCACAAGTACGTAACCACAACCGAAATATATCTCCAGAACACCAATAAGGACCTGGCCGGAGTAATGAACCTTCTAGGTCATTAAATCGTGGCAATTTTACCCCCAGTTTTACCCCCAAAGCAAAAAAGGATTGGCTTGTGCTTTGCCAACCCTTTGATTTCACTGGCGTCCCCAACCGGATTTGAACCGGTGTTGCCGGCGTGAAAGGCCGGTGTCCTGGACCGGGCTAGACGATGGGGACGAAAGGCAGATAGGTTTGTAATCAAAGCTTCGAAGGTTGTCAAGATAGAAAACCGCGCCGGCGGATTTTGTCCAATGAAGCTTCTCCCCGGAGGCTTCAAGCGAGAAACCTGGGTCCAGGCATTTTCTAACTCCTTGAAAGGGCAGGATTCTGGTTTTCCTATGAAAGTCCGTTCCGTCATACCGGCGGAAGCCTTTATCCAGGCCATTTCTCTGGACTCCCGCCGGCGCGGGAATGACGTGCGACGAACCCGGATGACTTTCATTGTTCGTTGTGACCCCCGGTCATGGCGGTTCGCCTGAATTACTATGAAACGCCTTGTGGGGCTTTTTGCGAGACCTCATTGGTGAAAGTCTAGACGGCAAGCCCACATGCGGAATGCCCGGGAAAAAGTGGCAGCCGAGCGCTTGAAAGGATTAGCGAAGTTGAAAAAGATGGTTCTCTGGGCGCTGCCCGTTCTGGTTGGTTTTCTGCTTTATCATCTCTATCCCTCCAAGCCCAATCCCAAGATCCAGAATGTTCATCCGACGGGTGAAAACATCATCTGCTTCGGGGACAGCCTCACCTTCGGCACCGGAGCAGCGAAGGGGATGGATTTCCCTGCGCAGCTATCCAACATGATCTCCAGGCCGGTTTTGAACAAAGGGGTTCCCGGTGACACCACTGCCCGGGCATTGGCTCGACTTGATCGGGATGTCCTGTCTCAGTCACCCCGGATCGTTTTGATCACTTTGGGCGGGAATGATCTGAAGAACGGGGTTCCCAAGGAGACGGTTTTCCAGAATCTGAGAAACGTCATTCAATCGATCCAAGCCAAGGGAGCACTGGTGATTCTCGGCGGGATTGATTTGCCCATTTGGGGACGAGGCTATGGGGAAGGCTATGAACAGCTCTGCAAAGAGACAGGAGCACTCCTCATCCTCAACATCTTCGACGGAATTATGGGGAACATGCAGCTGATGAGCGACTCCATCCATCCCAACGATGCCGGCTACACCAAAATGGCTCAGAAGTTCTACGAGGCTCTAAAACCTTACCTTTGAACTGCTGTCCAAATTGTCTCGACGGGAATAGCAATCACCTTCACCGCTTCATGATGGCATCACAGTTGCGGGGACATTTGGCTTAACCGGTTCATGGCCCTGTTCGGCGCACGGAAGAACTGTCGGCGCATCCCGGTGGAAAGGGCTGGGCCGCGGTTTTCATACGCCTCTGCCCGTCGCGGATCACACCGCCCAACCCCCTCGCGGTTCAGCCCAGATTAGAATTGACAAAATCCCAATTGATCAGCTTATCGAGCACGGCTGCCAGGTAATCGGCCCTTCGATTCTGGTAGTCCAGGTAATAAGCATGCTCCCACACATCGATGGTCAAAAGAGGTTTAAGCCCATGGGCGAAAGGAGTATCGGCATTGAGCGTCTTGACGATCTGCAAGCGGTCGTTGTTCAAGACCAGCCAGGCCCAACCGCTGCCGAATTGAGTGAGTCCCGCATTCTTCATTTCGTCAACAAATTTGGCGTAGCCTCCCAAGTCAGCGTCAATCATCTTCGCGATCGCTCCCGTGGCTGGACCTCCGCCGCCAGGCTTCAGGCACTTCCAATAAAAGGAATGGTTCCACACTTGCGCGACGTTATTAAAAATCCCGACTTTTGATGCATCTCCCGTAGTCTTCTTGACGATAGCCTCGATGCTTTCGCTCGCGAGGTCCGTCCCCTCGATCAACTTGTTGGCATTTTCAACATAGGTTTTGTGATGCTTCCCGTGGTGAAATTCGAGTGTTCTGGAACTGATGTGAGGTTCCAGGGCGTCCTTGGAATACGGCAGATCAGGCAGCACAATAGACATAAGATCTCCTATTTCCTAGTGGTTAGAATTAATGAATGGATTAATTAAGCAAACCGGGACAGTGCACATTTCAACCAAACCGTCTCAGTTCTTCGACCCTCTTGAGCACCTCGTCTTTCGTGTCAGCCCGGAACACGCTGTCTCTTAAAGGTTTCGTTCCCCTTAGCCCTCTCGTATACCAGATGAAGAATTTGCGGAAGCAGGAGACTCCCCTCTTTTCACCATAATACTGAACGACAAGGTTCAGATGGTTTGTGATGGTAGCGATGCGTTCATCGATACCTGGTTTTTCGCAAAGCGTGCCGTCTTGAAAGAACCTGATGACTTCCCTGTATATCCATGGGTATCCAAGGGAGCCTCGGGCAATGGCCACGCCGTCGCAGCCGGTCTCATCAAACATCTTTTTGATTGAATGCACAGAGAGGTTGTCGCCGCTGGCAACGACGGGTATCGCCAGGGCCTTTTTCACTTCCTGTATGATCCGATAATCGACCGTTCCGCCGTACCCTTGAGTCCTCGTTCTCCCGTGGATGAAGAGAGCGCTGACACCGGCATCCTCGGCACAGAGGGCAACCCCTCGTGCGTTTACCGAGGCAGGGTCCCATCCGGCCCTGATTTTCACCGTCACAGGAACCCTGGCGCGCTCAACGAGCACTTTAAGCAGTTTTCCAAGCGTGTGGGGCTCTCTGAGGAGCGCTGCCCCTTTCCCTCTGCGCGTTATTTTGGGTGCGGGACAGGCAGCATTGAGATCAAGAAGATCGAACTCATGATCTTCAAGGGCTTCGAGGGCTTTCAAGAGATCGGCTTCATCATTACCCAAAAGCTGAATTCCCAGAGGCCGGTCATCGGGGGTGGATGTGAGCATACGGCGAGTTCTCTTTTCACCCTGACTTATGGCCCTTGCGTCAATCATCTCAGTGAATGCCAGAGGAGCACCAAAGGAACGCGTAACCATCCGAAAAGGAAGATCGCTCACCCCGGCCATGGGAGCAAGCGTAAAAGGGACAGACAGTTTAATATTACCAATTTTAAGCACGCGTGATGCTACCCTTCCTTTTCCCTTGAGCGAACTCGGCTTTTTCTCTCTGGCCGATACTTCCCAGCCATTGATAAATCCATGAATCTCCGAAAAAGGGTGACCATAGAGACAGCCCCCCGGAAAGATACTATGAATCCTTCTCGAAGGCCAGACGCCTCTCCACAACGTTGACGGTCAGGGCTGCTTTTTTCGTTTGAATCAAACCGCCAGCGCTGTCGGCAGAAGCACAGGATGGGGCAGGGCTGCCGTCAGTGGAGGTTGGGGCGAGCCCATCAAAATGTCATGCCGAAGAATACGTGAGCGTGGAGATGTTTCTAATGGGAATGTGGCAGATGAAAAATCCCTGTGCGAGAAACTTTCCTTTTTGAACTCGGTAGTTAATCGGTTAAGTTCATAAAAATTGCCGGATTCGATACCTCCGGCACAGGAGACCGATACGGTCGGGAATCCTTTTGGCCAGGAAAACCATATCCGAAGAAATCGACAGGAGAAGATGCTTATGAAAGTTCTCAACCTCTATTATTCTGCGACTGGAAACACACAGAAAGTCGCCAAACAAATTGAAAATGCCGTCATAAAGGCTTGCCATGACGTCGAAACGATTCGAGTCCTCAAGGCCGTTGACTTGGACCTCCTCTCTTATGATTTTGTCTTCGCCGGATCTGGAGTGTATGCGTGGCTTCCCGGAAAGCCAATGTTGGAGCTCCTGGAGAAACTCCGAGGGAAATATGCCCAGGCAAAGGAAATAAAACCAGCATCACCCAGAAGGCCAGGAAAGAAGGCCGTTGTCTATTGTACCTACGGTGGTGGTCATACCGGAGTGAATGAGGCTCTGCCCGCTGTGAAGTATATGGGGCAACTATTTGACCATCTCGGGTATGAAATCACGAGCGAATGGTACATGGTCGGAGAATTTCACGGCAAGCTCCAGCAACTCTCTACAATCGGTCGTTTGGGAGACATTAGAGGGCGACCCAATGAGGCTGATTTAAAAGAGGTTTTCGAGAAGGTTATTGGAATACTGAGGGTTTAGTCCAAAATTGAGCTGTTTCGTCAGGTAAATATTTTCGCTGAACCAACCCCGGTCGAATCGCATCCCAACTGAGTAGTACCAGCTGGAATTACCCTCGCATTCTTTATTTCATGTCAGCATTTTGAGGCCGGCAGGAGTATCGATGACTGCTGCCAGATAGGGTGAAGATCCTGATTCGAGTTGCTTCATTTCTATCAAGTTCTCCGCTCCGACGGACTCAAGAATATGCGTGATTGCAGCAGGTTGGGCGTGATATCCGTACAGCTTTATGAGACCGCACCTTGATTCCTGCATCAGCGTGGCGGGATGAGGCTCCTTGTCCCATTGGATCAAGAACGGAACAAGGCCCCTTTCCGGAAGATGCCCATCTTCGGTCAGCGTCAAGCGCCAATAGAGGTCGCCTCGATTCATGGATTTGACATTCCCAAGCGGGCAAAGGCACCTTTGGGACAATTCCTCTATCCGATCCGTCCGAATCGCCCATGTGATTAATCGGGGTCTTGCCCGCAACTCTTCCTGCATAGTATGCGTGTCCAGCTCAAACCATCGGGGATGCTCAGGCTTCCGGGCTCTCTGGTTGATGGCGATGACCTCAAGATAGCAACCTTGGCCGAGCCTTAGTACCCTGTTGTGAGTCCCCATCGTATCGTGTTCACCTCCGACCTGTGGCCTCACGTTGAGATTCTTGAGAAAGTAATCAGCACCTTCATCGAGGCTGTTTGCCGCCAGAACAAGATGATCTATTGCTGGATACTTCATGGCGTATCTCTGCATATTCTATGGCCAATAAAAGAAAGGGTGACGCTGCGCGCGAATATCACCGTCAGACGGATGACATCCGCAGTGAAGGCTCCTCACGTGCCTTCCACCCGCCACTCACCCGCATTGTCCTGGCAACATAAATCCCAAAACGCTCATGGCTTTGGAATATATTAACATGACTTAGCAATAGGTTATTTTCTAAATATTATGTGAGCCATATAGGTNAAATCTACATACTCCCATCCTTGATCACTTTCCTTATTTATTGCNCTTTCAATATNACTGGCAGAGTTTGAATGGGTTGCTATTACCTTGTACTGGTATTTTTGAGCAGAATAGGTTGTTTGAAGTGGAAAAAAAAGATTAAGAACTAGTAAATAAATAACGATTAGCATTCCCATTTTCAAAAACCAATCACGCTTCATTGTTTTCTCCTTCTAGTTATAACATCATTGACTTCTTTCTTGGATTTACTTCCTCGGCCTGGTATATTCTTTACTGGTCACTCACACAACACCTTTGTTTACTGGCAATAAATAGAAACCGTTCCGATAGCACCACAATTATTGTTCCCCTATGTATCCCGCACCTTTCGATGAATAATTGACTCAAGGTGAGGATTTCCTGCTTGAATCGCTGAAAACTTATCACGACAGTGCTTTTTTCGCCACGATCTCCGCCGCGAATGATTTTTGGACATGGCAATCTTAGAAGAGGGTTAAAAGGGACAGAATTTTGCATCCTGAATCTAGCCCACAAACGTCCCGGCCATTCACAAATGTTTGGGACTTGCTTCTGATGTGCTATGGTCGATATCCCTCAATGAGTCCATTGGCAGAACCGAAGGAGGTATCTGATGGCTGATCACAACTGTGAGGATTGTGGTTTCAGAGCGAAATACGACAAGAACCCAAAATCATTGCTGGGTCGGTTGTGGAGATGGCATGCTGGGTGGTGCCCTGGATGGAAAAAATACATGTTTTCATTGTCTAATGAAAGGAGAATCAGATTGGCTGAGCGATACGATTTGAAAAAATATAAGTGAGATTATGCACACATCCACTGGTCTGGACCGGTCAGGCCCCAGCTTGATCACCGCCTCGACATGCGCCATGCTTACGCTACCTCTTGGATGAACCAAAAAGGGCGGTCTCGTAAAAAGTCCGGATTGTCATCCCGAACGTCAGAGAGGGATCTGATAAGTAGCTGTAAAATCAAGATTCCTCCCTCTGGTCGGAATGACAAAACAGGCGTTTTCATACTTTTTGCGAAATTATCAAAAAGGGCATCGACAATAATGAGCAGGTCTTGGAGGCGGTGGTTGAGATTTGCCGTTACCGCGACCATCGTCTGAGATTCAGGGAAATAGGCAAAGAAAGAATTGAACCCGGATATGCCCCCCGTTTTGGCAGGAATGATCTTTTCTTTCAACACGATGGAATCAAGGCCATACCCGAAGGTCATGATCAAACCCGGATCGCTCGTTTGATATCTGGTTCCGTTGTTGAGGTGCACGGGGCCAAACATTTCCTGGATCGACTTCTCGTTGAGCAGTGCTTCTCCCCGGAATACGTTGACGAGCTTAATCAGATCCGACAGGGTCGACAGGATGCCGCCGCTTGCATAGGGCAATACAAGGCTTGCATATTCCGCATTCATTAGATCCCCGACATAGGCATACCGTGAGACTCTCTTCGGGATAAGGGTACTGTTACTGCCGAGGGTGGTATGGGCCATTCACCTCCGTGAAATACGATGTTTGTCCAGTGTCAGCGAAGTTTTTCTCATTGGATATTTCATAGCTTTTTGCTTGGTCACCGATGCCGGCCTGACCATTGTGAGTCGATAGAAAATAGGCCACGAGATGACTATTATCAACTGAAGTCTTCGAATTCTTCAAAATGAATGCTTGATGTTGTCAGGATGAAACAAGCAGTTTCTGATGAAGAGACATGTTATGATTGATCGCCCGACCACGATTTGAACCACCTGGTAACGCTTGGAAATCAGTGCCTCGATGGAGTTTGTCCGCATACTGTCCAAGTCAGCACAAAGCAACGCTCTTTCATGCTGAACCAAAGCCGGGTGTTCATAAACCTTTCTAAGGCAGGAGAATCATGGCTCGAAACGAATCGACAGCCTCCAACGAATGTTCCCTCTACTTATGCGCCCCCGTCAATGCGCTGGTGGAAGGGATTTACGAGGAGAAAATCCCGTTAAGCGAAGTCAAGAAACATGGGGACTTTGGGCTGGGGACATTTGACCATCTGGATGGTGAGATGGTCATGCTCGATGGGGCGATCTATCAAATCACGTCCGACGGTCAGGTGCGCGAGGTCGATGAGCGGGCAATGACCCCCTTCAGCTGTGTGACCTTCTACCACCCGGTCAGCCAGGATCAGTTGGACACGGTATTGTCCTATGACGACTTTCTTGCCTGGATTCAACGGCTCCTGCCCTCACCAAACCTGTGTTACGCACTGCGGATTGAAGGGCGATTTGCATCAATGATGGTGCGTTCAGTGCCGAAGCAGGACAACTATCGACCTTTGTTGAAAGTCGCGAAAGAGCAGCGGGTCTTCCAGTCTTGGAACACTACGGGCACCTTGGCGGGTTTTTTCACCCCGACGTTTTTGGGGTCGCTGAACGTACCGGGTTTGCACCTTCATTTTCTCTCGGCGGACTTGGAGCATGGCGGGCATCTGCTGGCATGTCGGCCTGACCACGTACGAGCGGGCGTGCAAATCCTCAGCCGCGTGGAGGTGGCTTTGCCCATTAGTCTTGATTATCTCACCTGGGATTTCCGTCGGGACGTGGCTCAGGAGTTGAACAAAACCGAGAAGTAAAGGGCCGTCCCGATATGTAAAACAGGAGTGTCCTGCGCGCTGATCTGCGAAATGAAATGCATCAGTTGATACCCCGGCCATTCAGGAAGTGCCATCCTCCACTTTTCCACCCAAAACTCACGACGAAGAGCCTGCCAGCGTCCAACTCTGAATTGGCCGTCGATTAATCGAGGTAGGAATAGACTAAATCGCTGTTTGACGGCCAATTGAGACAGTTGGGGGGCCGCTCACCATGCAGAGCCATCAGAAGACAACCTCATCCCCATTGCCCACATAAAGATCGCTTTTGCTTCCGTGCCTGGCCGTCCCTCTCACGACAGGAATACCTGCCTCGATCATCTTCTCGATGGTGATCATTCCCGTACAATGATTGGCCGCTACCACCACCAGTTTCATGGCCGCCAAGTCAGTGATGACCTGGTCCATCTTCGTGTCCCATTGTTCGAAGGGACAGATATGCAGCCCGCCGTAGAGCCCGTAGGGCCTGGGAGACCCCTGAATGTTTTCGCGGCCGTACTTCATGAGGTTCAAAACCCCCATGTGGCAGCACCCCGTGACCGTCACCAGTCCCTTATCCTTGAGATGGAAGAATAAGCCGTGCTCCCCCTGAACGCGAATGATGATGGGGATGTCGAAGGTAACCGACGCACATCCGGGAAAGAGCTTATGAAGCTCTTCTGCCCCCAACTCCACCAATTCCCCCTTATGCCCGTTCTTTCGAATGAGTTCTTTTCCTTCCGGATGCAAGCTGTTTGGAACAATAATCTTGATGTCGGGACGGTATTTGAGGACGACCGGAAGCCCCCAAAAGTGGTCCATGTGTTCGTGGGAGATGAACACAAAGTCGATTTCCCCTTTACTCAACATCTGGTCCACTCTTTCCCTTTTGAAACAGCTATCCATCCAGGAAGGGTTCCAACCCGCATCCAGCAGGAATCGTCTTGTGGTGCCATCCAGAGCCTCAACCTCTACCAGGGCGCAGTAGCCGCCACTGTTGGTTTCGGTCCAGCCCACGCTATACTGACTGGCCGACATACCGCCGGCATTCTTGATGTCTGCCAGTATCTGATTCGTGTCAAACCAGCTGGTCTCTGAAATACAGCGGATCTTCACCCCTCGGCATTGACCGATATCGACCTGTTGGACCTGCGTGTTCATAGAGACTCCTCTGCTCTAGCCCGAGTTTCCTAGTTATGAAAAAGACGTTCTGAAATTCCTTATATAATAAGAACTTATATGGCATAACGCCTTACCCTAAAACTGAACTTGCGCCCTCCTGAAGACCCAAAATCGAGATGAGCTTTTGCTGGACTTCAGATGTTTTCGTTAAGATCGTCTGCTTGCGCTCGACCTTTTGTCGGCGCTTGCGAGGGCAAAATTGACCACTTCCCGAATGTCGTTGAGTTCCGAAAGCATCCTTTTCATCGATAGCATAACTCCCGCCTGCCTCACGCGACGATAAGCCAGGGCTCTCAGAAGCAAGGCTATGGTGCAATAGAGACCGTGCACTCTGATTTTTGAATCCGTCCAATGGAAAAGCGGCCACCAACTGCCAG
>JGI20214J51650_10002809_pt1 | contig 10946 bp, 7 predicted proteins | sample WetSurMetagenome_FD_51650 | JGI IMG/M metagenome (IMG submission 51650)
GCTTTCCTCCACTTGCATCGTCAACTTTCTTCCGAATTCAATCTACGCCTATATATCAAGATATCCAANANCCTTCCTCGCTGGTCGCTCAAAAACGCTCAGATACTAGGCGCGCATCTAAGTCACGAGTGACGAGTAACAAGTGACGAGATAAAAAGGCAAACTTGTCACTCCTGAGAAACTTGGCTCAAAGGTCATGCAAAATCCCCTCTGTCTCCCCTTTATAAAGGGGAGGACTTATGCTCGGTTTCCCCCTTTCGTAAAGGGGGATCAAGGGGGATTTTCGATGCTTGCCTTTTAACCAAGTTTCTTTCATAGACGCCCCCGTAGCGAAGCGCCGGGGTATGAATGCTCATTATTCGGTACTCATCACTTGTCACTTTTTTTCAGCGATCTGCTAAGGGTTCTCGAATTGCCCCACATCTGTCCACTCCGCAAGCATCAAGGCATAGTCCCGATCCAGGTACTTCGAAGAGTAAAGAAACTCATGACCGATGGAGGTCGAGACCGGGCTGATGTCCTGAAACTCTTCCCGTTGAGCCATCCCCTCCAAACAGGAAAGCAGCTCTTCCTGGCTCAAGTCAAAAGGAGCCTCCTTGAAAACATCCAGCGGGGTGGGGCGGGGATACCGGTCCGAGTCCTCGCGAACTGTTTTGGCAATGAGGTCTGCAGTGCCTTCCTGCTTGTGCAACAAGATCCGTGCATACGGGTCGCTCATAAACAGAGAAGAGTAATAGAAAGAAGTCGCACTTTTGGAATATATCGGCTTGAGATCCCTGTTTTCTTCCATCACACTGTCCAACCAGGACTCAGCCGAGGCCTCCCCTGTTTGAGGTTTTGCTGCGTCTTCCGCCGCGACCGCCAAAATGAGCTCCTCTGCCGAGGCAAGCCGGCCTGCCTGGCTCTTCTCGCGGACCATGTCCGCTGCCTTTTGGCGCTTTGAGGCCTTCTCTTCCTTCACGGGACAAGGCCTTTCTTCTTAAGTTCGTCTCCAACGCCGGCAAGACCCAGCTTGCGATAGGTTGAAGCGGTAGGCGCTCCTGTGATCTTGTCCCAACCCATCTCCTCGTAGTACAGGTCCATGGCCTTTTCCATATCCGACGGGTCCATATGGATCGTGCCTTTGCTGAGAGACGGCCTTGCCTGGGCATCTCCAAACACCCAGGCCGGAATCGTGTCGTGATGGTCGCGCATGTGTTTGGTTCCCATGTCACGGATGGTGATGGCGCGGTGGAGATTGAAGATCCGCTCAGCCGCCTGATCCAGCTCATCGCGGGTCTTCTTATCTCCTGTTGCCAAGGTGTAGAGCAGCGACTCCAGGGTGTCCTCCCCCCGATACCCGCGCTCCTTCAGGGGCGAAGCCACCCATGGCCCCATCCAGTTGCAGAGGGACAGAGAGTCGTGCAGCTCCTTTCTCAAGAGTGACCACTTCGTCATCTTGGCTTTGGCCCGGTTCATTGGCGTGTAGGCGCCCACCCCATCGACCGCATCCGCTGAGCCCCAGATCTCGGAGGCCAACCGTTTCTGCACGTCCAGGGGCAGGCCGTTCCGGGTGAAGTTGGAGTGGGAGTGGCATTGGGCGTCACGGTTGTACTGGGTGTTGATGATCACGCCGCACTGGCCCGCATCTTCGTTGGAGTGGTGCTTGGGGTGCCCCATTTTCCAGTATTGGAGAGCGTGATCCTTTTTCCATTCCTCCTCCGAAATTCCCCAGAGCTCCAGGTGATANCCGGTGCCCANGCCCAGTGCCGTGCCGAGTTCTCCTTCCTTGTTCGCGATTCTGGGCAGAAGCTCGAAAAGGAACGANGGATCGCCCTTTTCGTATTTGTCCCANGAATAGCTCTTGAACTCTTTTTCTCCCAGTTTGCTCTTGAGGNTCCCGTCATAGTAAAGCTTGATGAAATCGCGCTGAAGTTGGTTGTAGTTGTTCCAGAGGCCCAGGTCGTCGGTCATATGCATNCCCACCATGCAGGCTTCGATGGCGGTCTGCCCCCTTGNCCCGTCCGGAAAGGACCTGTAAAAGGTCCGGCCGAAATTCAATCCTCCGCAGGTGTTCTGNCCGTATTCCGGAATGCCGTATTTTGCCGCCACTACCGGGACCTTGAGGAGCGTGTGGCATCGGATGGGGCAGCTGGTGCAACCGTTGCCTCTCACGGTATACTGCCAGGCCCCTTCCCCCAGGAAATAGGCGGCGTTGTTCGTCCGGTAAGCGATGCGATTGAGGCGGTGAGGATCGCATGTCCCTGTTTCTATGGCCGGGTTGGATTTCTCCCACCTGCGGCCTTTCGAGGCCATCCATCGTGATCCTGCGCTGTAGTATTCGGCCCAGGGCTGCGGGCTGTTCGGAACCACATGCTGGTTGTTGGCGCCCAGGAGGGAAAGGTGCAGCTTGACGGCTTTTTCCCAGTCGTCCTTGCTCCCTGCAATCGCTACGCTTCCCGTGCCCCGGACACCGATCGCCTTCAGGTTCTTGGAGCCCATGATCCCTCCGGCTCCACCTGCGGAGTGGGAAACAGAATTCATTACCACAGACATGGGGACCAGGTTTTCTCCTGCCTGCCCTATGGCGGCCACACAGGCCTCGGGCCCCATGAGCCGGTTGATCTCATAGGTGGTTCTCCGAATTCCCTCGCCCCAGAGTCCCCGGGCGTCTTTGATTTCCACTTTCTTGTCCGCAATGGACAGCCACACCGGACGCTCTGCCTTGCCTTCAATGACCAGCGCATCGTAACCCGCATACTTGAGCTCTGCTGCAAAGTGGCCGCCCATGTGCCCGCTAGCCACAAGAGGTTTGGGCCAGCACGTGGGCCAAAGGGTCGTGATGGCTGTGCGGCTGCTCGAAGGGGCTCCGGTGCCGGCCAGCGGGCCTACGGCGAAAATAAGCTTGTTGGCCGGATCAAAGGGTTTGGTCCCTGCCGGGACTTCATCCCAGATCACCTTGTACCCGANGCCCGTCCCTCCCAGGTAGTCTTTGTATTTTTCGATCNTGTCTTCGGTCCAAATCCGACCGGTGGACAGATCCACNCGNAGAACTTTTCCGGNCCATCCTCCTTTAGTGGCCATGATGGTCCATCTCCTTTCTACTTNTTGTGGCACTCGTTGCACGCTGCCGCTTTTTCAGGCGCAACAACCGCAGTAGGCACCATTCGATGCGGCACCGTCTTCGTCAAATCACGCCAGGCGACATATTGCAGAGCTTCCGCCGGGCAGGCTTCAACGCACTTCGGAGTCCCGTTACAGAGGAAGCACTTGGTTGCCTTGTTCTCGTCCCGGTCAAAGGACATCATCTCCCAGGGGCAGGCCCCCTGGCACATCTTGCAGCCGATGCACTTATCCGCATCCACCACCCGGGCATTGGTCGGCGGTTTGACCACGATCGCATCATTGGGGCAGGCATTGGCACAGGGCACAGGGTGAGGACACTGCTTGCAGAGATCCTGAATGACCAAACCATTGCCCCAGTTCCCTTGGGCGCGGGGTTCGGTGTAGAGTCCCTTGAGTCCAAACTGGAGGTTGCGGCTCACCTTGATTCTGGCCATGGTGGGCGATGCTTTCCCGTCGTTGAACTCTGTGCAGGCCAGTTCACAGCGCCGGCAACCCACACACCTCGTGGAGTCCGCGATCACAAGGCCTTCTGCCTGATCCATGATGATGAGAGGCATCTCCTTTCCGCTCTTCGCTCCCAGCGAGACCAGAGCGGAAACTCCAACCACTGTGATCCCGCTCAGCTTGAAGAAGGCCCGGCGAGTAACAGACTGATTGAGTCCCAAGAGATCCAAGGCCTTTTCAAGGATCTCACGATTTTCGTTTCCCTGATGCATATTCCCTCCTTCACCGGCTAGGGTCAAACATCATTTCCTTGTTCCTTGTTGATCCATGCCAAGACTGACCAGGTACTTGTTAGGTTCTCTAGCAACCTGCTGAAGAGCGCAAAGAACCCGTCACTCCCGCGGAGGCGGGAGTCCAGAAAGCCATTGAAATACTGGATTCCCGCTTTCGCGGNAATGACGTCAAGAACGACAATAACTGGTTTTTCATCAATAAGGCAAAATAACCTATCTNTTTNGAGATTTCCATATTGATCTTTGCAGACAGAACAGCAGATGCCCTTCATGAGAAGGGCCTCGTGGAACTTCTTGACCGGATTAGCTTGTGATGTTACAACGTTTGCGTGAAATTGCTTATCAAAACAGGCCTTTTCAGCCTCTTCACTCTCCTGATATGGGCGAATGCTTTTGCGGCAGGCGGGCCCATCACGATGAACCTTGATGTGCCTGCGGGACAGTGGAAAGCGGCGAGGCTCAAGAACCTCCCCAAGGACGCAATGGTAGCTGTGCAGGTAGAGAGCGACGGGGACATCCTCGTCGGCCTTCTGGATTCCACAAGCAAAGGAAAGCCGGATATCTCGAGGCCTCTTTTCACAGGTAATGTCGATAGGCGGCTCTCATTTTCCGTGACTGTGAGCGAGGCGGGCGACCATTATCTGGTGTTGGACAATCGCCGGGGCTCAGAATCAAGAGCTGTGAAAGTGACTCTACAGGCTGCTCCGTCAGCCAGCGATCGCCTGCAGGCAGCAGATAAAGTCATGAAGCTTGTGGAATTGCAACTCGCTCAAATGCTCATCTTTGACCCGTTCCCCATCGGGATCAAGCAATGTGGGGTACCGCGTGCTTTTGCTGAGACTTCGGGAGCCATGCTGTGCACGGAGTACGTTTATCACCTCTACGACGCCTTAAAGGATCAGGAAAGGGCTAAGGACTTTCTATCCTTTTCTATCTTCCATGAGGTCGCGCACCAGCTCCTCGAAGATTGGAATCACCCCTCTGCCGGAAAAGCCGAAACAACAGATGAATTCGCCGTGGCTCTTATGCTTATGCTGAACCTGAAAAGCCGCGTTCTCGGAGCAGCGGATTTTGCTGTAAAGAACCCTTCCACCTTGAACACCATGAGCAAGCTTTTCCAGGATGAACGGCATCCGCTTTCGGCTCAGCGCGCAAAGAATATCTTAAGATGGTCAAAAGATTCAGATTTCCTTAAGAGGTGGCAACCCTTCCTTGTCCCTCACATGCAGACGGCCTTGCTGAAGCGACTCAAGCAAAAACCGACGGCCTGGACCGATCTTTCACTGGTGGAAAAAGAACTCGCCAGCCGAGACAAGAAAGCGATCTAAAGATTCTCTCACCGCCCACTCCCTCCCCCAGGGTCGGTCGTTCGAGGCACAGAGCTCTCAGAGAAAAGCAAAAGCAGGAGAGCTCAAGTCCGCTCAGAATTCTGCGGGTTGCCCCTAATGCGAAAAATAAACTTGCTTGTTTTTCGCATTGTGGGCACCCGCCGATACCCATGCCTTGACCATGGGATCTCCCGCATCTCTGCGGGAGATTCTGAGCGAACCAGATTGGGATCCTCCGGCTTCTTCTCTGCGTTCTCTGCGTCTCTAGTCCCGCGGCAGCGGGACGGGTGGTGAATGATGTTTAGGGGTTGAGGAAGCGGACTTTGCACTTCAGGCCCGGAGGCAGCTTGTAATCCGGATTGGGCAGTTCCAGGCGCACGCCGTAGGTGCCGCTTGCCGCATCCACGACCTTGTCCACGATCGTGACCTTGGCCTTGTAGACGCCGCCCACAGGAGCTTCCGGCCTCACTTCCGCAACCATGCCGTTCTTTACGGAACCCAGCATGCTGACCGGCATAATCACCTCCACGTGCAGGGGATCAATCTGGGCGAGTTTCATCACCGGCTTATCTTCGATATACTCTCCCGGGTGCAGGTACCGATCGACCACCACACCATTCACAGGGCTGCGAATGTTCATTCGCTTCACCACTTCAACCGACCGCTTGTATTCCAGTTCAGCAAGACGCTTGGCTTCCAACGCTTCGTTCAGGGCAAGTTCAGCCAGCATTCTCCGGGTCTCCGCCTCATCCCACTCCTGGAAGGAGAGGGTCTTCTTTTCATAAAGCTCCTTTTTGCGCTGCTTGCTTCGCTCGGCAAATTCCATCTCCGCCTTTTTGGCTTTGATGGTTGCATCCAGCTCGGCCCTGGCTTTGGCAAGCTCCATGGTCGCCTTCTCAACACCGGCCTGAAGGGTGGCCACCACCTGGCCTTCTTTGACCACGTCNCCGCGGTCCACGCTCACGCTCTCAAGAATACCCGGCGTGTTGCTGCCCACATTGGCAGTCAGTCTGGGCTCGATCAACCCGTCAAATTCCTGAAGCTGAGCCATGGCATCCATGGCCCCCAGCCAATAAAAGAAGATACAAGCCAGTCCCACAATGTAAAGGATAGCTGATCTGCGCCGCTGTCTTCTGTCTTCCGTCTTCTGTCTTCTGGTTTTCATCTTCTCTCTTCTGTCTCCTTTTTGCCGTTCACGGTTTGCCGTTGTCCGTCTTTTCTAAGTGACGAGTCACGAGTGAGAAGTGACGAGTAAGGCTTTTGATGTGTCTTGTTACTTGTCACTTGTCACTTGTCACTCGTCCCTTGTTACTTGTCACTGTTTTTCAACTTTAGGCACTTCCTATCCTTCCTTCTGTCTCCTGTCTTCTCTCTTCTGTTTTTCCAACTTTAGGCATTTTAGCCTCCGGCCTGTAGGGCCTACGGCCCGGAGGGGCACTTTAGCTCACTTTAGGCACTTCTTCTCATTCACTTCTTCCTGAGAACGCCAAGGATTCACTGAGCTGCTCATCCATCTTGAGCAGGTTATGTCTCATCCGTGCATGCAGCCGTTGCGCACCCCTCTGGGCGCGTCCAAAAAGGACTCTCCCCAACCATTTCCCGAAGAAGGTGCCTGACATCACTTCCGCCAGCCACCTCAAAGGTTTCCAGACATGGACTGTGATCAGTTCATCGTCAAGGGAAACAAAGGCCTCGCTCGCGCCAGGATCCCCTTGCCTCCCGCATCGGCCGAAGAGCTGGCGATCAATTCGGCCGGCTTCATGCCGCTCCGAAGCAATGACGTGAAGCCCTCCTAACTCGGCCACACCCGGTCCCAGGCGGATGTCCGTTCCCCGGCCGGCCATGTTCGTGGCCACCGTGATGCTCGCCGCCTGTCCTGCAAGAGAGATAATCTCCGCTTCCTCCTTGTCCTGCCTGGCGTTGAGCACCTTGTGCGGCAATCCCTTCTCGGTCAGAAGCCCGCTCAGTTCCTCCGAAGCCTCCACAGACCGTGTGCCGACCAGCACCGGCCTCTGCTGTTGATGAAGACCGGCGATGGTTTCAAGAATCTCCCCCCACTTCTCATCCGATGTCCGGTACACCCGATCCGGTAAATACTTCCTCCGCAGAGGCCGGTGGGTCGGCACCGTGACTACCCTCATGCGATAAATCGACCATAGCTCCCCTGCCACTTCCCTGGCCGTTCCCGTCATCCCCGCCAGCTGAAGGTACCTGCGGAAAAACCGCTGATAGCTGATCCTGGCCTTGGTTTCTTTCCTGCTCGTGATATCGCATCCCTCCTTGAGCTCGATAAGCTGGTGAAGACCGCGTTCCCATGACCGGTCAGCCATGAGGCGGCCCGTGTACTCATCGATGATCTGCACCTTCTTGTCTTTCACGAGGTAGTGTTTGTCCAGATGGAAGAGATACAGAGCCACGAGAGCCTGCCTCACCAGCTCTTCGCGCTGCTCTTCATTGCCGGCAAAGCCTGCCTGAGACCAGTCAAAGTCATGGATTCTATTTATTCCTTCGTCTGTGAGCTCCACGGTCCGATCGCTCCAGATCACGTGAAAGTCTCTCTTCTGAACAAGGTCTTTCGCCAGGGTTATGGCACACTTGTAAATCCCCGAGCTGAACGCCCCCTCCGCCTGTGAAGAAATAATGAGCGGCGTTCTCGCCTCGTCAATGAGCACACTGTCCGCTTCATCCACGATGGCGAAGTGAAGACCGCGCATCACGAGCTGATTGACCCTCGATTTTTCTCCGTAGAGGCGCTCGAGCTGGAGCCGAATAGGGGTGGGCCTGTCCCAGAGGATAATCCTGTCTCTCAGGTAATCGAAGGCTACTTCCTTGTTGGTGCAATAGGTGATGTCGCAGCGATAAGCCTCTCTTCGTGCTGCCGGATCCATGCCGTGAACAATGGTTCCCACGCGAAGACCCAACCCTTCATAGATCGGTCTCATCCAATCCGCATCGCGTTTGGCCAGGTAGTCATTGACCGTGATAATGTGCACCGGGATACCGGCAAGCGCCAGGGCAGAAGCGGGAAGGGTGGCCGTCAGAGTTTTTCCTTCGCCGGTTTCCATTTCCGCGACCATCCCCTTGAGCAGCACAAGCCCGCCGATCAGCTGCACGTCCACGTGGCGCATACTCAGCGTGCGATGAGCGATTTCCCGCACAAGGGCAAATGCTTTTCCCACCAGTTCATCCTGAAAGCCTTCCCTTCGCAGGAGAGGCCTCAGGCTCTGGCTTTCCTCCAGAATCTTTCGGTCGCTCCATTCTTCCATGGGCTGGGCCTGGACATTCACGGCTTCAATAATCCAGCTAAAGCGCTCGGGCTTGGGCCGAAGCCAAGGCGCAAAAATCCCGCCCACTGTGGCGGCAAGCCTCTCCATCTTTCCGAGCTTCGGTTCTTCGCGCTCCGGATAGAGCTTGCCGGTCATGGTCTGGGTGGGAGCTAGACTATACATTGAATCTTCTCAGGAAAACCTGTCTGATCTCTCTGTACCATCGATACACGAGCGGCTCATATCCATGGTCAAAGCGCACGTAAATGCGGCCGCCCACATTGTAGAGACCTTTGAACGTCGGGAGGTCGATATCAAAGAGAAAGACCTTCTGAAAGGCCTTGATGCCGAGCCGGTCACGGGGATCAATGGCGATCTTTCCGCCCCCCTCTTGAGTGAGTGCTCTGCCGGGCAGTTGATCCGTAGCCGCAGGAACTTCTCTCAGGAGGTTGGCTGACACGGTTTCAGGGATGTTTTCAGGGAGTCGAACCTGAACCTTACGTGTCTGGGCCCGCACAAAATCCACATCTTCCTGATACACCACGACACGGCCGGTCACCGCCGCAGGGTCCAGCACATATCCCAGCAATTCTCCGCGCTTCGCATACCGGCCGGGGAGGTCCTGAGGCACNGGGACAATGAAAACGCCGCTTGCGGGGCTTCGAATCGTGAGATCCCCTTCCCGCTCTTTCGCATCCTTTAGTTTGCCGGTGATATGCTGCATTTCATCTTTGGTAATATCCGCCTTCACCCTGTCCGCAATGATCTGGGCATCATACGTGGCCTGCAGTTCCTCCAGTTTGGATTCCAGAACCCGGATCTGGGCAGGGAGAAGCGGGTCAGAGCATTCGATCAGTGGTTCACCGCGTTGCACTCGGGAACCGGGCTTGGTGAGTAGCTTCTCAACAAATCCCTCGGTTCCGGCCCGCACAAAAGACCCTTCAGGAATCCACAGAACCCCTTCTGATCGAGTGCCAAGGGGAAAAGGCACAAGAAAGATCACTACGGCAATCACGGCCAGAATCAGACCGGTCACCATAACAGACCGTCTCCTTTTTCGGGTAAGCCTCGGAGATGAGGAAAGGAACTTGATTCCTTTGGCTGCAGGCAAAACCATCATGCTGATGGCCGCCCATATGGCAAAGAGCACGCCGATAAAGAAGAACTTGCTGGCGATGAAAAGGACGATGGCCACATAGATAAAAATTCTGTAAGCCCATGAGGCAACCGTGTAGAGGATAAACCAAACCCTTTCGCCCGGCGTGGATTCCGGAGGTTCTGCCTCGCGCACTCCGAAAAGGTATCGCTGAAACAGGTAACCTGCATATCGAAGCCCTCGAGGACCCAGGTTGGGAATTTCAAGGAGGTCGCTCAGGATGTAGTAAGCGTCATAGCGGAGGAGGGCGTTTCCGTTAAAGAGAATGGAAGAGACACCCGCAATGAAAATCACATTGTAGGCCAGAGAACGCAAAGGACCCGGTTCTGCGCTGGCCCAGAAGAAAAGGGCAAGGGCTCCGATGAAAATCTCGACAGCCATGCCTGCCGCACCGACCAGGACGCGCTCTCTTTTTTCCCGGAAAGCTGACGAAGCCGAGGCGTCCACATAGGGAACGGGCGTGAGCACCAGGAACATGATGCCCATGTCATGAACCTCGCCCCCCTTGAGTTTCACAGCAAACCCGTGGCCGAACTCATGGAATGCTTTGAGCACAGGGAACACCAGCCACATCACCACCAGGTTGCCCGGATTGAGAATCCGGTCCGTAATGTCCTTTGTCAGCTCTGCCCAGTGAACCCCGGCTACGAAGACGGCTAGGCCGACCACGATGAGCCAGATCACAAGACCCGGCCAGGAGAAGAAAGGCCCGGCCACCCCCTGGAACCTGGTGAGGAAGCGATCGGCGTCGAAAAGATGAAACCGCATGAACAAGGGGCTTCGCAGGTTCTGCTTCCACCGGGCGGATCGTTTCTTCTCAAAGCGCTTGAGGATCTCCGCCGTATCAGGCATGACGTCAGCCTGAAGAGCATCCATGGCGTGAAGCTGGCTGAGAAGGCGAATCACCTCCTCTTGAGTGGGCGTCTCTTCACCGAGGCGGTCTCTTGCCGCGTCCCATATCTCCTGAACGGTTCGCTTTCCGTCCATGAGGCCGATAATCTGGTAGGCGGCGGGCGTGAATCGTCCGTAGCGGCTGGAGGCGTGATCCTCCAGCACGTACCACAGCTCCCCACGGTAATGGTGGCGGTGAATTTCCACGTGGCTCCGCATTCGAGGTTTCAACCCCGCCACGCGGTACCACGAAGGACTAAAAAGAGAATCAGCCATGGGAAATTCCGGGATTCTGGAATTCTGGGATTCTGGAATTTAGGAATTATCCAACATTCCTATTGGTATCCCGCAAATACTTCCGAAACCCTTTGATCTGTTTGCGACATTCTGAGGCTATCTCGTACACTTGATCAAACTGATCTTGAGTGATGTATTTTGAATCCAGGGCCCGGTATAGCTGGGA
>JGI20214J51650_10002810_pt1 | contig 10945 bp, 8 predicted proteins | sample WetSurMetagenome_FD_51650 | JGI IMG/M metagenome (IMG submission 51650)
ATTGTACGTGTCTTTTTGACGAATGAACCTTCTTTGGTTAGGTATCCGTCAATGTGGAACTTTTCCTCCTGACCGAGAACAAGATCTGCGCCGAAGGTCTTATCCGGATAGACCTGTGCATGACAACCTGTAATGATCACCCGTGCATCCATGTTGGCACTCCGGGCACGATTGATAAACCGTCGCAAATCACGCTCAGCCCCTTCAGTCAGGGTACAGGCGTTGATAATGATAAAATCGGCCCGGGGCATGGGACTTGGGGTAAAACCTTTTTCTTTGAGCCTATTGGCGATGAGGTAGGAATCCCACTGGTTTGCTTTACAGCCGGTTGTGTGAATGTAGAATTTCATCATGAAGCCAGATGAAAGATGACAGATTTTGAGACGTCAGACTCAAACATTTCCTTTTTCATATCGTCTGGCCTCTGTGTTCTGTCCTCTCTTCTCTTTTTATTTTTTGTAGAGCGGTGACATTGCCCTAAACCGTGCAACGATATCAGGCAACACAGACAGAGTATAGTCTATGTCCTCTTCAGTATTGCTTCTTCCAAGGCTAAGTCGAATGGCACTCTGGCAGGTTTCAGATGGAATACTCATCGCAAGCAATACATGGGAAGGCTCGGTTGAGCCTGAAGAACATGCGGAACCGGAAGAAACAGCAATACCATTCAAGTCAAGGGCAATAAGAAGTGATTCCGCCTCCGCAAACTCAAAGCTCAAATTGAGTGTGTTCGGCAACCTGCGGGTGGGATGCCCGTTAAACCTCACATGGTCTATCCTTCCAAGGATACCATCAAGGAGTCTTTGCCGTAACCCTTCGATTCTCTTGTTCTCGTCGAACATATCCCTTGCTATAACCTCACAGGCCTTTCCAAAAGCAACAGCGCCAATGACATTCTCTGTGCCTGCCCTTCTGCCGCCCTCCTGGTGCCCTCCATGGATAAGGTTATCTATTTCCAGTCCCTCCCTCACGTAAAGGACGCCAACGCCCTTCGGGGCATAGGCCTTATGGCCTGCAAAACTCGCAAGATCAGCATTCAACGACTCCATATCAATATCAATCTTTCCCATAGCCTGGACCATGTCGGAGTGGAGGATGATATCGTGTTCACGGGCTATGTTTCCAATCTCATGGATGGGAAGTATGTTCCCTGTCTCATTATTGGCATACATGACTGAAATCAGGATTGTGCCTTTTCGTATCGCTTTCTCACATCATCCGCTTCTATCTGGCCGTCCTGGTCCACGGGGAGATAGGTAACCTCGTAGCCCATGGTTTCCAGGAACCTGCATGTGTTCAATACGGCAGGGTGCTCAATCGTCGTAGTGATAATGTGGTTTCCTCTGCCCTTCCTTGAAAAGGCAACACCTTTGATGGCATGATTGTCGCTTTCAGATCCGCATCCGGTAAAAACGATCTCTCCTGGCTTTGCATGGATCAGGCTTGCCACCTGTTCACGGGCATCATCAAAGTAGCCACGAACCTCTCGTCCTGCCCAGTGAAGGCTTGATGGGTTTCCGAAAAACTCTGAAAAAAATGGTTGAACAAACTCTGCCACGATAGGGAGGATAGGTGTTGTTGCGTTATGATCGAAATATATTTTTTTCACAGACCAGTTAATCAAAGAAAACGTTCATAGCTTTAACAGGACAGACCCTTACACAGAGCTCGCAGGCTACACACTTTTCGTAGTCAAAGTCTACCTTCATAGTCTTTCTTTCTATATGAAGCGCGTCGGGGGCGCAAACGCTCGTACAAACACCGCAGTGGACGCATTTCTCCTCATCCCTGTTTATGTCCTGCTCTATTGGCTCTGTGTCAATATTTAAACCTCTCAGGTACTCGATCCCTTTATTGAAATTTTCATCTGTGCCTTCTATCTCCATGACCATCATTGATTCGGCCCTTGGCAAGATGTTTGCCCGCAGTATATTAAAAATCAGGTCATAATCTTTAACAAGCTTATATACTATGGGTTTATCAATGGTATTCCTTTTGAACCTCAGTATAATTCTTTTCTTCATATGAACCTCTCGCTTTGCTCTATGGCTTGAAATCCGTAAGCCGGCAGTTAAACCCTGATGATCTCCAGATCACCCCATATGCCTAAGTTATCACCCACAATTATTAGTATACCGATAACACCGGGGAATGTTTTCCCTGTTTCGATTGCCCTGGNTATATCNTCCTTACTTTTTACACTATTACCGATGCAAGTTGCAAGTCCGTCTGCAAAAAGCGCAGAATCNGCCACGATACATACANCATCGGCCNTGCCAAGACTCAAAGAAGGNCCAACAGTCGCAGAGGATGTACACACCCCGTAAGGTTTATCTTTTTCTTTGAGCCTGATCGCTATTTTTTGGCTGAAGGGGGATTTTTTCGCATATACGAGGATCATTCTCTCCCGTAATGTTTTAATGCTGATGTCCCCTCCATTCTCGATGATGTATTCATCCGTTAGAGTCATGATATGTCTTCCTAGAAATTCAGCAATAGCTCCGGCTACAGTAGCCATGGGACCTACACCGACCTGTGCCGAGGCAGATATCATCTCTTTGGCAATAGAAGGAGCAAAAGGATCATCCCCTATAGGCGTCAGGCTCTCCTTAAAAGCGGGTCTTTCTTGAATATACTCCTCGAGTTGATGCCGGTAAAAAAAGACCCGGTCTTCGATGACTTTCCTCAGGTCAGTTTTTGTACAACACCAGAGGTCTGTCTCCTTAAACTTGACCTCGTAACAGAGGAGGTCATTTGGTTTCGTTATGCCCCTGTAGAAACGCTCTTCATACATGTTCCACTCGCTAAAATCGCTCGTAGTTCGGAGTTCTTAGTTCGGAGTAAATTTAAGACTAAAACAAATCTAAATATAACAGCGCCCTGTGTTGGTGTCAACCGCATTTCCTGAATATTCATAAATTGTTAGAGTTGCTGCTTATTGATTTCCAGGGTTGGAAGGGTTAAACCTGGTTGTGGTCAATTTCCGGGGAATAGAAACAAAAGTTGTTGCCCCCATGTGCCTTAGCATTATACATGGCAATATCTGCACATCGCATTAAAAGCTCGCCTTTATCACCATCTTCAGGATACATGGCAACACCCACGCTCGTTGAACTCGGCAGCTTGATGCCATTACATTCGAAGGGTTTATGAAAGAGCGCTATAATCTTATGGACAACTACGGTTACATCCACCGCTTTGTCCATCTCGGGAACAATAATAATAAATTCATCGCCCCCCATCCTTGCTATAGTATCGCTTTTTCTTAGGGCATCCTCTAAGCGGCCCGCCACAGCTTTTAGCATCTTATCACCTGCCTCGTGACCGAATTTGTCGTTAATGCTTTTGAATTTGTCGAGATCGAGCATCATGACTGCTATTTTTTTCCTGCCCCTTTTTGCGCGGGCCATAGCCATATTCAAACGGTCATTGAATAAAGCCCTGTTCGGAAGACCGGTGAGAGGGTCATGGAAGGCCATGTAGTTGATCATTTCCTGTGCCTTCTTTAATGTGGTTACGTCACGAACGATACCATGATATTCGTAGATTTTGCCGTCTTCTCCTTTCTCGGTCGTCACAGACACGAGACAATCCATGGCTATACCGTCAGTTTTTTTTAAGCAGAGTTCGAAATCTCTGATATATCCTTTTTCCTTTATCTCCTGCTTGAACATTTTTCGATCATCGGGATATACGTAAGATTCTTTTGCATTTGTTTGGCCAAGGTCTTCCCTTCTCAACATGAAAAGATCGAGAAACGCTTGATTAGCATCTATCAGCCTACCATCATAGGCTGTGATATATATGGCATCCCTTGATCCCTCAAAAAGGGATCGATATTTCTTCTCACTCTCCTGCAATGCCTCTTCAGCCCGCTTGCGTTCTGTGATATCAATGAAACTTTCCAAAAGGTATTTATGCCCCTTCACAGTAACAGGAATAACAGTCTTGATCACCGATATTTTCTGACCGTCAGCCCTTATAAGAAATCGTTCCGCGTTGTCAACAGATTGCCCGAGATCGGTGATTGGGCATTTATGACGCTCCGCAGGACATATGAAATCATGACATTGCGAGCCGATAACATTCATGATATCGGCCCCAATCATATTGGCAGCAGTCGAGTTAACATCAACAATGGTGTGATCATCAGGATCGATAATGACCATACCCGTTTGCATGTAATTAAAGATGGTTTTCAGATAATTCTCGCTTTCTCTCAATGCCTCTTCTGCCCGTTTTTGTTCTGTTATATCGAGCAGCATTGTGATGGCCCGCCCGTCATCGAGTAAAGCAGACCTGAATTCGATCTCTTTTGTGGTCTTGTCATTGCAGGCCACATTAAAGGTTTTGTTGACACCCCGTTCCTTAATATCTTTCTTCCATTCTCCTATTACGTACTTTCGGTAATGTTCATCAGGATAAGCCTTGGCAAACCATTCTTTCCCGGTGGGGATATCTTCCAGGGCGTAACCAGTAACTGCTGTAAACTCAGGATTTACAAAAAGGTAGCGCCCGTCTTTGTCTATCAGGGCAGCACCGTAAGGGGCCTTTTGTAGAATGCCGTAAAATGTTTCCTTTTCGCCCTGGAGGAGTCGTTCAATTTCTTTCCGTGCTGTAATATCTATGGCAGTGCCCTCATAACAGACAATCTGCCCAGTTTCGTCAAGGACGACCCTGCCAGTCATAGAAACCCATATTTTATTCCTGTCTTTTTGGAATAACTGGGTTTCAAAACCCTCGACAAATCCATTCTTTTCATAGAGGGCCGTAAGCTTTTTTCTGTCTTCAGGATTAACATACTGTTGTTTGAGGTCTGCGATTCCAGTTATCATCTCTTCAGCCGAATTGTACCCATACATCTTTACAAGGGCCGGGTTTACGCTCAGGTAACGTCCGTCCGGTGTTGTTTGAAAAATCCCTTCTACAGAGTTCTCAAAGATGCTCCGGTATTTCTCTTCACTTTTTCGTAATGCCTCTTCAGCCCTTTTCCGCTGGGAGATGTCCCGGACAATCGCCTGAACTAAGGTCTTTCCACCAATATCGATACGGTTCAAGCTGACCTCTGCATCAAAGGGGGTTCCATTAAGGCGACAGTGTTGCCATTCAAAAAACTGGCGGTAACCGAAAAGAGCAGTGTAGACCTTTTCGAGGGCCTTCTCTTTTGAATTCCCACCATCAGGCTGGATTGGCGGAGAAAATTTGTAGGGAGGTTGGCCGATGATCTCTTCCCTTGTACAGCCGAACATCTTGAGGGTCTTGCTGTTACAATCAATGAACATATCTTCCCTCATGAGAAAGATTGCATCATTTGCACTTTCGAAGAGGGTCCTGTACCTGCCTTCGCTTTCTTTCAGTGATTCCGCGGAACGTTTCCGCTCGAGGGCATTCGCAAAAATTTCCCCCATAACCCTGAGCAGGGAAATCGTCTCTTCAGACCAAAGCTTTTTCTCCCTGATAGAATCATACCCTGTAAATCCTACGAGAGATCCTCTACAGACAATAGGGACAACAATGAGCGATTGGATGCTTTGAGCCTGCCAATCTTTTTTTTCCGCTTTTGCCTCAGGTAAAAGTTGGGACACATCAGGGATGTGGACAACATCGCCGCGGCAGATCCTCTCATAGAACCACGGGAGGTCACTCGCGGGTATACCCTGGAGTCTATGGATCTGAGGGTCAATACCCTTGGCACACCACTCATGGGTATTACTCATCTCATTCCCATTCTGGGAAAGCTGAAACACATATGTTCTATCAATTTGAGAGAAGTCCCCAATTAATTTCAGAGCATCGTTTATTCCTGTGTCTATCTGATCAGATGGAAGATTAATGAAGTTTGTTGAAACAGTNAGTATGAGCCGTAAGAAGTTCTGGGCAACGAGGTGATTCATTCCCGATAGAGGTGTGTCCAGCATTCTCTTTTCAAAAGGATCACTGCCAGGTTGAAGGTTAGCTGTCTTTTCTCCTAAAGACTCAGTTCCAAACAAAGGTTGTCTCCAAATTTGCGCTGCTTAGCCCGTCTGGTGCCTCATGCTGACACTTTTTCTAAAACATCATACCGTGTTTGCTTTTTTCATCATAAGCGCAGCACAACTCATAAATATGCACAACATTGTTCATAAAAGTGTTCGGAATACGATGTTTATTACTTAAGAAGGGTTGGGGATTGAAAAATAGAAGGTTGCTCCCTCGTTGACCTTTGACTGAGCCCATACTTCGCCACCATGTCTCTGGACAATACGCTTTACAGTGGCGAGCCCGATTCCGGTACCTTCAAACTCATCAGGTGGATGCAACCGTTCAAATACCTCAAAAAGTCGCCCTACCTGTTCCATGGGAAATCCGATACCATTATCCTTTATATAATAGACGGCAAGTCCTTTTTCAATCCATCCCCCAAACTCGACGGAAGTAATCATTTTTGTCCTGCTGTATTTAATGGCGTTGCTGAGAAGATTCAGGATAACCTGGCGAATCATAGTCTTGTCGGCACTTACTGCAGGCGACGGGTTGATGGAAAGTTGCATTGCCCTTCCTTGATGAACAGCCCTGAACTGGTCAAATATTTCATTTACAATCTTACCTAAGTCAATGGTTGACAATTTAAGTTTCTTTCTTCCGAGTGTAAAAAAGGCGAGCAGATCATCAATAAGCTCTCTCATCTGAAGCGCACTTCCGCTAATCATGCTCAAGATTCTCTTGCCCTTTCCATCAAGCTGGTCAGCGTACTTCTCAAAAAGGATGCGCGAAAACCCTTCAACTGCAATAACCGGCGTTTTTAGGTCGTGAGAGATGGAATAGGAAAAAGTCTCTAACTCTGCATTGACGGTCCTGAGCTGGGTAATGTTTTCTTCCAGGTCACGATTGAGCCGGGTAATCTCTTCCTCGGCCTTTTTCCGCTCTGTAATATCAAGGATCATTGCATGTTTCGAAATCGAACCATCTGTGTGGTAAATTGGTGTGTTAATGATATACCACCACTTGTCGTCTTTTGGGCTTTGAACTTCCCAACGGACCGTCTCACCTTTAAATACCTGCTCATTCACGCACCAGGTACACACAGAATCACGGTCATGGAGGACCTTGAAACAAAGCTCTCCTGTAGCGTCATATCCGGTTCGCTTAATAAGCTTTTCGTTCATGAACTCTACTATAAAATCCTTTGAGCAAATATAAATCAACCCATCAGAAGCCCCAATAATTGCTGTAAGGCGCGCTTCCCTCTCTTTGAGAGCTTCTTCTATCTTCTTACGCATTACATTTTCCTGCTGTAACTCTCGGTTTATTTTAACAAGCTCTTCTGTTCGTTCTCTGATCCGTAATTCCAGATCATCTCGCGCCTTCAACAAAGCCTTTTCCGCCCTTTTTCTTTCAGTAACGTCAGAAAGCATGAGAAGATATCTATCACCATCAAGGCGGGTGGAGCGGAATTCAATCTCCTTGTTCTCTCCGGTTTTGCATCGAATGGTGAAAGCTCGTGTTATCCCCTTTGAGGAAATATCTTCTTTCCAAGCTTTCATGGCAGACTTACGGTAGTGTGGATCGGGATATGCCTTGAGGAACCAATCGATTCCCCTCGGTATATCCTGGAGGTTATAGCCTGTTACCGTAGAGAACTCTTCATTGATGTACAGGTACTTCCCTTTTTTATCAATAATAACAGCTCCGTAAGGTGCTTTCTGCAATACAGAGAAAAATATCTTTCTTTCTTTTTTCAGGAGCTCTTCGGATCTTTTCTTCTTTGTGATGTCTTCAACCATTTCAATCGCAGCAACGACCTCGCCTCTTTTATCTCTCAAAGGGGAGGCAATGATTTTGAAATGCCTGACCTTTCCGCCTGATGGGGTACTTGTAATCGACTGGTGTGCTCTCCCGTCTTTCAACGTTTTGTATGTTGGGCAATACGAACAGATCAATTCGCGAGGTGGGTTATTGAATGATTGAAAGCAGATGGGCCGCACAGAGGCGTCGACCGAGGGGAACCATTTCTTCATCTGATTATTGAGGGCAAGGATTTCCATGGTGGGGCTGATGAGCGCTATCCCTACTTCAACATTATCGATAACACTTCGATATCGTTCCTCAGACTCTCTTAATGCTTCCTCAATAGACTCAAAACGTGCGATCCGTTCCTCTAGCTCATCGATTTTCTGGTGTAAGTCTTCAATCTTGCCTGCCCATCTCTTTCTGATATATATAGGATCATCCATTATTTATTTACCTGTAATAAGTATAGCAGATTCGTAGCAAATTACAGGCACACCAGGAATACTTGAAATGATAATATACGACATTTATAATGTATCGATGGAGAAACGGGAGGGGCAATATGGGCGGGCAAAGAACCGGAGTGTTTGGAGCAAGATAGCCCAGTATTATTTACCTCGCATGGGAAGTGATGGGAAGTTTTAAACCATTTGACCAATTTAGATTGTCTAAGCATATAATAGGGGAGCGATGTGAGCCCCATAGTGAAAACATAAGGAGGAAATGATGTCTGTTTTAATGGAATTTGCCATGTTTCCCACCGACAAGGGAGAAAGTGTCAGCGAGCATGTAAGCAGAATTTTAAAGGTCATCGATGAGGCGGGTTATTCTTACACCTTGACAGCCATGGGGACCATCATCGAAGTTGACAGACTCGATGATGCCATGAAGATCATCAAAAAGGCCTATAAACAGCTTGAAGGGGATTGCAACCGAGTCTACTCAACAATCAAGCTTGATATACGAAAGGGAAAAGGTGGCAGGCTGAAACAAAAAATTGAGTCTGTAGAAAAAAAGGTGGGTAAGAAACTAACGTAACGAAGGGGTAACGTGAACTTAGCAAAAAGAGGGGCACAACCTTATCGGAAACAGGTAAAAAGGGGTGCCCTTATAAATCGCTAATCTCTTCTCAAAAAAAGATCAAGCCTTTGTTATTTTTTTCAACAAAAAAGAACTCATCAAAATCATTTGCAAATCTACTGATAACAATTTAAAATGCTTATGAAATCATGAAAGAATCCGATTCTATATTTTTTTATATACTACATTTCGCGTTCGAGAAAGGAGGTCAAGATAATGTTTCACCCAACGAAGATCATTGCCATAGGATTGAATTACCTTGATCATGCAAAAGAGTTGAACATGAACATACCGGAGTATCCCCTTATCTTCATGAAACCTCCTACTGCAGTAATTGGAGACGGGGAAATTATTATCTACCCGCCTCAGACCCAGGAACTCCACTACGAAGGTGAACTGGGAATTGTGATTGGCAAAAAGGCACGGAACGTATCCATTGAAGAGGCAAAAGACTACATTGCCGGGTATACATGTGCCAATGATGTGACCGCCCGCGACCTCCAAAGGATGGACGGTCAGTGGACGAGATCAAAATCCTTCGACACCTTCTGTCCCCTCGGTCCCAGGATCGTAAAAGATGTTGACCCGACGAATCTTGCCATCGCCACCAGGGTTAATGGTGTTACAAAACAAAGCTCGAACACGAACCAGATGATCTTCAACGCTTACAGGCTTGTCTCCTTCATCTCTGCCATTATGACCCTTCTGCCAGGGGATGTGATAAGTACCGGTACCCCTCCCGGTGTGGGGGAACTCCAGGTTGGAGATGTGGTAGAGGTCGAGCTTGAGGGGATCGGGACACTGCGCAACACCGTGGGACGATGACGCCCGGGAGAAGTTGAAAAGCTTAGAAATTGAGAAGTTGAGAAAGACCAAGACACTATTAGTCATCACGCTATGCGCTATGCCCTCTGCGCTTTGCGTTCTATATATCAAAGGAGGATACCATGGACAATATTACTTTTGACGATTTTACAAAAATGGATTTAAGGGTTGCTGAAATCAAGGCCTGTGAAGATGTTGAGGGAGCAGACAAACTCTATAAACTTACTATCGATATTGGCGAGGAACGTACTATCGTGGCAGGCATCAAGCTCTACTATACAAAGGAAGAGCTCGTAGGTAAGAAGATTGCTGTTGTAACAAACCTGGAACCACGTAAATTGAGAGGTATTGAGTCCCATGGGATGCTTCTTGCAGCGTCCAACGAGGATAAGTCTTCGGTGGTTCTGTTGACGCTTGATCGCGAAATCGCAAACGGTTTCAAGATATCCTGAACCGTTCAGTAAAAAAATGTTTCGAGTTGCGGGGTCCAAGGGGTCAGCCACTAACAAAACCCTTAACCCCTTGGACCCCTGACCCCAACTTGTTGAATTGAAATATGATTAATGGTCTCCTCCTCTTCATCACCGGCCTCACCCTCTTTTTGTTCGGCATGATCAAGCTGAGCGCCAAGATGCAGGGGCTCTTCAGTGGCAGGATCCGCGGGTACATCCGTGTGTCCGTTAAAAAACCTGTTTACGGGCTTCTCCTTGGGATATTTTCAACCATCCTTTTCCAGAGCAGCTCTGCCACAACGCTCGTTACAGTTGGGATTGTAAGTGCAGGTCTTGTCAGCTTCTACCACTCTCTCGGCATCATCCTTGGGGCAGATATTGGAACAACACTGACCGCTCAGCTCGTTGTGTGGAAGGTAACAACGATCTCACCNGTCATCGTNTTCCTGGGTGGCATCCTCTTCTTTGCCGGCAAAGAACGGTGGAAATCAATCGGCGAGGTCATCCTCTATTTTGGTCTTATCTTCTATGGATTAAGCCTCATTGGTGATGCCACCTCGCCCCTCAAGGAGAATGATACCTTCTTAAGGTTCTTTCGTGAGACTAAAAATCCCTTTATTGGTGTTGTAATAGGCCTCGTCTTTACAGGGATTGTTCACGCGTCTGCCATACCCGTGAGTATCCTCATAATCCTGGGGCAACAGGGGCTTATCAACATCGAGAATGCGCTGCCTATTGTTCTCGGCGCAAATATTGGTACAACAGTAACTGCAATCATGGGGGCTGCCGTAACGAACATCAACGGCAAGAGAAGCGCC
>JGI20214J51650_10002812_pt1 | contig 10944 bp, 12 predicted proteins | sample WetSurMetagenome_FD_51650 | JGI IMG/M metagenome (IMG submission 51650)
GCCAAACAGGCATGCAAGATCAAACCCGTCAGCGCTGCCTTCGACAAGGACACCCTTAATATAGTCGCTGTCACATGCTCCAGGAAGGGCCACCGCAAATAATCCCGGCAAGATTTTTCGTCTCGTCAAAGCAGTCTGGCCGTGATGGGGCAGTTCAGGCTTGAGTGATTCACAGTGCATGCCCTGTCCGTTTATAACATACCGAACAATAAAACTTGCAATGTCCGCATTTCCATTCTGTTGCCATAGCGCACAAGTCTCGGGCAAGTGATGAAGTTTCCCCTGTACGATGATGATGTGATGCTCGAATGGAAGCGCCGGTTCGTATTCTGGAGCGGCGCGATCAGTGTGGGTGTGGTCGCGATCATGTTTGCGCTCGCATGCGAATGGGCGAACGGCATATTCCACAAGCTGCTGGCGATCTCGATTTATCTTCCCCTGCTGATCACCCCCCTCTGTCTCGCGCTGATCGCATATATAACCCGGAGATATTTCCCCGGATCACAAGGCAGCGGCATACCCCAGGTCATCGCATCGCTTGACCCCAAAGAAAGCAGCAAAGTCCGCGAGCAGGTGCTTTCGCTGCACGTGTCCATCGGAAAAATCGTGCTCACCATCCTTGGGCTGATGTGCGGAACTTCGGTGGGCCGCGAAGGCCCCACCGTGCAGGTCGGCGCATCCATCATGCACAAACTGGGAAGCCTTGCCCGCTTCCCCAAACACGATCTGGAAAAGGGGCTGATCCTGGCCGGCGGCGCCGCCGGAGTGGCCGCCGCGTTCAACACGCCACTGGCAGGGATAGTTTTCGCCATCGAGGAGATGAGCCGTTCCTTCGAGGAGCACAACAGCACGACCATACTCATGACGGTGATCATCGCCGGGATCACCTCGCTCGCCCTGCTCGGGGACTATTCGTATTTCGGCCACACCAGCGAGTCGCTGGGATTTGGCAAGGAATGGTATGTGGTCATCATTTGCGGCATCGCCGGAGGACTGCTGGGCGGCGCTTTCAGTCGCGCGCTGATCGAAGTCAACAAAGGCCTGGCGGGNCGCATGGGAACCTGGATTCGCGCGAAACCGATCGCGTTCGCGGCAGTCTGCGGACTGCTGCTGGCGCTGGTAGGACTGGCTTCGGGCAACAACACTTACGGCAGCGGTTACAGCGAGGCGAAATCGCTGCTCGATGGAAGCACAGAATTGCCGGAAAGCTTCGGCCTGCTGAAAATGGCCGCCACGGTGATCACATACATCAGCGGAATACCCGGCGGGATCATGGCGCCGTCGCTTTCCGCAGGAGCGGGATTCGGTGCCAATATCGCACCCTTCTTCACTTCGGTACCGGTAGGCGCGACGATCATACTCGGCATGGTCGCGTATTTCGCCGGTGTCACCCAGGCGCCGATCACCGCCTTTGTCATCGTCATGGAGATGATAGACAACCACGAAATGGTATTGCCGCTGATGGCCGCTGCATTCATTGCGAAAGCCTGCTCGAAACTGGTGTGCCCGGAGCCGCTATTCCATACGATGTCGCGGAACTTCATCCACAAACCCGCGCCGGCAAAAGAATGATGGGGCAAGACAGCCTTCTCCCGGCGCAAGCCTGACTGGGATCAACCGGCGCCGGATGCATTATCCAGCTTGCCAACCACGACATTGCCCGCCGTCAGAGAAAGCGGGTCAGTGTTGCCTGTTCCCGAAAGCCTTTGCTTCCTCAAGTTCGATCTTGCAGAAATATTCCGCTTCCAGCCACATCACGTTGATGATGCCGAAAGCCATCGCCAGTCCGACACCGAGCATCCAGGCAAAGTACCACATGATATTTCCTTTCAGTAAATGTTATGGTCGTTGGCGCGAACCGTCTCGACCGTGATCTTCCCGCGCAGCACACTGTACACCCAGGAAGTGTAGGCCAGCACGATGGGCAGGAATATCAGCACCACCCAGAACATGATCTGCAGCGTCATGTGGCTGGATACCGAGTCCCATATCGTCAGGCTGCTGCGCGGGTCCGAACTGGACGGCATGATGAACGGGAACATCGCGATGCCTGCGGTGAAGATCACCCCGGCGAGCATCACGGAACTCGCGATGAAAGCCGCGATGGATTTTTTCGCGCCGGATGAGACCATCGCCAGCAGCGCACCTGCCATACCCAGGATGGGCGCCAGCCACAGCAAGGGATGATTGTGGTAATTGACAAGCCAGGCACCGGCGGCTTTTTCCACGGTCTTGTCGAGCGGGGTCGATGCGGCATCGGCGGGCAGCATCGAAACGATGTGATAGCCATTGATCCCGTTCATGATCCAGATACCGGCAAGAATAAAGGCCAGGATGAACAACACGCCGGTGATCCTGGTTGCGCGCCGCGCACGCTCCGCAATCACGCCTTCCGTCCTGATCTGGAGATAGATCGATCCGTGCATCAGCAACATCGACAGGCTGACCACCCCGGCGAGCAGGCCGAACGGATTGAGCAATTGCCAGAAGCTGCCGCTGTAGGTCACCCGCATGTCATTGTCGAAGCTGAAAGGAACCCCCTGCAGCAGATTGCCGAAGGCGACGCCGAAAATAAGCGCGGGCACGAACCCGCCGGCGAACAGGCCCCAGTCCCAGGCCGAACGCCAGCGTGGGTCAGCCACCTTGCTGCGGTAGTCGAAACCCACCGGCCTGAAGAACAGTGCGAACAGGGTCAGCATCAACGCGATGTAGAAACCGGAAAATGCGGTGGCATAAACGATGGGCCAGGCGGCGAAGATCGCGCCGCCCGCGGTGACGAACCAGACCTGGTTGCCTTCCCAGGTGGCACCCACCGAGTTGATGATGACGCGGCGCTCATCGTCGTTCTTGCCGATGAAGGGCAGCAACGCGCCGATGCCCAGATCGAATCCGTCGGTGATGGCAAAGCCCGCCAGCAGCACGCCGACGAACAACCACCAGATCAGTTTCAGTGTTTCGTAGTCGAATATCATGTCGCTCTCCTTATGCTTTGCCGTATTGGCCGGTATGCAGACTCTGCGGGCCGAGGCGCGCATATTTGAACATCAGATATAACTCGGCCACCAGCAGCAACGTATAGAAGCCGACAAATCCGGCGAGGCTGAAGTACACGCTGGACACGTCAAGGTTGGAGGTGCTCAAGTGGGTAGGCAGGATGCCGCTGATGGTCCACGGCTGCCGCCCGTATTCGGCGACGATCCAACCCATCTCGGCGGCTATCCATGGCAGCGGGATGCTGTATAGCGCGAGCCTCAGCAGCCATTTCTTTTCGGCGATATTGCGTTTCGCGGTGTAATAAAAAGCGGCGGCGAAGATGAACAGGATGAAGAAAGCGATCGCCACCATGATCCTGAACGTCCAGAACATCGGCGCTACTTTGGGTATGGTGTCGCGCGCAGCCATCTTGATTTGCTCATCAGTGGCGTCGCTCACCTTCTGCGTATATTTCTTGAGCAGCAGGCCATAGCCCAGGTTGTCCCTGGATTTTTCGAAGGCTGCTTTGGTTTCATCGCTGGTATCACCCGCACGCAGTTTTTCGAGTGCTGCGTAGGCGATCATGCCCCCCCTGATTCTCGCCTCGTTTTCATCGCGCAACTCGGTGATGCCGGTGATCTTCTCGTCAACCGAGCGGGTTGCGATCAGTCCCAGCAGGTAAGGTATCCTGACCGCCATCGCGGTGCTTTGCGTCGCCTCATCCGGGAAGCCGATCGCGGTGATGGCCGCAGGCGCTTTTTCGGTATGCCATTCCGCCTCGATGGTGGCCAGCTTGACGCGCTGCACTTCGCCTGCCGTGTAGCCGGACTCATCGCCCAGCACGATCACCGACAGCGCGGAAGCGAGTCCGAACCCGGCTGCCACGGCTATCGATCTCATCGCAAATGCCTTGTCCCGCCCGATCAGCAGATAGTAGGCGCTGATGCCGAGCACAAACATCGACGCCGTCACATAACCCGCCGAGACGGTATGCACGAACTTGACCTGAGCCACCGGATTGAACAACAGCTGGGTGAAGCTGGTCATCTCCATGCGCATCGTGTGATAGTTGAATTCGGCCCCGACCGGATTCTGCATCCAGCCGTTGGCGATCAATATCCACAGCGCCGACAGGTTGGAGCCTACCGCCACCAGGAAGGTGACCATCAGATGTTTCTCTTTGGATAGCCTGTCCCAGCCGAAGAAGAACAGCCCGACGAAGGTGGATTCCAGGAAGAACGCCATCAGCCCTTCGATGGCGAGCGGCGCGCCGAAGATATCGCCCACGTAGTGCGAGTAATACGCCCAGTTGGTGCCGAACTGGAATTCCATCGTGAGTCCGGTCGTCACCCCGAGGGCAAAGTTGATGCCGAACAGCTTGCCCCAGAACCTGGTCATGTCGCGGTAAACCTCCCTGCCCGTCATCACATACACCGACTCCATGATGACCAGCAGGAAAGAAAGGCCCAGGGTGAGCGGCACAAAAAGAAAATGGTACAGTGCGGTCGCGGCAAATTGCAGCCGCGATATATCAACGAGTTCTGTGGAAGGTATCATGGTCATGTTCCTGGAGTGATTGCTGGGAGAAGATCCTGGAGGCTACTTTCTGGTCATCGAGGCTGGCATCCTCGGGAGCGGAGAACCACACCGACCATATGACGGCAAGCACGAAGCCCTTGACTGCCAGGGCCAGGGTGATCTCCTTCCACAATCGGGCGTTCTTCGCTTTGTCTGCCATACCGCATCCCCTGAAAGCCGAGTGCATAAGTTAATACAGTATTAACATTATCTAATATTCTGTCAAGTCAAAATCAACAATGCCCGGGGCGGGGCCGAGCTGAAATCCCATAAATATCCCGATAAACCCTGTTGATAAACTCCGGCCTCAGCGCTTCCCATGCAGAAAGGGTATTATCTCGGGCCGCGAAACGATCCGCGCCCGGCACCCTTACCAACGCAGCATCACGCACTCGAACATAAGGAGAACAACATGAGCAAAAGCACCTCACTCACTACAGCCCTTGGCGGCACACCGGTAAAACTGTACGGCGATTTTCCTCAGGTGGGCAAACCCGCACCGTCCTTCTCGCTGGTGAACAAGGACCTGCAGGACATCACGCTGGGCAGCTACAGCGGCAAGCGCAAGGTGCTGAACATAGTGCCCAGCCTGGACACGCCGACCTGCCAGGCTTCCGCGCGCCGCTTCAACAAGGAAGCTTCCGGCCTGAACAACGCCGTCGTGATCAATGTTTCCGCCGACCTGCCATTCGCGATGGCGCGCTTCTGCAGCAGCGAGGGATTGGACAACGTCGACAATCTTTCCACGATGCGCGGCCGCGAGTTCATGCGCGACTACGGCGTCAAGATCGCCGACGGCCCATTGGCCGGGCTCACCGCGCGTGCAGTGGTGGTGCTGGACAGCAACAACGTGGTGCGCTACACGGAACTGGTCAGCGATATCAAGAAGGAACCCAATTACGACGCGGCGCTGGCGGCATTGAAAGCCATTTGAACTTTGGCAGATCGGTCATTCAAGCGCATTGCAGGCGAGCTGGAATATCGGCACGATGAATGACCTCTCCGCGATCGACCGGCCAGTCATGCACTGGAACGAAGCGGGTGAAGAAAGATCCGCCCGCTGGCGTTCGGAAAACGACACGCCGCCGCCCAAAAAAGTGGTGATCGCGGACGATCGCATGGCCGCCGATGCCGCCTACCGCCTTGCCTGCGAGGGTACCGCGCTGCTGTGGCGCGGTGATTTTCAGAACGCGCGCCAATTGCTGCAGGCGATGACACGGCGTGCGCATGAAAGACCCCGCGCAGGCAAAAACAAGAATATCCCCGCCTCGCCCGCCGAATCCTTCCACCTGCATCGCCAGGCCCAATCGCAGCGCGCCCGCACCCTGGGCATGCTGTTGATACCGTTCGATCATGACTACAGCATCCCCCTGCGCCGCGCGCCCGATGTGCGCCAGGCTTGCATGGCCGCTTATGGCCCCGCAACAAAAGAAGCGCCCGCAGAACCCTTCATCACATCGCTGCGCGGACTGCAGGGACTGATCGGCGCATACGAGTGGCGCAAGAATGGCGTGGAGATACCTGCGCTGGACGCGCGCATCCATCCTCATTACGGCGTGTTCGCGCCGATACGCAGCGAGTATGTCGGTCTGGTGAGTGATACCCCGCTTCCCGGGCTGACCGGATCAAATTCCCTGGCGTTCGATATCGGCACCGGCACCGGCGTGCTGGCCGCTGTGCTGGCGCGCCGCGGTATCAAGCGCATCATCGCGACCGACCAGGACCCCAGAGCGCTGGCCTGCGCGCGCGAAAACCTGGCGCGATTGGGTCTCGCCGCGCAGGTTGAAGTCGTGCAAGCCGATCTGTTTCCGGCAGGACGTGCCCCGCTGGTGGTATGCAATCCGCCATGGATCCCGGCGCGGCCAAGTTCGCCGCTCGAGCACGCGGTGTTCGACCCGGACAGCCGCATGCTGCGCGGATTCCTCAATGGGCTGCNTGCACACCTGGAGAGCGGTGGCGAGGGTTGGCTGATACTCTCCGATCTGGCCGAGCATCTGGGCCTGCGCACGCGCGAAGAATTGCTGGGCGCGATCGACACGGCAGGCTTGAAGGTTCTGGGGAAAACAGATGTGAAACCGCATCATCCCCGCGCCTCGGATAGCAGCGACCCGTTGCATGCGGCTCGCGCTGCCGAACTCACCTCGCTATGGCGGCTGGCGGCAAAATAGCGATTGCGCCCTGTCCGGGTTGGATCAAAATCCCCTCAGCGCAGCGTAAGCCCATATGGCAGCACGCCAGCACCAGCACCCAGGCTGCGTTGGCGAGCTGAACCATCAAACCCCTTCAAGCAGACCGATGGCGGCATTGAAAACCATTTGACCGCACAATGGCTGGCCGCATTCTCGTTTTTTTCGCGGATAGTCTGGAGGGCTGTTAAACTCCCCCCGCGCCAACTTGCTGCGTTTCGAGGACAAATCCACAGGGGTGACTGATGAAAGTACAAGCAAAATTCAGCGAAATAGCGATGCTGTTTGTCGTTGTAGCATTGAGCATCGCGGCAAATCTGTCTGATCATTATGGCCTGGGCGACATCATAAGCCGCAAGACGCTGCTGATCCTGCTGACGGGCACTATCTTTGTCGCGCTGTACCACTATTTGCGGTTAATGCTGTTCTTTACGATACTCATACTCGCCATCGGGGCCAATCTGCCGGACGAGATCGCTACTACCCTGGGCATCAGCCCATTTGTGATGCTGGTCTCGTTGGGGCTGCTCGTTACGGTATCGCTGCTAAGTTATCTGTTCAAGCTGCTGCCGACAGGCATCGAACAACCCAGGATCAATACCGAAGAATCGCGCAAATCCGTGCTGACCGCGGTAAGGAAAGGTGATCTGGTCAATCTGCACCGGTTACTGAAATATAACGCGGAGATCAACTTTACCGAGGATGGCACGATGCCTGTATTCATTGCTGCAGAAAACGGTTACGCCGATGTGATGCAAATATTGGTGCATAACGGCGTAAAATTCCGCGTGCAAAACGCAGAAGGAAAAACACCTATGGATATAGCCCTGGCCAAAGGATACACCCGCATCGCAGAGATCCTTAATCACGCCGCCGAATCCGGTATTTCAAAAAAGGTTTGAACGGCGATGAATAGATAAAGGGGTCGGGTTCAGTCCAACCCCTTGACCATTTTTTACTCCCCCCGAATTACAACCCCATCAGCAGCAGCCACAGCGGCAAGGTCAGCGCGGACAGCAGCGTGCTCAGCATCACTTGCGCGGCGATCGTGTCGCCGTCGCCGCCCATGCGTTTCGCCAGCACATAGGCCACGGTGGATACCGGCAGCGCGGCGAGCAAGACCGGGATGTGGAAATAGACGCCGCTCAGCCCGAATGCAGTAGCCAGACCCCATGCGATCGCGGGCAGCACCAGCAGTTTCACCGCCACGCCATACCACAACGTGCCGGGATGGCTGTGCAGTCCCTGCATGCGCAGTCCCGCGCCGACTGCGACCAGGCCCAGCGGTAGCGAGGCTTCCGCCAACAGGCCCAGCGTGGTGTTGAACATCTTCGGCAACGGGATACCCGCCAGACTGAATGCGATCCCGCCCGCAGTCGCGATGATCAACGGGTTGAGCAGGATTTCCCTGAGCCAGTGGCTCTCGCTGTGACGCGCCAGCATCAACACCGAAGCGACGTTGGCCAGCGGCACCATGAAGCCCATCAACAGCCCGATCGCGGCAAGCCCCGCCTGCCCGTGCAACCCCCCGGCGATCGCAAGCCCGACATAGCTGTTGAAGCGGAAAAAAGTCTGGAAGGTCGCCGAGTATACTTTGGGCGGTGCGTGGAACAGATATTTCGCGCCATAGCCGAGCGCCATTCCTGAACACATGAACAGCGCGGCGGCGGCCAGCATCGGCGTCGCCGCGCGCAGGTCGATCTCGAAATGCGACAGGGTGCTGAACAGCAGCGCCGGGAAAAACACGTAATAGATCAGCCTGTCCATTTGCGGCCAAAAGTCCTCGCGCAGACCGAACCAGCGGCGCATCGCCACACCCAGCAGGATCAGCAGGAAGATCGGTATGATGGTTTGCGCGACGGACATGGTTGATCAGCACCTATAAATTTTCACGTGTTATTCGATGCCGACCCAGCCAGCTCATCCCCTGTCAGCTCGTTCAGCGCCGACTCATCGAACGGCCAATCGAGCTCCATTCNGCTGTCGACGCGCCGCACCACGGGAATACGCTTGCCGTATCTTTCAAGCAACGCCTCGTCTTCAGCGATGTCGATATATTCAGCCGTCACCCCGGCCTCATACAACATCGTTCTGGCCTGTTCGCACAAATGGCAGAATCGTGTTCCATACAGCAGCAGCTTCATTTCCACCTCTCCATGCAAAGAAGCTGTCGGGCGGGCCCCTTGATCCAAGGCTGAAAACTCATACCGCCCCAGGCTTCTTCCAGAATCCCGACCTTTTTGTGCAACCATCCGCCGGGGTACTGCTTGCCCCGAACACCGGCAAGCTTGCGATGCGTATCAGCGGTGCGGCCAGTGCAATGTCATACCATAGCGCTTTGAATACCGATGCGGAAAAGATCAGCAACGCGGTTTGTCCGGAATGTCTCAATTATTCCATATCGGTTGTAAAAACGGTGCAAAGAGGACTAGAATGAAAACCAATTCCTGTTGTGCGCCCCTGTTGTCTTTGTATACGCTTGAATGCTGCAGGAGGACTGAATGAAATTGGCATGGTCGAAGAATATGAGCGTCGGAAACGAGTTGCTCGATTCCGAACACAAGAAGATATTCAGCCTGGTGAATGAAGTGGAACGCGCGATCAGCGCGAAGGACAGCGGGCGCTTCGCCGAAACACTGATCGCCCTCGAAGTTGTCACACGCAAGCATTTCGCCAACGAATCCAGAATCGCGCAGCAAATCAATTTTTCCTTCGACCAGCACCAGCTTGAACACCAGTACATCCTGAAAGAGATGCGGCTCATCAAGAAGGAATTGGCCGCGTATCATGGCAAGTGGTCCGAGAGCATCGCCGAACATTACCTGCAATTCCTGAGGACTTGGGCGGCCGACCATATCGACGAAGATGACATGAAAATGAGGGCTATGCTGGAAGCCTATCCTTACGACTTCAAGCCGGTCGAATTGGCGGGTTGAGATCGATTCACGGCAGGGCAAATGCGACGCCCTATAGGTTTTTTTCATCAACGACATAGGAGGACATGAACATGAATACGAAAATCCACATCTTGATTGCCGCTCTCTCGGCGGCATTCATCGCCACCGGTTGCGTCAGCACCAGCACATTTGAAAAGATGCAGGCAGACAAGAACGGCGAAATCAAGACGCTGCAGCAGCAGAAGACCGCACTGGAGCAGGACAACGCCGCGTTGAAGCAGCAGAGCGCGTCTCAGGCGCAGCAGAGCGCGCAGCAGGTCGGATCCCTTGAACAGGAAAAGGCCGCATTGCTCGCAGCCAGCCAGCAGCGGCAGCAGCAATACGATGCGCTGGTGAAGGACTTGTCCAAGGAGGTGGAAAAAGGCCAGCTCCAGGTGCGGCAGTACAAGGACATGCTGACAGTGGATCTGGCAGAGCAGATATTCTTCGACTCGGGCAGGGCGACGCTGAAAACGGGCGGCAAGGATGTATTGAAAAAGGTCGGAGAGGCTCTGAAAGGGTATCAGAACAAGGTCATCCGGGTCGTGGGTTATACGGACAACGTGCCGGTCGCCAAGTCCCTGCAGGGCACATACCCGACCAACTGGGAGCTTTCGGTCGCGCGGGCGACCAATGTGGTCCGTTTTCTGCAGGATTCCGGCGTACCTCCGGAACGTCTGGTGGCATCGGGCAGGGGTGAATACGATCCCGTCGCCACTAACGACACACCGGAAGGGCGCCAGAAGAACCGCAGGATCGAGATCATGCTGATCGACCAGAACCTGGCGAATGAAATGGCGAAGCCGTCCAACTGACGATAGTCACAGCATCATCGTCGAGGTGATTGGGGCTCATGCCCCGATTGCCTCAACGCGCCGGACTTTGCCCCAGCGCCTGCAATATTGCCTTTAGCAATTGCCAGCAGCGCGCGACGGATTCTATCTCGACACTCTCTCCGGGCGCGTGGGCGCCGCGTATGTCGGGGCCGAAAGAGATCATGTCCAGATGCGGATGGCTGGCCGCGAGCAGGCCGCATTCCAGACCGGCGTGGATCACCTGCAATCCAGCGGGCTGGCCGAATTGTTCGGTGTACGCCTGCTGGCACAACGCGAGCAGACAGGATGACGGGTCCGGCGTCCAGCCCGGATAGGCACCGTCCTTCCATGCCTGCAGACCGTGAGCAACCGCATAAGAGACCAGCTTGTCGGCCAGCGCATCGGCGCGTGCATCGTGCAGCGAGCGCACCTTGAACGTTGCGCGGAACGCGCCCT